>Ga0207667_10002255_pt1 | contig 24227 bp, 19 predicted proteins | sample KBSCornC52_FD_184301 | JGI IMG/M metagenome (GOLD analysis project Ga0207667, IMG submission 184301) | Corn rhizosphere microbial communities from Kellogg Biological Station, Michigan, USA - KBS Corn C5-2 (SPAdes) (version 2) | ecosystem: Host-associated > Plants > Roots > Rhizosphere > Soil ...
ACACGGGCCTGTTCCTGCAGGACACGTGGAACGTCAACCGCCAGCTGACGCTGAATTACGGCATCCGCGTGGACCAGGTGGGCGTGGGCGGCACGCCGGTCGCGAACCCGAAAGTGGCCCTGGCACCGGTGTTGAACAACAATGCCCGCCAGACCGGCGGCTTCGGCTACAACAACCAGCAGACGATCGACGGCACCAAGCTGTTCCAGCCGCGCTTCGGCTTCAACTACAACTTCGACTCGCCGCGCCGCATGCAGTTGCGCGGTGGCGCAGGTCTGTTCCAGGGCGCCGCGATGTCCGTCTGGCTCGCGAACCCGTACCAGAACACGGGCATGACGACCCAGCAGATCACCTGCTCGCCCACCGGCAACACGAAGTGCCCGCCGACCGCGAACACGCCGAACGGTACTTTCAGCACCGACGTCAACAACCAGCCGAAGCTGGGCGGTTCGACGCCGCCGATCGCCAGCGTCGACCTGCTGGATCCGAACGTGAAACAGCCGTCCGTGTGGAAAGCCAACCTGGCCTTCGAGATGGAACTGCCGTGGTATGGCCTCGTCGCGGGCGCCGAGGTGCTGTACGCCCATACCAAGGACGGGATCTATTTCCAGAACCTCAACCTGGGTCAGCCGACCAGGATCGGCACGGATGGCCGTCCGCTGTTCTGGAACGCCAGCGGCCTCGACGCGACGCACTGGAGCGTGGGTAACAACGGCGTCTCCACCGCGAGCGGCTTCACCAACACCACCAAGGCATTGTCCAATTCCTCCTTCGGCAACGTCATCAAGGTGACGAACACCGACAAGGGCGAGAACCGCGTGTCGACGCTGTCGCTGTCGTATCCGATGACGAAGGGCTTCGGCTGGTCGGTCGCGGCGAGCCACACCTACGCGACGGAAGTGTCGAACCTGACCTCGTCGACGTCGGGTTCGAACTACGGTGCCCGTTCCGCCTTCAATCCGAACGAGAACGTGGCGGCCAATTCGGCCTACCTGGTCAAGAACCGCATCAACGCCCTCCTCAACTTCGAGAAGGCCTTCTTCGGCACGTACAAGACCCGCTTCGGCGTGTTCTACGAAGGCCGCACCGGCAAGCCGTACAGCTGGACCTACAAGAACGACATGAACGGCGACGGCACCAGCAGCAACGACCTGATGTACATCCCGAAAGCGTTCGGTTCGGGCGAGGTCGTGTTCGCGGGCGATACGGCGACCAGCCACGTCAACGAGCAGCGTTTCTGGGACATCGTCAACGCCAACAAGGCCCTGCGCCAGGCGGCCGGCGGCGTCGTGGCCCGCTACAGCGACTTCTCGCCGTGGACCAACAGCTTCGACCTGCGCCTCAGCCAGGAGATTCCGGGCTTGTTCAAGCGTAACAAGGCATCGATTTCGTTCGACATCCTGAACTTCGGCAACCTGCTGAACAAGAAGTGGGGCCACATCAACGAAGCGCCGTTCTTCTCGGCGGGCGGCCAGACCCGCGGCTTCGTCGACTATGCCGGCCTGGATGCGAACGGACGCTACGTGTACGCCGTGCGCTCGACCGTCGATCCGCTGCAGATCCGCCAGGTCAAGGGCGAATCGCAGTGGTCGGCACAGGTCACCGTCAAGTACGAGTTCTGACCTGACGTATCAATAAGGCGGCCGGTCACGACACCGGCCCCTTTTTCCGCCCCCTGTAAAGACCCGCAGCAGGGAGGCGCATGCCATAATCCATGGCTGCCTCGCGCGGCGCGCCTACCCGGCGCGCCCGCGTGACGCTACACCACACGCTCCACAAAAGGCATCCCATGACCGTCTTCCGTCCCGCCGCGCGCGTGTCCGCGCTGGCACTGGGTACCGCGCTGCTGCTGGCCGGCTGCGCCAATGCTCCGAATCGACCGTCTTCCGTCCCGCTCGAGATCAACCTCGTCGCCCTGAACGACTTCCACGGTAACCTCGAGCCCAGCAAATATACCTACACGCCGCCGGGTTCCACCCAGCCGCGCACCATCCAGGCCGGCGGCATCGACGTGCTGAAAGGCGCACTGGACGCCTTCCGCAAAGAAGACCCGGACCTGCTGTTCGTCGCGGCCGGGGACCTCGTCGGCGCCAGCCCCGCCGTGTCGTCGATGTTCGCCGACGAACCGACCATCGAGGCCATGAACCGCATGGGCCTCGTCGCCAGCTCGCTCGGCAACCACGAATTCGACCAGGGCCCGCGCGAGCTGCTGCGCCAGCAGCACGGCGGCTGCGATTCGCCGCGGCCCGCCAAGGCCTGCCGTCTCGCGCCGGATTTCAAGGGCGCCGGCTTCACTTACCTCGCCACCAACGTCGTCGACGCGCAGACCGGCAAGACGCTGGTGCCCGGCTGGCGCATCGTCGACGTCAAGGGCGTCAAGGTCGGCCTGATCGGCGCTGTCCTGCACGATCTCGCTTCCGTGACGGTCGCCTCGTCCATCCGCGGCCTCGACATCCGCGACGAAGCCGACGCCATCAACGCCGTGCTGCCCGCCATGCGCGCGCAGGGAGCACAGGTGTTCGTGGTGCTGATCCACGAAGGCGGCTTCGCCGACCAGCCTTACGACAAGGCCGGTTGCGACACGCTGCATGGTCCCATCGTCGCCATCACGAAGAAACTCGACCCGGCCATCCGCCTCGTCATCAGCGGCCATTCGCACACCGGCTATCTGTGCAGGGTCGACGGCAAGGTGGTCACGCAGGCCGACGCCTATGGCCACCTGCTGTCGCGCATCAAGCTGACTTTGAACCCGGCCACCAGGGCCGTCCAGGACATCGAGGTGCGCAACGTCGTGATGGCGCCGGAGGCGTTCAAGCCGGACGCCGGCCTGTCCGCCTACCTCGCCGACGTGCGCGCCAAGAGCCGCGCGGAGCTGGCGAAGCCGGTCGCGCGCGTGCAGGGCGCCCTGTCGCGCAAGGAGAATCCGGCCGGAGAATCGGTGTTGGGCGGCGTCATCGCCGACGCGGCCGTCGCCGCCACGCGCGACCAGGGCGCGCAGATCGGCTTCATGAACCCGGGCGGCATCCGCAAGGACCTGGAGGCGGGCGAGGGCGGCGTCGTGTCGTTCGGCCAGGCCCAGGCCGTGCTCCCGTTCGGGAACACGCTCGTCGTGATGGACCTCACCGGCGCCCAGTTGCGCCGCGTGCTCGAACAGCAGTGGGACCGGCCTGCATCGTCCGATCCCGCTGTCCTCGCGGTATCCGGCGGCCTCGCGTACGACTGGGACGGCACGCAGCCGCCGGGCCGGCGCGTCGTGGGCGTCAAGGTCGACGGCGTGCCGCTCGCCGACGACAGGACGTACCGTGTGGTGGCGAACAACTTCCTGGCCGAGGGCGGCGACAACATCCCGATGTTCGCGCAGGGTACGCGCCGCGTCGACACGGGCCTGCGCGACCTGGATGCGCTGATCGCGTACCTGCAGCAGCATCCGGCACTGGGCGGCACCGGCGTGGCCGCGCCGCCGTCGCGCATCCGCAAGATACGTTGAAAACGATATGAACCGTATGGTGAATCAATGAAAAAATTCGCATGTGTCGTGGCGCTGGCCGGCGCCTTCGTGTCGCTGGACGCGGCCGCATGGGGCACCGATGGCCACCGCGCCGTGGGCGCCATCGCCGACAAACTGATCAAGGGCACGCATGCCGAAGCCGAGGTCAAGGCGCTTCTGCTGCCGGGCGAATCGTTGGAGGCCGTCTCCACCTGGCCGGACTGCGTGAAGGGCAACTGGTGCGGTCCGCAGACGCCGGAAATGATCGAGTACGTGAACGCCAATCCCAAGCACAGCGAATACCACTACACGGACGTGCCGTTCCAGCTCGATCATTATCACGATGGCGCGGCCGGTACCGCGGACGACGACATCGTGCAGACGCTGAAGGAGGCGATCGCGGTCCTGCAGGGCAAGGACACGCCAGCGACGAACCCGCACAAGTTCACCAAGCGCCAGGCGCTGATCCTCGTGACGCACCTGGCCGGCGACATCGTCCAGCCGCTGCACGTGGGCGCCGCGTTCGTCGACAGGAACGGCAAGTTCATCGTGCCGAAGACGAAGGCCGAGATCGACGAGACCGTCGTCTTCGATTCGCGCGGCGGCAACAACTTCCTGATGGACGACGCGAAGGTCGAGCAGATGTCCGCCAACCTGATCCCGCCGGGCGAACCGAAGCCCGAGAAGCCGGGCGTGCCGAAGGCGCTGACGAAGCCGTTCCATTCGTACTGGGACAGCACGACGGTCGACTACGCATTCCGCCGCATCCGCACGAAGACGCCGGAGCAGTTCGCCCAGGCCGTCATCGACGGCAGGCCGAGCGTGCCGCAGAACACCGGCGACCCCGTGACCTGGCCATACCAGTGGGCGGACGACACGCTGGCCGTCTCGAAGATCGCGTTCGCGGGCGTCACGGCCGGCAAGATCGTGCCCCAGGTGGGCAAGAAAGGCGAGACCTGGTACACGTGGAGCCTGGAAGTGCCGAACGACTATCCGGTGCCCAGCTCGGCAATCGCAAAGACACAGATGATCAAGGGCGGCTACAACCTGGCTGCGCTGCTGAAGGCGATCTGGCCGTAACCACGGCCCCGACCTTCCGCAAGCCGCCGCGGGCCCACGAGGCCGCAGCGGCTTTTTTCATGGGTTAGAATTTGCGGTTACTCACCTGGACCCTCACCATGCCCACGATTCTTCGATTCATTTTCCCTGCATCCGCGTTGTTTGCGCTCGTGCCCGCAATGGCCGCCGAACCGGATGTACGCAACTTGCCGCTGTGGGAAGCGGGCGTCGGCGCCGCCGCGTTCAGCACGCCTGCCTACCCGGGCGCATCCGATCGCAGCAACCGCTGGCTCGTGGTGCCTTTCCTGCTCTATCGCGGCAAGGTGCTGCGTGCCGACCAGGAGGGCGTCGGGGCGCGCCTGCTGGACACGGACAAGGTCGAGTTCGACGTCGGCTTTGCCGGCGCGCTGCCCGCGCATTCGAACGACGTGGAGGTGCGCCGCGGCATGCCCGACCTCGGTACGCTCGTCGAGTTCGGCCCGCGCGTGAAATACAAGTTCGCCGACTTCGGCGAAGCGGGGCGGCTGCGTTTCGACCTGCCGGTGCGCGCCGTCATCGAGGCACGGGGCGGGCTGAGGCGCCAGGGCTGGACGACGGAGCCGCGCTTCATATGGGAACGCCGCGGCGACGGCGCGCGCTGGACGATGGAAGCCCAGCTGGGCGCCGTGTTCGGCGACCGGCGCATCCATGCGTATTTTTATGACGTGGCACCGCAGTATGCGACGGCTGACCGGCCGGCCTACAAGTCGGATGGCGGGCTGATGCTCGTGCGCACGGGGCTGGGCGGCACATACCGGATCAATCCGGACGTGCGCCTGTTCGCGTTCATGCGCCTGGACAGCTATGCGGGCAATGCGAACCGGGACAGCCCGTTGTTCAGGAAGGAGACCGGCGCGTCGGTCGCGGTGGGGTTGACGTGGACGTTGGCGCGGTCGTCACGCAGCGCGAACGAATGACCCTGATGGTCAGTAGTGCCGTAGGGTGGGCACCCCGTGCCCACGCGAACGCCGGCGAACCGCAAACGTCCGCGTGGGCACAGGGGTGCCCACCCTACGCGTCAACGTGATTTCACGAACGGCTTGCCGATCGCTTTCGGTGCTACAGACTTGGCCATCAGGCCAGCGAGAACGACCACCGTGACGACGTATGGAATCGCCTGGATCAACGACCCCGGCAGACGCCCGACGACGGGCAGGTCAACGCCTTCGAGCTGGATCTGGATCGCACCGAACAGGCCGAACATCAAACAGCCGAGCACCGTGTGCAGCGGCCGCCAGTTGCCGAACACGAGCGCCGTCAGCGCCAGGTAGCCGGCACCGGCCGACATGTCACGCAAGAAGAAACCGCTCTGGACCAGTGTGAGGTATGCGCCCGAGAACGAGCACAGCACGCCCGCCACGAACATGGCGAGATAGCGCGTGCGCTCGACCGGGACGCCGGCCGCGTCGGCCGCGTGCGGGTTCTCGCCGCAGGCGCGCAGGCGCAGGCCGAAGCGGCTGTGGTACACGACCCAGTGCACGACGGGCAGCAGCAGGAACGCGAGATAGACCAGCACCGGCTGCCCGCCGATCACGTGGCCGTACAGCCAGCCGATGACGGGGATGTGGGCCAGCAGCTCGGTGCCGGGCAGGATGACGTCGAACAGGCGCGCCTCGCGCAGGTCCGGCGTGCGGCCGCCCTGCTGGAAGAAGAATTGCGCGAGCACGAACGTCAGGCCGCTCATGGCGATGTTGATCGCGATGCCGGCCACGAGCTGGTTGCCCTTCTGCGTGATCGAGACGAACGCCTGCACCATCGCGAGGGCCACGGACACGCCCATGCCGGCGAGGATGCCATACCACGGATTCTGCGTGGCGTAGGCGACGGCGGCGGAAGCGAACGCCGACGCGAGGATCTTGCCTTCGAGGCCGATGTCGACGACGCCCGAGCGCTCGGCGAACAGGCCGGCCAGCGCGGCGAACATCAGCACCGGCGCGTTGCGGATTGTGGAGACGACGATGCTGGCGAGTTGGAAGTCTTCCATTCAAGCCTCCTTGGCGATACGGGTCAGGTTGATCAGTTTCAGGATGGTCGGAGCGTAGAAATTCTCCATCGCGCCGCAGAACAGGATGATCAGGCCCTGGATGAAGATGAAGGTCTCCTGCGGGATGTTCGGTTTTTCCAGCGACAGGTCGAAGCCGCCCTGGATCAGCGCGCCGAAGAGCACGGACGACAGGAAGATGCCGACCGGGTGCTGGCGGCCCATCAGCGCGATGGCGATGCCCACGAAGCCCGCGCCGGCCGGGAAGTTCAGCGACAGGTAGTGCGTCGAGCCCATCACGGAGTTGACGGCGCCGAGGCCGGCCAGTGCGCCCGACACGAGCATCGTGACGATGATCGTGCGGCTGATTTTTACACCCGCGTAGTGCGCCGCGTGGGCGTTCAGGCCCGTCGCGCGCAGCTGGTAGCCCCACGACGAACGCCACACGACGACGCCGTAGATGAGCAGTGCGAGGATGGCGAGGAGGAAGCTGATGTTCAGAGGAGCATCACCCAGGAACGGAAACGCCTTGTTCAACAGGGGCAGGGCGGCGCTGTCGGCGAACACGCGCGAGGCCGGATTCTGCTGGCCTTCCGGAATCAGTTTCAGGATCAACCAGTTCATCACGTTGGCCGCGATGAAGTTGAACATGATCGTCGTGACCACGACGTGGCTGCCCCGCTTCGCCTGCAGATAGCCCGGAATGAAGGCCCACAGCGCGCCGAAGACGGCGGCGCCGATCATCGCGAGCGGAATCATGAGGATGCCGGGCAGGTGCGCGTCGAGCGCCAGCACGGCCCAGGTCAGGCCCAGGCCGCCGACGTACATCTGGCCCTCGGCGCCGATATTGAAGAGGCCCGCCTGCATCGCGATCGACACGGCGAGGCCGGCGAAGATGAAGGTGCTCGCATAGAACAGCGTGTAGGCGAGGCCTTCCGGATCGAGGATCGCGCTGTCGACGAGGATGCGCAACGATTCCGACGGGCTCTCGCCCAGCAGGTGGATCACGAGCGCCGCGACGAGCAGCGCCGACATCAGGTTCAGGATGGGCAGGACGAAACCGGTGGCCCAGCGTGGAAGTTCGGTTTTTTTCATGGCTCAGTTTCCAGCCTCAGTTTCCAGCACCGCGGACTTGTGCATCCCACCCATCAAGAGGCCGATGCGGGTGGTGTCGAATTCGTCGATGGGGAGGATGCCGGTGATGCGGCCGCCGGACATCACGATGATGCGGTCGGCAAGCGCGCGCACTTCTTCCAGTTCCACCGACGACAGCAGGATCGCCACGCCCTCGTCGCGCAGGCGCAGGAGCTGCGTGTGGATGCTTTCGATGGTGCCGATGTCGACGCCGCGCGTGGGTTGGCCCACGAGCATCAGCTTCGGTCTAGCCGCCACCTCGCGCGCGATCACGACCTTCTGCTGGTTGCCGCCCGAGAGCAGGCCGATGCGCAGGTCCGGATTGTTCGGGCGCACGTCGAACGCCTTCATCAGGTGCGCACAGCGCTGCGCGATCTTTTTATAGTCGAACAGGCCCCAGCGATTCCTGACATGGTCCTGGTAGCCGAACACGGTGTTCTGCATGACGGAGAAATCCTTGATCACGCCGTCGCGCAGGCGGTCTTCCGGCACGTGGCCGATGCCCAGCGCGCGGAACTGTGCCGGCAGGCCGTCGGCGTTCGTGCGGCCCGCGTACGGCAGCGCACGGCCGAGGAATTCGACCTGTCCGCCCGTCGGCAGGCGCATGCCGGACAGGATCTCCAACAGCTCGCTCTGGCCATTGCCCGACACGCCCGCGATGGCGACCACTTCGCCCGCGCGCAGGGTGAACCCGATGTCGGACAGGAGCGCAACGCCGTTCGCATCCTTCAACTGCAGGTTCGATACCTTCAGCACTTCGGCGCCCGGGTTGTACGGCGCGCGCGGCAGCTCGCTCTGGATCGGGCGGCCGACCATCATGTTCGCCAGTTCTTCGCGCGATGTCTCGGCCGTTTTCACGGCACCGACGACGCGGCCCGCGCGCATCACCGTCACCTCGTCCGTGATCTCCATGATCTCCTGCAGCTTGTGGGTGATCAGGATGATGGTCTTGCCCTGTTCCTTGAACAGCCGCAGGATCTCGAACAGCGACGCCGTCTCCTGCGCGGTCAGCACGGCGGTGGGCTCGTCGAGGATCAGGATGTTGGCGCTGCGGTAGATCTGCTTGAGGATCTCGACGCGCTGCTGGGCACCGACGGACAGGTCGTGGATCGTCGCCAGCGGGTCGACGTCGAGGCGGTAGCGGTCGCAGATCTCGCGCAGCTTCGCCTCTACCGCACCACGCCTGGCGGCCAGCTTGAAGCCGCCTTCGTTGCCCAGCATGACGTTGTCGAGGACGGTCATGTTCTCGACGAGCATGAAGTGCTGGTGCACCATGCCGATGCCGAGGGCGATCGCCTCGTGACTCGTGCGGATGTCCTGCGGTTGGCCATCGACCAGCACCCGGCCGCTGTCGGCATTGTAGTAGCCGTACAGGATGCTCATCAGGGTCGACTTGCCGGCGCCGTTTTCCCCGATCACGCCATGGATCGAGCCCCTGGCGATCGCGAAACTGACGTCGGCATTCGCCTGCACCGCCCCGAAGGCTTTGCTAATGTTGCGAAATTCTACGGCTGGCTGCATAGCGGTCCGTTTTCGGTAGACAGATTAAATAAGGAGATGCATTCGCTTAAAAACGCGCCGCGCCGGCATGGAGACCGGCGCGGCGCGCTTCGGGTAAAACGGTGTTCGATCGATACGGTTACTGCGGGCACGCATTGGCTGCGCGATAGTCGACTACGTGGATCTTGCCGGTGATGATGTCGGCCCGTGCCGCCGTCACGCGCTTTTCCATCTCGGGGGGGACGACCATGCGGTTGTCCTTGTCGAGCACCCAGTCCACACCGCCTTCCTTCAGGCCCAGGTACGTGATGCCCGAGGTGAACTGGCCGTTCTTCGCTTTCATGAAGGCGTCGTAGGCGGCGTTGTCGACGCGCTTGACCATCGACGTCAGCATATTGCCCGGGTACAGGTAGTTCTGGTTCGAATCGACGCCGATCGCCAGCTTGCCCTTTTCCTTGGCCATCTGCAGCGCGCCCATGCCGGACCCGCCGGCCACGGCGAACACGACATCGGACCCGCGGTCGAATTGCGCGCGGGCGAGTTCGCCGCCCTTGCCGGGATCGTTCCAGGCCGCGCTCGTCGTTCCGACCATGTTTTGCAGCACCTGGATCTTCGGATTGATCGCTTTCGCGCCCTGCACGTAGCCGCAGGCGAAGGCGCGGATCAGCGGGATGTCCATGCCGCCGACGAAGCTGATCGTCCTGGTCTTCGACGCCATCGCCGCGGCGACGCCGACGAGGTAGGAACCTTCTTCTTCCTTGAACAGCACGGAGTTCACGTTCTTGCCCTGGGCATTGCCGTCGATGATCACGAAGTGCACGTTCGGGTATTCGGCCGCGATCTTTTGCACGGGCTGCGTCTGCGAAAAGCCGATCGAGACGATCAGTTGCAGCTTCTTGCGGGCGAGGGCGCGCAGCACCTGCTCGGCCTGCGTATCGTAGTTGGCCTGGGCTTCAAACACCTTGACGCCGGTCTCCTTCGTGAACCGGGTCACGCCTTCGGCGGCGGACTGGTTGAAGGACTTGTCGAACTTGCCGCCGGCATCGTAGACGATCGCCAGCTTCGCGCCGGCCATGTCGGCGCTGGCGCTGGCACTGAAGCAAAGTGCCGCGATCGTCATGCAAAGTTGCTTGAATTTCATCGATTGGCTCCTGAATCCGATATTGTACCGGCGCAATGGTTGCGCCGGGAGGGGATGACCCTCCCGGCCAGCAAAGACCACGCCGCGCGGTTGTGTCGCGAGCGGATTCTGTCAACGTTTTGGTTTTTGCGAGATTGTCGCGTGACCGGTGACGCGCTGTCGTGGGATTCCAACAAACTCGACAGGCGTTCATGCCGTGCTGCGGAAAGTGGTGACCTTCGCAACCCGGTGTTGAAACTATGCATCAGCGAGTTTATCCGTGGCAAATACGATTTTACTTAGCCATTTATTTGATTTTCGTATAAATGGCCGGGGCCGCGCTCAGGATTTCGTGAGAGGGATGACGGCGGGTGCTGCGGCTGGCACGACGATATCCTTTACCACGATCTCGGACGTGATGGGAAGGGCGGGCGTGTCGGGCCGCGCGGCGAATTGCGACGTGAGGAAGCGGGCGATACGGGACTGCGTGTCTTCCAGGTACGGAATGGTGAGGTGGTCCGAGCCGGGCACCGTCTCGTCCCCCATCAGCTGGGCCAGCTTGGCGACGAGCTGGTCGGTGTGAGAATGCGGGACGACGTCGTCGCTGGCCGCACGCAGGACGAACGTCGGGACTTTCAGCGTGGGCGCGTATTTGATCGATTCGAAGCGGTGGCGCAGCATGTACTCGATCGGCATCACGCGGAACTTGCGCTTGGCCAGCGCCAGGATCGAGTCGTAGGGGGTGATCAGCACGACGGCATGCACGGGGCGTTCCTTCGCCACCTGCACGGCCACGCCGGAGCCGAGGCTGCGGCCGACGACGGCGATACGGCGCGGATCGACGTGGTGGTGCGCGGCCATCCAGTCGAACAGCATGCAGCCGTCTTCGATCATGTGCGTTTCCGCCGGGTCGCCGTGCGAATCGCCATAGCCGCGGTAATTCACCGCCAGCACGGCCATGCCGGGAAACAGCTTGCCCGCATCGCGCACGACCCACGACACTTCTTCGGACCGGCCGCCGAAATAGACGACGGCGGGACGCGTGCCCGGCATCTTCGGCGTCATCAACCAGCCGGACAATCGCGTGCCATCCCGGGCGCGCAATACGACGGGCCGGGTGCGGTGACCGCTGCTGCGCGGATGCAGCACTTCGCGTTCGACGGTGGGATTGAACACGAGACGGCGCTGGTTTGCCGCGACCGCGGCCGTGAGGCCCAGCCACAACATGCTGGCAAAGCCAGCCATACCCGCCGCCAATTTTTTGTTAGTGCTCATGTGTACAGTCTACCCCTGCCTTCCTGATTCTTCTGTGCGCTGCCCATCAAATGCCTTCAAGGATAGGCCGAAATCGCAAAGAGTAGTTTTGCCGCAACATCCTGTTACAGCGCCGACATTGTCGCTCCGATCAAGCTTTTGTTAGGCTGTCCACGTACTGGAAAAGGAGTGGACGTTGAAGTGGAAAACGGTCGTGCCGGCCTGTGCGGCGCTGGGTCTGGTTGGCGTGCTGGTGCTGCCTGCGTGGCGCACCGTGCAGGTGGGCGCGCCCGCGCCGGCATTGTCGGCGGTGCAGGCGGGTCATGCCGGTGACGAAGCTGCCGCCACCGGGCCGGCGTGGTTGTCCGACCTGGGCTCCCCACCGTCGCCGCCGCCCGCCGCGGCCCCGGTGGAACCGCTGGCGCGACGCATCGAGCGCCTGGCCGCGAGCGACGATCCGCGTGACGCCTATCGCGCGTGGTGGCTGCTGCATGCCTGCGTCGTGTTCGAGCGCGCGGGGCGCCTGCCCGAACGCGACGGGACGGATGCGTCCGGCGAATCGATTGCCGACCCGGCGACTGCCTGCGCCACCGTGAACGGGAGAATGAAGATGGCGCGCATCGATCACCTCGAACGCGCCGCGCGCGCCGGCGTCGATGGGGCGCTGGCGGAACTGGTCGAGGAGGGCCCGTTCGGCGATCCGACCGCCCTCATGACCCGTCCCGACGATCCGCTCGTGAAGGAATGGAAGGCGCGCGTCAACGGGATGTTGAACACGCAGGCCGAGCAGGGCTACTGGGCCAGCCTGTACCAGGTGTTCACCGGCTTCTGGTTCGGCCATCCGGCCATCGCGGCGGACCGCCAGAGCGCGCTGGCCTATGGCATGGCGCTGCGCGACATCATGGTCAAGCTGGACGGCGTGTCCGAGCAGGAGGCCATCCCCTTCAACGGTCCGTTCCTCGACGAGATCGGCGCCGGCCTGACGCCGGACCAGAAAGCCCATGCGCAGGCGCGCGCGGACGCGATCGTGGCCCGCGCCGCGGACCAGCGCGAACGGGGTGGTTCAGGCATCGCAAATCCGATATCGATCAAGAGAAAAAAGTAATTGGTTCAGGGGAAAAAGTGATTGGTTCAGGTCACACATCGACTCTATGATGGGAGGTTTAAAAGATAACGATCACAAACATGCTGAAATTTGCCATCCGCCTGGCGTTCACGCTGGCGCTGACGTTCGCCGCATTGCCGACTTGGGCAGCTACCCAGGCGGTCCGGCCCGAGGGCCCTTGCGATATCTATGCCAGGGCGGGTGCGCCCTGCGTGGCCGCGCACAGCACCACGCGTGCGCTCTACGCCGCGTACGACGGGCCCCTGTACCAGGTCATGCGCCAGTCGGACGGCAAAACACGTGACATCGGTGTCGTGCGTGGCGTCGGTGGCTATGCGGACGCGGCGGCGCAAGACGCGTTTTGCGCCAACACCTGGTGCTGGATCACGATCCTGTACGACCAGTCGGGCAAGCGCAATCACCTGGTGCAGGCGCCGCGCGGCACGTGGACGGGGCCCGCGCTGGGCGGCATGGACAATCTTCCGCTTGCGGACCTGGCGCCCGTCACCGTCATGGGACACAAGGTCTATGGCGTGTACATCGCGCCGGGCATGGGCCTGCGCCTGAACGATACGCACGGCGTGCCTGTCGACGACCAGGCGGGTGGGCAATATGCCGTCATCAATGGCCATCACTACAACGGCGGATGCTGCTTCGACTATGGCAACGGCGAGATCGACAGCATCGACGACGACAACGGCACGATGGAGGCGATCTTTTTCGGCAATGCGAAAAGCTGGTATCGCGGCAGCGGTTCCGGGCCCTGGGTGATGGCCGACCACGAAAACAATCTGGTCGGTTGCGTCAACGACGACAAATCGAAGCTGTGCGCCAACCTGCCCAGCCTCGATACGCGCTTCGTCACCGCCGTCACGAAAGGCAAGCCCGGACTGTGGGCGACATTGGGCGGCGATGCCCAACGGGGACAACTGGCCGTCCTGTACGAAGGGCGCCGGATCGACGCGTCATATGACCCCATGCGCAAGCAGGGTGCCATCGTTTTCGGCAATGGCGGCGACAACAGTACCGCGTCGCAGGGTACGTTCTACGAAGGCGCGATGACGGCGCCGCGGACCTATCCGTCCAATGCGACGGACCAGCTGGTCGCGCAGAACGTGGCGGCCGCGCGCTACGACGTGGCGGCCGTCAGCGTCGGCACCCGGGCGGAGGCCGACGTGCCGTCCAGCCTGCATACGTTCGCGCCGCTGCAATCGAAGGACCTGACGGTCACGTTCACGAATACGACGGGTGGGCCCGTCCAGGGCGTCACGCTGTCCATGGCGGTGCCGAAGGGTTGGAACGTCAACGGGGCCGGGAAAACCTTCAGCGACGCGATCGCGCCCGGCCAAAGCGTGCACGCCGTGTTCACGATCCGGTCCGGCGCCGCGCCGTTCAATGGCGACCTGCAAGGCGTGGCGACGTGGACGGATCCGGCGAGCCGTGCACGCCGCACCGAAGCGGCCGCCGCGAAGGTGCGCAACGTGGCGCCCGTGAAGATCAACGAATTCCGCCTGAGCGATGGCGCCCGCACCAACCCGACCAACGCCTTCATCGAGCTGTACAACGCCGGTGAGAAGGAGGTCGACATCTCGAACTGGACGTTCGCGCAACACGCGACGCGCGAACCGCTGTTCTCCAGGGTGAAGATGCCTGCCGGGACCCGGCTGGCGCCGCATGGTTTTTATGTACTGGGCCTGTCCAATTCGGGCCTGGTGCTGCCCGCCCGGCCGGGCGACGCGACGATCCACGTGCGCAATATCGATGGGATCAAGCCGGGCGACACGATCGTGGTCGGCAGCGGTGCCGACCGCGAAACGCGTAAGGTCGTCCGCGTCGGCACGGCGGCCGGCCAGGCGACGCCGCTGTGGCAGCCGCTGCCCGATGGTCCCATCATCACCATCCCGGCCGGTTCGACGAGCGTCCCCGTGACCAGCACCGAGGGCTTCGCCGTCGGCGACACCCTGGCGCTCGGCTACGGCACCACCTATCCCGTCGACGGACGCGCGACGGAACACTACGAGAAGGTGACCATTACCGGCGTCGGCACGGCCGGCAGCCAGGCGTGGCTCGGTCTCGATGCGGCGGCAGGGTCGACCAATATCCAGGTGACCTCGACCGATGGCATTGCCGTCGGCGACAGGATCCGGCTCGACATCGACAGCGTCGATCATGGCATCGATACGGTCACCGTCAAGAAGGTGGGAACGGCCGCCCGGCGCACCAGCCTGGCCCGCGACGCCGGTGCCGGCGCCGCGACGATCGTCGTCCATGGCGCGTTCGGCTTCCCCACGAAGAAGAATGTCGATTACACGCCCGGCAAAGCCGTGATCGGCGCGCCCGGCAAGCTGGAAACCGTGGACATCGTCCGCGTCGAGGGCACGCCGGGCGGCGATCTCACGCTGACGATTTCTCCGGCACTCGCGCAGAGCCACGTGGCCAGCGAGCCGTTCGTGCAGCCGGGAACGGGCCTCGACCTGGCGGCGCCATTGAAGTACGACCACGCCGCCAACCTGCCGTTCAGCGTGCGCGGCACGGGCATCCGTTTCACGCCCGCCACGCGCCATGCCCACTCGAGCAACGAGCCGGTGCGCCCGGCCGGCAGCGGGATCGTGCTGGACCGCGCGCTCACCCGCGCCCATGACACGGATGCCGTCGTGCGGGTCGACACCGTGACCGTCGCCGGATTCCAGGGCCGGCCCAACCAGTGGTTTGGCGGCCCGGCGTTGTCCCGGGAAGCGGGCAGCATGGTATTGCGCGATGCGGCAGGTCACGTGGTCGACAGCCTGAACTACGGCGATCTCGTCGACCCGTGGGCATCCGGCGGATTCCGCGGGGCCGCCGGCAAGACCGCCACCTGTCATGCGCAGGCCCCTGGCATCCGCGGCGTGCAAAGGTGGGACCGTGCGCTCCCGGGCATCCCTTTCAGCGGGGCCGCCGCGGACGTCGATGCGACCCAGGGCAGCACGGGACGCTATCCCGACGGCCAGGACAGCGACAACGATTGCGTGGATTTCGTGACGTCCGTCTCGATCAGGACAGGCGCGATGGCTGCAGGATCGACGAGCGTCAAGGCTGTCACGGTCGCGCAGTTTGCGCCCGGCCAGGCCGTCCTCATCGATGCGGGCGACCAGGCCGAAACCTTGACGGTGGCAACGGTCGGTTCGCCCGGCCTGACCCGTGCATCGGCACCGGCGGACAAGGGCGCCACGGTCGTCCATGTCGACGACGCGCGCCAGTTCACGGTCGGCCAGGCGGTGATCGTCGGCAGTGGCGCGGATGAAGAACAGGGTGTCGTCGCCGCGGTGGAGGTGGAGTGGGGGCCAGGCAAGCTGACCCTGCAGGCGCCGTTGACGCGCGCCCATGACGCGGGCGCCAGCGTGTCGGGCACCGGCATCGCGTTCACCGGGGCGCTCGCCAAAGCCCATCCGGCGGGCACGTTGATGACGGCGACGGGCGAGCTGGCGACGCCAGGTGCGCCAAACCATTACGTCCGCCGCGGTCAGTGAGTCGCGTGCTTCAGTGCAGCATCGGGCCGGACGAGGGCGCGTAACGTTCGACGGCGTGCAGCGCGTGCTCGACGCGCTCGTCGCCCGGCAGCATCTTCGCTTCCGGTGCATGCTCGACGGGACTGACGCCTTTTACGCGCATCCCTTGTTCGTAGACCATCCGGCCGCCGAACCAGCCACTTGTGGGGACGAATGAGAAGCCGGCACCAAGGCTGCGACGCGAGCGTATGCGCAAATGTTGGTCGAGAAGGATGAAATGAAAAGTTTCCTCGAACGGACAATCGTGATCGGTCACGAGCAAGTAGCCGGCGCCAGTGTCGAATTGGTGAAGGATTTCAATGCCGGGCACACGTACCGACGTCACTTGCCCGTCTGAGATCAATTGGGAATCAGCCGTGCAGGGATCGGAATTGTCGTCAGGGCGCAATAATGTGAACCGTTCGATTCGCCTCATCGTTCGGGCCAAGGATGGTCGTTGTGAGGCGCTGGCTACCTAGTGCGTATCGCCGTCCTCGATGAACTGCGCCTTGCTCGTCTGGTTTGCGATCAGCCGGGGTGGCCTTGGGCATTTACAAATGCACAGGTCATTTTCCAGTGCCACTTGTTTACCGTTGTAACGCTCCGCTATGCGCGGACCGACGCAGCGGATGATGCCCGTGCTGCCGCATGTCCGGCAATTGATGGCATCGCCCTCCAGCGCGACCCGGGCACCGTGAATCGAGATCATCGCGGTCGCGGAGACCACGATGCCATCGGCAGTCGTGGATGCACCCAATGTAATGTGATGGCGTTTCATCGTCGAGCGAGTCAGGAAGAAAAGCAGGTCGGGACATCCTGTCACGCCATTCCATCGTCGACGTTGTTCAAACACGCTTGACATGCCGCCTTGCTATCCACCGCGGGGACGGGCACGTCCGAATCGCGTTGCGGTTAATATGACCGGCACTGTTATGTTTATGGAGAAATGCTGTGCACTTTTTGCTGATCTATGACCTGGCGCCCGACTACCTGGAGCGTCGCGGCGAATTCCGTAACGAACACCTGAAGCTGGCCTGGGAGGCCCAGGAGCGGGGCGAGATCGTCATCGCCGGCGCGCTGGCCGATCCGGCCGACCAGGCCGTGCTGCTGTTCACCGGCGACTCGCCGGCAGCTGCCGAGCGCTTTGCCCGTGCCGACCCGTATGTGATCCACGGCCTCGTGAAGCAGTGGCGCGTACGTCCGTGGACCACGGTGATCGGCAAGGATGCCGCCAACCCGGTGCGGCCCGACTGACGCCGCGCACGTTCAGAACGCCCAGTAGGGGCCGTTCGGGTCCGTCTCCATGCCAATGTAGACCTTGCGGCCGAAGAAGAACGGCAGGCCCCAGTCGAATGCGTTGCCGCTGTTGTGATTGCTGTCGTACTTGCCGCCCACCCGGGCCGCGATCACGGCATTGGGCAATGAATCGACATTTTCGATCGTGAACGCCAAGCTGCCCGACGCGCTGCCGTCGTATGCCATCACCGTCGCGTTCAGGGTCAGCGGGTTCGCCGGGCAGTAGAAATCGGTGCTCCGGCTGCAGGCCGGCAGGCTCATATCGTTGAAGAACACGCCGTTCGAGCCGCTGTCGATGAAGCTGGCGGTCAGCGTCGTGCCCTTGTAGACCGTCGTGAAATAGCCGTTGCTGTTGGCGGCATAGCGGGTCGCGCTGCCGAGGGCATTGTTCGCGCGCGTGCCGATGCCGAGCGTGAGACTGCCGCTCAGCGACGTCGCGCCGCCCGTGCCGACCGACGGCAGCGATACGACGATGCCGTTGTTGTCCGTGCCCAGCGCGGCGACGGGATTGACGACCTGCTTCGCCAGCGCCAGCGCGGTCGACGTGCACGTGCTGCCCGTGCAGGCGTAATACATCGCGCTGACGGCGCTGCTCGCGCACGCGGGCCCGCAATCCTCCTTGAACAGGCCGACGCCGAGTATGCCGTTGGCGCCAACCGCAGCGACGGTGTTCATGCTGGTGCCCACGCTGCTGCACGACGTCGGCACCGCGCTCACGCCGCCCGGCGCCTGCCCGATGACCTGGATCGATAGCGCCGGCGCCGTTACGCCGGCCAGCCTGACGTCGGCCTGGACGACGGCACCCCATGTGTAGCCGCTCACGAACTGGCCGCATTCTCCGACCGGTGCGCCGGTGGCCGACGTCACGGCCGGCAGCGCCAGTCCGGTGTCGAGCGGGGCGACCAGGCGCAGGCCGTACGAACCCGTGTCCAGCATCACGTGGTCGATGGTCTGGCAGACCGTCGTGCCGGGCCGGCACACGGTGACGCTGACGTAGGGCACGTTGAACTGGCCGGTCGAGCCGGCCGGGCCGTTGTCGACGGTGATCGGGACGACGTTGGCGGGCGGCGCGACCGTGACGGCGACGCTGTTGCTCGTCTGGCCACAGGTGAGCGTGTAGGTGGCGGTATAGCCAGCGCTTTGCGCGGCCGGCGTGACCTGCTGGCTGCCGCTCGTGGCGACCTGTCCGGACCAGTCGCCGGACGCCGTGCAGGCCGTGGCGCTGATGTTTTGCGTACTCCAGGTCAGCGTCAGCGTGTCGCCGCCGATGACGCTGGTGCCGGACGCGGCGATGGCGACGGCCGGCTGGGCAGCGGGCGTGGCATTGGATCCGCCGCCTCCGCCGCCGCACGCGGTCAGGATCAGGCAGGTCAGGAGGATGGACAGGATCTTCATTCGAGCGTGTCCGTGTCGAAGCCGGCCGGCAGGCGGCTGTTGATCCAGGCGCGGCCGGCATAGGCGCGCATGTGGCCGCCGGACTCGATCGTCACGTCCGGCTGTGCGACGCGGACCTGTCCCCGGCCCGCCTTCGGCTGGCGCGCACTCTCGTTCTTGAGGGTGGCGAAGTGCTGGCCGAGCAGCTCGCGCAGGTCGGGCAGGAAAGGCCCGTTCCACGTGACGGCGAACACGATGCCGTCCGCGCCCACGTATTCGCGCACCGTGGTGCCGCCGGCCAGCGTCGTCGTGCTGACGCTGTAGCTGACATTGCCGCTACCGCCGCTGCTGCTGCCAGTGCCGTTGGCTGCGGCGAGCGCGCGGGCCTGGTGGACCGTAGTGTTGCCGGCGAAGGCGCTCGGCGCGCGGCCGAGCGAGGCGAAGCAGGGCAGGGCCGCCGATGCGGCCACCAGGCCGGCCGCGGCCAGCAGGATCAGCCGGGTCTGGGGCGAAGGGAAAAACCGTAGCATGCAAGCTCCTGTCAGCGGGCAGTGAGTGCATTGTAATGGAGCAACAGGCAGTCATTACACCTTTTTTTACATGACCTTACACCTGTGTAGCAACCCATTTACTTAGCCGGCAAGAGCTTTACGACAATATTGTGCGTCGTGAGCGCGATCGAGCGGTCCGGCGCCAGGGCCACGCCGATCGGGCGGTCCAGGCCGCCGGGCAGGGGGCCCAGCACGACGCCCGCGTGGCCGGGCACGCCGGCCACGGTACTTGTCACGTTGTCCAGGTTGATCCGGCGGATGGTCGAGTTGTTGGTGTCGGCGATGTACAGGTCGTTGCCGTCCACCGCGATGCTGCTGGGAGAACACAGGCGCGAGACGCCCGGCCCGCCGTCGATGGCGTCGCAGCGTCCGGCCAGGCCCGCCAGGGTCGACACGACGCCCTTGTCGTTCATCATGCGGATCGTGGAATTGCCCGTGTCGACGACGTACACGTTGTTCCATTTGTCGACGCCCACGTCCTGCGGGTCGCAGAACTGCGCCTGGTTGCCCGCGCCGTCGCGGCTGCCGCACACGCCCTGCGTGCCGGCGACCGTCGTGACGTTGCCGCTGGCATCGATGCGGCGCAGCAGGTGGTTGCCGGTGTCGGCCACCCACAGGTTGCCCTGCCGGTCCAGCGTGATGCCCGTGGGCCTGCAGAAGCGCGCCACGTTGCCGGGGCCGTTTACGCTGCCGCAAGTGCCGTCGCCGGCCAGCGTGGTCGTCACGCCGTTCGGCGCCACGCGGCGGATGACGGAATTGCCGCTGTCTGTCACGTACAGGACGCCGTTCGAGTCCACGACGAGGCGGCTCGGACCGTTGAAGCGCGCCGCCGCGCCGTTTCCGTCCGCATAGCCGACGGCGCCGCGCGTGCCGGCCAGCGTCGTCACGACGCCCTGCGGCGTGATCTTGCGGATGGTGGCGCTGGGGCCTTCCGCCACGTACAGGTTGCCCGCCGCGTCCGCCGCGATGCCTTGCGGGCCGTTGAAGCGTGCGGCGCCACCGGTGCCGTCCTGCGAGCCCGCGCATTGCCCGCAGACGTCGCCCGCGATCGGGAACAGGCCGGTCGCGCCCGGCGGCCGGTCGGGCCAGCTGGGCCAGTCGGGATGGTCGGGCCACGGCGCATCGTGATACCAGCCGACGCCGACCTCCACGCCGCCGTCACAGCCGGCGACGCCCAGCAAGAGGCAGGCGGGCAGCAGCGGGCGGGCGAGCATGCGGAACAGGCCGTGCAGAAGCAAGCGTACTGCGCGTTCGATGGTTGTCATGGCAGACTCCCGGGTGGAAACGCCATCTACGTTACCCAGCCATATCCGTCGTGCCATGCGGGACCTCAACACGCGCGCGGCACTCGTGTGCAGGTCAGCCATAAGTCGCGCCGAAGCGACGGCTCGTACGGATGCGCTACACGCGTGCGGCAGCGTGCGCACGGTTGAAACGTGAAGCTCAGTTCGTATGGATCTGGCTGTGCGGTAAGATCGTCCACGCCAACACAACCGCTGGAGGACTCTTGCCCACCGCCGTCAACCTGTGGCCATTGCTCGGCATCGCTGCCGTCGCCGCCGGATTCCTGTTGCGTGCCAATCCCGTGCTCGTCGTGATCGCGGCGTGCGGCGTGACGGGCTGGGCCGCACACCTGTCCGTCGCGCACCTGCTCGAATCGCTGGGCAGCGCGTTCATCAAGACCCGCAACCTGCCGCTGATCCTGTTGCTGCCGCTGGCCGCGATCGGCCTGCTGGAACGCTTCGGCCTGAAGGAACATGCGCAGGCCAGTATCGCGCGCATCCGTTCAGCCACGACGGGACGGCTGCTGACGGTGTACCTGCTGGCGCGCGAGGTGGCGGCCGCATTCGGCCTGACGAGCCTGGGTGGCCATCCGAACATGGTGCGCCCGCTCGTCGCGCCGATGGCGGAGGCGGCGGCCGAGGCACGCCACGGCCCGCTGTCCGAACCGCTGCGCCAGCGCATCCGGGCCATGAGCGCCGCGACGGACAACGTCGGCCTGTTCTTCGGCGAGGACGTGTTCGTCGCGTTCGGCGCCATCGTGCTGATGCAGACCATCCTCAAGGCCGAGGGACTGGCCGTCGACCCCGTACGGATGGCATTGTGGGGCATCCCGACGGCGGTGACGGCGTTCGTCATCCACGCCTGGAACCTGCGCCGGCTCGACGCGCGCATCCGCCGCGAGTGCGCGCGATGATCGTGTCGCTGGAGTTCTTCTACGTGCTCGTCGGCCTGCTGTTCGCCGCGTGCGCCCTGCTGACCCTGCGCGATGCGAGCAACCCGCGGCGCCTCACGACGGCGCTGTTCTGGGGCCTGTATGCGCTCGTCTACCTGCTGGGCGAGCGCATGCCGCCGCTGGTCGCCGGCCTGTTGATGGTCGCGATGGCCGTGATCGCGGGGAGCAGGCTCGTGCGCCACGGGCACGCGGACGTGCCGCCGGAAGAGGCAAGAAGGGCCAGCGCGGCGCGGCTGGGCAACCGGCTGCTCGTGCCGGCGCTGGCGATTCCCGTCGTGACGATGCTCGGGTCCGTGGTGCTGAAGGATGTCCACGTCGGCGTGAAGGTATTGCTGGACCCGAAGAATTCGACGCTCGTGAGCATGGGCTGCGGCAGCATCGCCGCGCTGGCACTGGCCTGCTGGCTCACGCGCGCGACGCCGCTGCAGGGCGTGCGCGAGGCGCGCCGGCTGATCGACGCGATGAGCTGGGCCGTCGTGCTGCCGCACATGCTGGCCGTGCTCGGGCTGCTGTTTTCCGAGGCCGGCGTGGGCAAGGCCGTGGCCCACGTCGCGACGGCTTACCTGCCGCTCGATTCGCGCCTGCTGGCCTGCGCCGCGTTCTGCTTGGGCATGGCATTATTTACCCTCGTGATGGGGAACGGGTTCGCCGCGTTTCCCGTCATCGCGGGCGGCATCGGGATTCCCGTGCTGGTCGGCGTCTATCACGCCAACCCGGCCGTGATGGCCGCGATCGGCATGTTCAGCGCCTATTGCGGCACGTTGATGACGCCGATGGCGGCGAATTTCAACATCGTGCCGGCGGCGCTGCTCGAGCTGCCCGACAAGAATGCCGTGATCAAGGCCCAGCTGCCGACCGCGTTGCCGCTGCTGGGCGCGAATATCGTCCTGCTGTATTTTTTGATGTATCGATGAGGCGTTTATGACTGCTCCTGCTGCCCAAGCTCCCGTCAAGACCGTCTTGCTGACGGGATTCGAACCTTTCAATGGCGCCACCATCAATCCTTCTTGGGAAGCCGCGCGCGCGCTGGATGGCTGGTCCGGTCCGGGCTTCGCCGTCGCCGCGCGCCAGCTTCCCTGCGTGTTCGGCAGCGCCCTCGACGTGTTGCGCGACGCCGTCGCCGAGACCCGCCCCGACATCGTGATCGCCGTCGGCCAGGCCGGCGGGCGCTCGGAAATCTCGCTGGAGCGCGTGGCCATCAACGTGGACGACGCGACGATCCGCGACAATGCCGGTGCCCAGCCGGTCGACACGCCCATCGTGGCGGACGGCCCGGCCGCGTATTTCTGCACCTTGCCCGTGAAGGCGATCGTGCGCGCGCTGCGGCTGCGCGGGTTCCCGTCCGGTGTCTCGCAGACGGCCGGCACGTTCGTGTGCAATCACGTGTTCTATGGATTGATGCACCACCTGGTCGGCCAGCCCGTGCGGGCCGGGTTCATCCACGTGCCGTTCCTGCCGGAGCAGGCGGCGGACCGGCCGGAGCGGCCGCCGTCGATGGCGCTGCGCGACATCGTCGACGCGTTGCGGATCGCGGTGGAGGTGGCGGTGGTGACGGAGGCGGATACGGCGGAAGCCGGCGGCGCAACCCATTGACCGCCGCCCGTTTGGACGTTGGGTGGGCACCCCTGTGCCCACGCGTGCTGTATGCGTGATGCGAACGTTCGTGTGGGCACGGGGTGCCCACCCTACCCGAGTTCGAGGATCTTCAGAAACGCCCGCACGACGGGCGCATCGTCCTGCGTCGGATACGTGATGTACAGGTTGGCCGACGGCGGATTGGTCCGAACGGGCAGGAACCGCACCCCCGGCCACCCGATGCGGCTCGTCGTCGACGGCATCAGGGCGACGCCCAATCCGGCGCCGACCATCGCCAGCAGGGTCTGCGGCTCGGCCGCTTCCTGGAAGATCGTCGGCTGGAAGCCCGCGTTGACGCAACACTGGAGCAGGTAGCGCGGCTCGGCCGACTGGTCCAGGTGCAAGGTGAGCATCGGTTCGTGCGCGATGTCGATCAGCTCGATCGCATTCTGCTGCGCCAGCGGGTGCTGGGCGTTGATGGCCACGCACACGTCTTCGCGGAAGCACAGTTCCTGCTTCAGGCCGGCGTTGCGCAGCATGTCGTCGTCGATCTTCGGCTCGCGCCAGAAGCCGACGTCGATCTGCTTGCCGCGCAGCGCGTCCCACTGGTCGTTCGGCCCCAGTTCGTGGATGGTCCATGTCACGCGCGGGAACTGGCTCTGGAATTGTTCCAGCAGGCGGGGGATCGGCCCCCACATCGCCGAGCCGACGATGCCCACGCGCAGGCGGCCGACCTCGCCGCGGTCGATCTGGCGGATCGTGTCGATGGTCATGCGCATGCGGCCCAGCAGGTCGGCCGCTTCATGCATCAGCGCCTTGCCGGCCACGGTCAGCTCGAAGCTGCGCGTCGTGCGCGCGAACAGCCGGACCCCGAGTTCGCTCTCCAGCTTCATGATCTGCTGCGACAACGGCGGCTGCGAGATGTGCAGGCGCTCGGCGGCGCGGCTGAAGCTTTTTTCTTCGGCCACCGCCAGGAAGTATTTCAGTTGCTT
>Ga0207667_10002256_pt1 | contig 24226 bp, 23 predicted proteins | sample KBSCornC52_FD_184301 | JGI IMG/M metagenome (GOLD analysis project Ga0207667, IMG submission 184301) | Corn rhizosphere microbial communities from Kellogg Biological Station, Michigan, USA - KBS Corn C5-2 (SPAdes) (version 2) | ecosystem: Host-associated > Plants > Roots > Rhizosphere > Soil ...
CGCGGGATATACGAACAGGTCGGCGCTCGTAGAAGACGAACCGTTCGTAGTGTCGGGTGCACCCGCCGGCTGCGTGACCACTTCGTATTGGCTTACGTCGGAATTCCAGCGGTAGTAGGTATCGTCATAGTAGTAATACCTCACGCCGCCCCACCAAAAAGAATCGTAATAGAGCGGCAACGTCGCAACGAAAGTACCCACGACTAACGGGCCGTACCAACCCGGGTAGTAGTGGTGATAAGGCACACCGTAATAACGCGGACCGAAGCGCCCGTAATAGCGCGGCCCGTAGAAACGGGGGCCACCGTAGTACGAGCGAGCACCATAGACCCGCGGTCCGCCATAGTAGTGACCTGAATAGGCGGCGCCATGTACTCCGCCATGCACGGCGGCGGGCGCAACATGTCCCCGAAAACTACCGTGACCGCCGTGATCCGCCACCGCAACGGGTGAGACCACAACAGCCAATATCGCGGCGAAGAGCTGAATACGCATAGCAGTAACCACGGCTTGTGCAGATATAGATCCTAACGCACCGCAATCGTTCAAGGGTAATCGCTCACGCCCGCAAGCGCGGCCACCCGAGTCAGTACGCGTCTACTGCTATGAACTTACGCTGGAAATCGAGCGGCTATGGCTCACTCACGGCTCAGAAGACTGCGCTTCGGGAGGACGGAGCTCCGTTGTGAATGCTCTGCCATTTCCATCCTTCGACATCGTTCGGCAAAGCGCACTGCAACCCATCCACACTCGAGTCCGCCGTTTGGCGGACACTGACTGCTCGAGCGGCAGAACTGGCGGATACATACGACCCGATCATGCGGTCGTTGCACCACAGCTGACAGCCAGATGCGCCATTTTGGGGAGCCGTAATCTTCAACACGCCAACCGGAGTCGAGAGAACGTACATGTGATCCTCCCATGAGAAGAGTCGAGGACCTCGATTGGAGAAGTGCGAACATCATTGGTTCCTTGTTCGCTCGAAGACCGCAACTCAGTGTGGCAGATAATGTGTGAAGAATTGGTGGCAGACAATGTCTGGATTTTGCGACCTCAGTGACTGGCGATAGCGAACTCCAATGCTTGTGCAACTCCGCCATCATCGACGTGATCAACCGTACGCACGGACGCTTGAATCACAGCGGGTTCCGCATTCGCCATTGCGACGGGACAGCCGACGATACGCATTGCCGAGAGATCGTTGCCGGAATCGCCGACGTACATCACGTCGTCGAGATCAATAGCATATTCTGCGGCGATGGCACGTAGCGCACTCCCCTTATTGACCCCTTGTGCGGTGAGTCCAACGAACTGCGTTTCCGGCATCAAGGGTGACGTGGATTGCGCAATCTCGAGATCCGCATGCGACGCCTCCAACACGGTTTTCGCCCGCGCCCGCGAGAGCAGCCACTGCGCACGCACCACCGGGCCGCGCAAAGACTCGAAAGGCCGCGCGACGAACGGTAGACCGAGTAATTCTGCATGCTCACGCGCCCAGAGCGCATCGCTTTCGGTGACGTATTCGCTGTCGCTATAGAGTTCGAGCACTTCGCCGTTGCCGCGCGCTTGCACAATGAATCGTTGCACGGCGTCTTGCGGTAGCGCGACCGATCTGGAGCGGCCGTTGCCTACATGTAAAACGCTTGCGCCGTTTTGAAACACATGCCAACCGTCATCGTCGAGTCGTTTGGCATATTCGAGTGCAAGACCGAACGCCGGACGTCCCGAACACAGCACAAGATGAATGCCCAGTGCACGTGCCCGCTTCGCTGCTTGCCACACTGTCGCTGCCACCACGCCGGAAGCGCCCACCAAGGTTCCGTCTACATCGATACCGATGAGGCGAATCAAATGCGTTTCGTCCGTGCAGTGAGGCCGTCCCCGCGCTCGCAGGTTTGCATGTTGGAAAATCCTCGCTTTGCGCTCCCTCCCTGCCCTCCCCCGCAACAGCGGGGGAGGGTTAGGGTGGGGCAAACGTGGGCACTATCACATCAGTTACTACAGCCCACCTGAATTTTCCAATCGTGCCAGCCACACTTACCGAGAGCAATGCTTCCACCCGGCCCCTCACTCGATTTCGTCTCTCAATGAGAGTGAATCGATTTATCGCGCGGGATTCTCAAATCGCACGATGACGTGCGCTCCGGGTCCCGGTCCTGCAATGACTTCGCCCCGCATTTGGCTCGCGAGATAACGCACGGTCCGCAGCCCGGATTGGCTGTTCTGCAACAATGCCTCGTCGATACCGGGACCGTCGTCCTCCACTCTGAGTTCGAGATCGTTATAAGCAGACAGCAACGACACTTGCACCCTTCTCTGCTCGCCCGTGAGGCCGTATTTGATGGCGTTGGTGACGAGCTCATTGGCGATCAAGGCGAGCGGCATGGCGAGTTTCCGCGGTAAATACACCGTTTCGCAGTTGACCTGCAGCGAGAACTCGGCCGGCGAGGCTGCCCGTAAGTTGGCGCACAAATCCCGCAGGAATTGATCGGCCGAGAACGAATCGGCACCGCGCACGCGCTCCAATGTGAGTTGCGCCTGCAGTACGGCTTGCATCTTGTGCACGATGTCCTCGAACGCCGCCTGCACGTCGTGGCTTTCCGTGGCTCTTTGTGCCGCTCTGATGACGCTCAATATCATTTGCAGATTGTTTCTGATGCGATGATCGGATTCGCCCATCAACAGATCGGCGTAAGAGTCAATTTCAGGCCCCTCCTCCTGTGCGCGCGCTTTCCAGAAAGGAAAGTGAAGACGCTTGATCCGTGTAAACAGCTTTGGAGCGTCCATAGTCATGATTGCGATGCTTTTGCGGCGGTGCCAACCAAGAATGGCGACTTGGAAATGGCCGGCCAATAGGACTTTGGTCCTGAGCTGCACGCCCCTGCATCCCACGGCAACCAGTGCCTCCACGTGTGCACGGATGCAGTACGTTCATCTCGAGTGTTCTCTTTGGGCCTAGGTCCAATTGCTCCTGTGACGGCGCACGAGACCGGTGAAGTCCGTTGCCCCGTTTACCTATAGATATCGCGCCGCCGACGCACAACTATCTGCACTGAAACCGTTGCAGGAGACGAGCATGAGCGCGAGATGTGCGTTGGCCGTGCTGACGACGCTGTTGCTGCTGGGATGCGAAACCACTCCTAAGGTCACGACGAATGCCGATCCGTCAGCGGATTTATCGACGTATAAGACATTTGCCTTCTTCGATCCGTTGTCGACCGATAAATCTTCATACACCAGCATTCTGACCACGCGATTGAAATCGGCGACGCAGCGCGAGCTGGAGAATCACGGCTTGGTCTACGACAGCACTGCGCCGCAATTGCTCGTGAACTTCAACGTCAACGTGCAGGAGAAGACCGACGTACAAAGCATGCCTGCAGCAGGCGGCTATTACGGGTATCGTTCCGGCCTCTACATGGGATGGGCGGGATATCCGCAAGACATTCAAACGATTCACTATCGTGAAGGAACCTTGGCCATCGACTTGATCGACGCGGCCAAGCGTCAACTGGTCTGGCAGGGCGTTGCGGTGGGAGAGATCGGCGAAAAAGCGCGTGAGAACCAAGGGGCGGCCGTGGACAAGGTGGTCGCGGAAGTTTTGGCGAAATACCCGAGCGCCGGCGCAGCGCCGAAGTAGAGCTGCACATCTGCTGCTGCTCGACTTCATGGACTTATCGCAAGTTCCCTTTTCCCTGATTGACGCGTGCCGAACGGCGCCGAGAATCGCGCGACCGCATCGGTGCAGTCGCGTTCGTGGAGGAAGCATCATGAGCTTCGATGTTCTTGAATCCCTCAACTCGGCGATCGGCGGACCGATCGTCCGTCAACTCAGCACATCTCTGGGCGAAAGCGAGGACAGCACGCGTTCGGCGGTGCGCACGGCAGGCCCAAGTCTGCTTGCAGGGTTGATGCAACAAGCAACGACGCCGTCTGGAGCTTCCAACATCTTCAACATGGTGCAGGACGAGCGAGTCGATTCCGGAATCGTCGCAAAACTCGGCAGCATGCTAGGGAACGCGGGTGCATTCGATTCCATGCGCGGCGTGGGTGAATCGTTGCTCGGCAATTTGTTCGGGAATCGTAGCGGCGCGCTCACCAATGCCGTCTCGCAAATATCCGGTGTGCGGCCCAACTCGGCACTCTCGCTGCTTTCCATGGGATTACCGCTTTTACTTGGCATGTTGCGTAAACAAGCGGTAACCGGCGGACTCAATGCTTCCGGACTTGCATCGCTGTTGTTCTCACAACGCGGCTCTCTGGAAAAGGCAGGACTCGACAGCCGAATCACGAGCGTGCTCGGCGCCAGCAGCCTATCGAGTTTGTTGTCCGGCATACCGAACGTCAGCAGCGCACAAACTGCGGCGGCGAGAGAAGCTGTCCCCTCTTCGCGGGAAGTGGAACGTCGCCGAGGTAGCTGGATGCCCTGGGCCATTGCGGCCGGCATTGCCGTAATGGCATTAGTGCTGTTCAACCGACTTGGAACTCACCCCGCCAACAATACGCGAACCGCCGGAACGACCGCGACCGATACAGCGACGGAAGGTTCCAACATGCAACGTAGGCGGTTAGCGTTGGTCGAGACGCGCGTGTATTTCAACTCGGGCGAAACCGCCATCGGCAACGATGATCGGCAAAAGATTGCAAATGTCGCGCAATCCGCGAAACAACAGAATAGTACCGTGAGTGTCACGGGCTACACGGATCGCACTGGCGACCGCAATCAGAATAGGGAGATCGCGAAGAGCCGTGCTTCAGCGGTGCGCGATGTGCTCGTGTCGGAGGGCGTCGGCGAATCGAAAATCGTGATGCAGCCACCCGCTGAAGTGACGGGAACCGGCACCGATGCGGAAGCACGCCGCGTCGATATCGAAGTGCGCTGACGCACGATCGATGACGCCTCGCGCGTCACTTCTTCGCGAGCTCTTCCAAACGGTGCGCTAGCGACTCACCGCCAAATCCTCCACCAGCGGCGTCCAATGCTGATCCGGATTGAACTGCTGCAGCGTGGCTGCGATCTGCGCGGTGTCGCTGCCTAGATCGCGTTGCCACACGACACCGTCTTGATTGACTATGAACGTCATGACGCCGGTCTTGCCGTACACATCGGGATAGGCGATCGCAGCGAATCCATTCTTGAGATCGCCGCCTACGAGATAGTCGCGGGCGCCGCCTTGGGCCGCAGGACCTTGTGAGAACAGCATGCGATAACGGTAGCCGTAGTACGGCATGCCGGGCTTTGCTGCTACATAGCCTTCGTCGGTAGCAGCGGCGATAAAGGGCCCGAGCGGGCTGGAAGGGTGGCCGGGAGCGGTTTCCCAATACAGTCCGTTCTGCTTTCCGGCATCGCTGCGGATACGCTGCGCATAGATACCCGCGGACGCACCGTCGTGTCCTTGACTCGCGTATTCGCCTTGAGCGTCCACATAGCCGCGCATGACGGCGATAGTGTGAAGTTCGTTTGCACCGATGCGGCGTGCGATCAGCTCGTCGGCACCTGCAGGTCCGTCGAACATCCAGCGTCCCTCGCGGCGTACCAATGGAATGGGCAACGGCCAATCGTCTTCGCCCACCATCAGAACTAGATCGTCGGCGCCGCCGGCCACGAGTTCGTGATGTGCTTGATACCGTTTCAAGAAAGACGTACGCACACGCTCATCGGCAACCGGATCGTTCGAACTCAGCGTGGTAGCGTCGACATTTAGAATCTTGCTCGACTGTTGCAAATTCTTCTGCTCAAGGGCGTTGACGAGAGCGTCTACGGCTTCGTTCGGTGTAGCGAATGAAGCAACCTCGGTTGTTTCTTGCGACTGCTTACTGCAACCGCAAAGCGAAATACCGATGAGGATTGCAATAGCGAGTGCCGGCGGATTGAAGCTACACATGCGCTAATCTCATCGTCTGCGCCCTCCACCTTCTCGGCCGCCACCTTCGAAGCGTCGTCCGCCTGAGCTCGCTTGGCCGCGGGCGCTTGCGGCGCGTTCGAATGCACCGTTGCCTTGTGCGTCCGCACCTGCCAGCGCGTTCTCACGAGATCGTTGCGGTGTATCTGCAGCAGCACGCGGCGCAGAGTCAAAGCGATTCGAATCACTGTAGCCGCGATCTTCAATCGTAGAGCGCTCGGTCGTTCGAGCGTTCGCCTGCGTGTTGAGTTCGTTGTTGGGTGGCTCGGCAGGTTTGGTTACAGCTCGCTCCGCGGACTTTTGCTGGGCATCTCGATTAGCTCGCGCCGTCTCCGCATTACGCTGCGCATTGGTGGTGTTTCGTTGAGTATTGGTGACGTTGCGTTGAGCATTCGGCACGTTGCGCTCTGCGTTAGCTGCATTGCGCTCAGTGCGTGCCACGTTACGCTCGGTGCTGGCTGTGTTACGTGTACCGACGTATGTGGACTGTCCGCGCCAATTTTCATTGCGGTTCTGCGCGGTCGTTTGTCTCGAAGCAGCGAGAGGACTGCGCACTGTGCCTGAGCGCAAATTTTGATTGTTGCTAAAGCGGTTGTAGTAGTTGTTATTGTTGACGAAGACGTTGTTTCGGTTATAGCTGTTGTAACTGTTGCGATAACCCGCCGGCGGTGCATAGCGATATGCGGGATGGAACGTCGGCCCATATGCCGGCCGATAAGCATACGCGGGCGGATAGAATGGCCGCGCACCCATATACACCGTGCTGTATCCCCAGTTCGGATAACAATAGTCATCGTGAGAGAAAGCGTTACCGATCAGCACACCCGCGCCGAATGCCAGCAATCCTGCCGCGACCGCAGTTTCAGTACTTACTGTGTCCTCAGTGTTTGTCGGAGTCGGCGTGGGCGTCGGCGCAGGTTGTGCGGGCGGCGCCGTCGTATAGATCACTTCGGGATTGTATTGCGGCACATAGACGACTTTCGGATCTGCAGATTTCACCTCGACGATGGTTTTTTCGTTCTCCGTCTTGGTCGTCACCGTTTGTTGAGGCGTCGACTTCAAATTGCCCACCTCCTCCGCCTGCGCACGCAATCGTTGTACTGCGTCGAGCACGCCTTTCTGATCCGATGTAAACGCGGCACCCAACTGACGCGTCCAATCTATCTGCTGGCACATCATGTCCACGACGGTCGGGAACTGCAGTAGCGCGCGCATCGGGGCACCGAATCCTACTTTCTGTGCTGCGGTGTCCAGGTCATCCCCTTTGAGAGTTTGGTTTTCAAGCAGCCAATTGCCGCCGTCGAGCACTTCCTGAGAATTCACGGATGCAGCGAGAATCTGCGTCAGTAGCTGATCGGGATAGAGCGCGATCGGCGCGACCAATTCTTCCAGTGCGTCGGGGGCCCAGGACGTTTGCGTCACTGCCGGTGCAGGCACGACAGGCGGCGGCTGAGTACTCGTAGTTGCAGCTGCAGGCAGCGTGGATTCGGGAGCAGCCGGTTCTTTCTTTTTTCTCTCACACGCTGTGATAAGCGTGGTAACGACGATCAGCAAACACGCCAACAGTTTTATGAGAGAACGTTGCTGGAGAGACGGCCGCACGGATTGCGCTCCTCCACCCATGTACAAAGCACACATGACTTTCGTCTCCGTATAACGGCAACGGAATACGCATTGTGGGCAATGCCCGGGAAGAGAACTGCGCCTGCCGGTTCCACGTAGAGCCAATATCGAGACATGATCGGCAGATGAAGGTCGTGGTGGGCGACGTGCTCGACTTCCTGGACGAACTCGGCATTGCCGACAATACGTTCGTCATGTATTCGACCGACAATGGTCCACACATGAATGCCTGGTCGAAGCGTGCGCCATCGAGATTTTTCCCTCCACGAGGCAACTGTCGCGGAACCAAAACAGGCGCTCACGAATTATTGCAACTTCGCGGGTTCATTTGGAAACACCATGAGGAGCACCGACCACTGTGTCAATGACGGGGAGTGCATCGCTCTCATCGACGCCCCACTGGACTGTAGGATCTACACAGCTTTCCGCGCCGTCGCACGAAAATATCGCGAATCGGTGGAGTCGCAGTCGTTATGGCTGGAACGAGACGTACCGATTACGCCCGATCTCACCGCGGCGACGCCATCACGATTACTGTTCCGCTTGTTCGACGGCGCTCAATCCATCATCGCGCGCATCGAACTCGTCGTCGCCGGTCTGCGCGTGGAATTCGTACGTTCGGGCGGGCATCCACCCTTCCCGGAAAGTTTTTTCGACGAGTTACATTTGTCCATTGGAAGGCAGATAGAAAGAGCCAAACTCGAGTCCATCGTGGCCATGCTGTTCGCAAGTTTGTCGGTAAAAGTCGTCACGGCCACGGGAGTCTTTGCCCCCTTGCTGCACGTCACGCCGGGCACCATGGAAAGCTTGCGGCTCGAACTACCATCCTCTGCCGCCACCGGCAAATCCGAAACATTGTAGCGGTAGGGCAGCGCCCCTAGCGTGTGGTCGGGCAAACAGCTGGCTTGACCGGCGTGAGCGGCATCGATCTGCAGCGCCGCCCGCTGCCACAGCCCGCATTGCAGCTACCATTTGATTACTCCTAAAGAGTGATCTCCCTACGCCGATAGCATTGAAGGGGATGCTGACAGGATTGGCAGTGGGAATCTGCCGCAGTCAGGACTTCTAAGAACGCAATCGATGTACTTGTATGAACTCTCTCAGTACGAAACAACGCATTTTCGGCACCATCGGCTTGCTGATCGCCATCCTCGCTGCGGTGGGCACTTTGGGTTATCGCAGCGCCCACAAGTTGGATGACGCCATCGCGTTCAACTACGACAACTATTTCGTCGCCGAGGTATTGCTCGGCAAGATGACTTCCCTGCAACGACAAGTGAATGAGGAGATCATGACGGCCACCGTCATGCACACTCCCGAAGCGGCTCGTGCGGCGATTCACCAAGTGACGGAACATCGAGCGCGCATCGGCGAACTGTGGAAGAAATACGAGCCGACCATCGTTACGCGCGAGGAACGCGAACTGGCCAAAGCCTTTTCATACAGTCGCGACCGGCTCATCGTTGTTAACGATCAAATTCTCGCCGCGCTCGGCGATAGTAATTTCGATCGCGTCACGCAGTTCGTCACGCACGAGTATCGCGACGCCACCCAACAAACGCTGGCGGACGGCGATCGCTTGCTTGCTTTTCAGGGCGAACAAGCCGAAGCGTTAAAAAAGCAATCGGATGCGCTGTTCGAGATCAACAGCCACCTGATGGAAGGAACCATTGTCGGTGGTATCGCGGCGGCGCTGATCTTGGGCTGGTTGCTCGCACGCTCCATCGTCGATGCGCTGAATCAGGCAAAGTCGGTGGCCGCGCGCATTGCCGCCGGCGAGGTTGGGCATCGCATCGAAGTGAATCGAGCCGACGAATTCGGCGAACTCCTGCGCTCATTGCAAGCCATGGACGCGAAGCTCGCGGAAATCGTCTCGCACGTGCACGAAGGCGCGGAAAAAGTCGGCGCCGCTGCGCGCCAGCTGGCGCAAGGCAATGACGATCTCTCCAGCCGCACGCAAGAACAGGCGGCCGCGCTCGAAGAAACGGCTTCGAGCATGGAGGAGATGACCGCAACGGTGAAACAGAACGCGGACAACGCAAAGCACGCGAATCAGCTCGCGGTCTCGGCTCGCGGTCAGGCCGGTGCCGGCGGCGAGATCGTTACTCAAGCCGTGAACGCCATGGGCGAAATCAACAACTCCAGCCGCAAGATCGCGGACATCATCGGCGTCATCGATGAGATCGCGTTCCAAACGAACCTGCTCGCGTTGAATGCGGCCGTGGAAGCCGCGCGCGCGGGCGAACAAGGGCGCGGCTTCGCCGTGGTCGCCACCGAAGTGCGCACGCTCGCACAACGCAGCGCCGTAGCCGCAAAGGAGATCAAGGATCTCATCAGCGATTCGGTCGCGAAGGTCAAAGTGGGCTCGGACTATGTCGATCAGTCCGGCAAGGCGTTGGTCCAGATCGTCGAGAGCATCAAGAAAGTCACGGACATCGTCGAAGAGATTTCCGCGGCGAGCCAGGAGCAAGCGTCCGGTATCGATCAGGTTAACAACGCCGTATCGCAAATGGACACGACCACGCAGCAGAACGCAGCGCTGGTGGAAGAAGCTTCGGCGGCAAGCAAGGAAATGCAATCGCAAGCCGAACATCTCCTCAAGACCGTCGAATTCTTCAAACTCAATGACCGCAATCTACACACGCGGCGTAGCGCACCCACCGAAACGAGCGGCACTGCGATGAGGCCCGCACAGACGAGCGTTGCTAAGACATCGACTTCTCATCCAAAACCCGTGAGGACCACAACACCTTCGCAGCATCAGCCGGCACTCGCCCGCGCGAGCGGCGATGGTTTGGCATGGACGGAATTTTAGGCCGTCGGTCTTCGGTCCCGCTTGCGGGAGCATTCGGTCCGAAGTGCAGCGCTGTAATGTTTCCGACAAATTTCTGAGTTCAAACAGCGAACGCAACGCTGCTTTCTTCTGATCGGTTCAGCGGATATACCTTGATCGTGGAGAGTCGCGCCTTCGCACCGGAGCAATACGGGTGAGGGGCAGCAGAGAAGCCGGAGTGCTTTCCCCTCCCACGTATGTGCATGCGCAGAGTCATCACCGAATATTCCGCAGGCGATGGCTCGAAGTCCTGCGAGGTTTCGCATGCCGGCACATCACTCTGTACGCATCTTTCTCATGCAAATTGTCGCGGCACTCTCGATCGCGAGTGCGTATGCCGCGGACCCGACAAAGCCTGGGACGAAGCAGTCGCGAAAGGATGGACTGTTGTAAGTATGAAGGACGATTGGCGCATTGGGTTTCCGCAGCACTGAACGCAAGTAGAACCGAGTGAGGTGCGCTGATGATCTCCAAGCTTTCGGCGGAGTTCTTAGGCGCATTCTGGCTGGTTCTCGGCGGATGCGGAAGCGCGATACTCGCCGCTACATTTCCTCACATAGGCGTGGGTTTTGTCGGCGTGTCTCTCGCCTTCGGACTCATAGTATTCACCGGAAAGTATGCACGTTTGGCCGGCGCGCATTTCAATTCAGCTATTTCACTTCATGCGTGGTCCGGCAAACATCTGCCAAGAAAACTTCTACTACCCTATATCGTGGCGCATTTTTCAGGTGCTGTTACCGCCGCCACAGTGTTATATGTCGTCGTGTTGAGCGGCGAGCGATTCGTGGACATGACGAACGGCTATGGCGAACAATTTCGCTACTCGCTTTTCGCAATGTTCTGCAGCGAGCTTGCACTTACTTCTATGTTCTTAATCGTGATACTCAGCGCAATGCGCACACGCTCTACAGTGGAACACGAAACTGAGCTTTAGCGCGGCCAGCACGATGAGCGAATGGCTCAGAGCGTTATCGGAATACACTGTCACCATCATCGATCTGATGGCGTTCATCGTCGTCGGCACTGTCCGCGCATTCGTCTCGATAATGCGTGTCGCGGTATCAGCACCCGTGGATCGGGATCAGCGCAGCCAGACTTGGCTCACCTATGGTCGCTGGCTGGTCGCAGGACTCACGTTTCAACTGGCGGCCGATATCATCGAATCCTCCATCGCGTCCTCCTGGGATTCCGTCGGCCGCCTCGCCCGCGATTGCGGTGATCCGAACGTTTCTCAATTATTTCTTGGAGCGGGATATCGAGGAGGTACACGGGGGGCGCAGTAGAAGGGGCTAGCCGAGATTTCCAGGGATCCTTCTCTAGAGCGTCGTTCGTTTGTATTTCGCCCCATAATTGAACGCACCGTGATATCTGAAGCACCTCTCTGGATGCGTTCTTTACAGCTTGACGCGCAACGCGAGGATCGCCCATTCTATGAACCGTTCTGCGCGCAAAAGCGAACACTTCATCCCGCGCAGAGACGATAAAAATGGGTTTCTGATCTTGCGGACCGACATCCGTTCGCCCGAGTTCATGATGCCGTGCGACAGGAAGGAAAGGGAGCGAGCATGGGGAAGACGGACGATGCCATGATCTCCGGCGCGAGGCCGAGGCCGCAGCGTGCATTCGTGCTTTATCCCAGGTTATGGCTGGCGGCACTGATGCTTGCAACTGGAGTGCATTCGCCGGCGGCAGGCGCTTCGGATAACAAGAACGATAGCGCCGTGCCCTTCAAGTTACCTTCTATCCCCTGGTTACAGAAGCCAGCCGCAACCCCGACCCCGCCGCCTGTGACACCTGCGGTCGCCGCCGCCATTGCACGCAACCCCCAACGCACTCGGTCACAAGCAGGCATCGTTGCGCTCTTCCAAAAGAGAGTCGTGAACGGCGGGGACCTCGTTGATGAGTTGCGTGTGATCAAGCAACTTTCGACGCAGCGCCGCTCGGAAAGCGCTGCCCTCGCGCTCATGGGACGGATGAATGGGAGCACTACAACGTAAGACAATCGAACTGCCCTCGCCGCTGGGCCTTACCCCGGATCAACAGCAACAAGTCATCACGATGGCGGCCATCGTCGTCGCGACCCAGCTCACGACAGACATCCTGGAGCAGGCGAAAAAGGACTTCAATTCTCTGGAAAAGGACTATACCGCGCTGCTGGATCGGCGAGGGAAAGTGGCGTTACTGCTCGCCGATGTTTTAGCAGAACGCCGCAAGGCCCGCGAGGCGCGCGACGAACTCAAAGCACGGCAGTTCGACGCCGATCTGGGTGTGAGCTTCAGCGAACAAGACTTGGCATTTCTCGATCGCTTCCCGGCCAATATTTCTTTGAAGGAATTCTCCAACGATTTCGCCGCGCAGAATCTCGCGCTTCAATTCCTACGCGCGAAAGATCCGCAGGCGTACGCAGACTACCGCGCGCAGGCTGACGACGTAACTCGGCGCACGAAAGCCTACGTTCGCACGATGGCAGGTGTGGCCGCGTTCGGCGCACTCCTCGTTACCTTCATCGATGAGGCAAGCGACATAGCAGGTTCCAAGAATCCACAATTGATCGCACAGACGTTGCCGTTCGGCCTGACGTTCGTGACACAAGCCTTGCCGCTCGTCGGGCTCGCCGCGGAAACGACGTATCAAGGCGTCATTCTCGAACCGAAGAAAAGCTTGTTCGCACCCAAGCGATTCAACCTCCTCGACAACGATCAGCAGATCGCGCTGAAAAACGCATCTGCAGTATTCGGTGAATGGCAGAAACGTAAAGTGGACAACGTCTTTAGCGGCGCGCTCTTTCGCAACGAATCGCCCGGCCTGCTGTGGCGCGTATCGGTTTGCGATGCGGGCGAAGTGGGTCGAATGTTCGATGCCGTCGTTCCCGCCACTCAACGCACGGATTTTGCCAACCGATATTTCGGCGAGAAGCAGACGGATACGTACTCGTTCGTCAATGCGTTGGTCGATGATGGGGCGCCGAAGCGACGCAAGCTCGCCGATGAGTTACTGTTGCACGACCATCGCACCAGCACCACAGACACGACTCACGCCTTGTCGGACGTGCAGAAGACAGTAACGTCGACATTCGAAAAATGGAACGACGCGCAGCTACTGAGACTGATTTTCGCGAATCACGAAGGTCCGGTTGCTTATGCACAGATGCAAGTGGGAACGACACTCGTGCGTCCCGTACCATCCATGCAGGCAGTCTTCGAATACGAGTCTTTCGTAGATAGCTGCAGCGGCAAACTCGATTCTTCGCAGAAGGCCGCAGCAACAAGAGACCTCTAATAGCCCCTGACTTTCCTATGAAACTAAACTCGTGCTTTGTATCGATCTCGACAGCATTCGTCATCCCGAAAGGACGCCATAAGCTTTGGTTGAGCGTTGCGGATGATCGAGGACGGCGTTCGATGCTTTCTTATGTTTTGGTCGTACGGTAAGTGGGCTTGCCCCGGAAAATCGCCTTCTATAGGAATATGGTGGTGAGGGGCGGAGTCGAACCGCCGACCTAGGGGTTATGAATCCCTCGCTCTAACCGTCTGAGCTACCTCACCAGGAGGGCTTTGGGCGATTGGGCTCTGGGCGTTGGCCAGAGTAAAAAGAGGCGCGAATTGTGTGAGCGCTATGGCATGGTGTCAAGGTAAGGATTCTCTCAATCCGGCCAATTCCCCAAAAGCCCAATCGCCCAACACCCAGCTTCAATGTCCGAGCGCAACGCGCTCAGACATTGAAGCGAAAGTGCATCACATCCCCCTCGTGCACCCCATATTCTTTACCTTCCAACCGCAGCTTGCCGGCTTCCTTTGCGCCCTGTTCGCCTTTGCATGCGATGTAATCGGCGTACGCGATGACCTCTGCGCGGATGAAGCCTTTCTCGAAGTCCGTGTGAATGACGCCCGCGGCCTGCGGCGCAGTAGCGCCCGCCTTCACCGTCCACGCACGAACTTCTTTTACGCCGGCTGTGAAGAATGTTTGCAAGCCCAATAATTTGTAGCCGGCGCGAATCACGCGATCCAGTCCGGGTTCGGTGAGTTGCAGTTCGGCTAGAAAATCAGCGCGATCCGCTTCCTCGAGCTGGGCGATTTCCGCTTCGATGGCGGCACACACGGGCACGACCTCGGCGTGTTCGCTGGCCGCGAGTTCGCGCACGGCGTCGAGATGAGGATTGTTTTCGAAACCTTGTTCCGAGACATTGGCGACGTACATGAGCGGCTTGATCGTGATCATGTGCAAGTCGCGCACGAGTTTGCGTTCTTCCGGATCTTGAATGAGTGAGCGTGCGGGTTTACCGGTGTCGAGATGCTCGCGCAGGCGTTTCAACAGATCGCGCAGTTTGATTGCATCCTTGTCGCCGGCTTTCGATGCTTTTTCCGCTTTCTGCAAGCCGCGTTCGACGGCATCCAAATCTGCGAGCGCAAGCTCCGTGTTGATCACAGCGATGTCATCGAGCGGCCGCACTTTACCTGCAACGTGAATGACGTCGTCGTTTTCGAAGCAGCGCACCACGTGCGCAATCGCATCCGTTTCGCGGATGTGCGATAGAAATTGATTGCCCAGTCCTTCGCCCTTGGATGCACCGGCGACCAATCCCGCGATGTCGACGAACTCGACAGTGGTCGGCAGGATGCGCTCCGGATGCACGATATCCGCAAGCGCTTGGAGTCTCGGATCGGGCACAGGCACGACACCCACGTTTGGATCGATCGTGCAGAAAGGATAGTTCTCGGCTGCGATCTGCGCGCGCGTGAGCGCGTTGAACAACGTCGACTTGCCGACGTTTGGGAGTCCCACGATGCCGCATTTGATGCCCATGTAAAACTAGGAGTTCGCAGTTAGGGGTTAGGAGTGAGTCCGGACAAAGACGAAGCTAACGCTTGGCGCTCACTTCTTTAGATGTTTTGTCGCTGTGCAGACCATGCATGGCTTTCTCCGCGCCTTGAGTGATGAACACCGGCAAATAATCCACCGCATCTGCGACTGCATTCATGATCTTCTCCTCTTCCTGCCTGGCTGCTCGCTGCAACACATAGTCGATCACTAGAGATTTATCGCCCGGATGACCGACGCCGATACGCAACCGCCAGAAGTCCGGACCAATATGTGTAACGGTGTCGCGCAAACCGTTGTGGCCGCCATGGCCGCCACCTAGTTTGAAACGTGCAACACCCACCGGCAGATCGAGCTCGTCGTGTGCAACGAGCATCCTGTCGGGCGCAATCTTTAGATAATCAGCGAGTGCGCGAATGGAAAGACCGCTGCGATTCATGAAGGTTTGCGGCTTCAACAGCGTGATTTCGTTGTCGCCCATCTCGATGCGACACACTTCGCCTTGATATTTCGCATGCGAACGGAACCGGCCGCCGAACTTGGACGCAAGCATGTCCACACACCAGAAGCCCGCGTTGTGACGCGTGAGCTGGTGCTCCGGCCCCGGATTGCCGAGACCGACGATGACTTGCAGTGGAGTGCCTGGCATAAGCGAACAAGAGCTGCGCCGAGTGGCGCAGCTCGCTTCGCTCACTTCTTGCCGCCTTCCTTCTTCGCAGGGGCTGCGGCAGGCTTCGCCTCTTCCTTCTTCGCCTCGCCAGCAGCAGCTGGAGCTGCCGCGGCTGTGGTCGCAGCGGCTGCTGCGGCAGGTGCCGCTTCCACTTCCTCGGCACGCGGATGATGGATCGAAACCACGGGCTGATCGCGGCCGTGTGTGAGTTCCACCAATTCCACGTCGGCAGGCAACGGAATGTCCGAGAGGCGTTTCATGTCGTTGATGTTCATGGCCGACAGATCCACTTCGAGGAACTCGGGCAGATCTTTCGGCAAGCAGATCACGACGACTTCGTTCAACAAGTGCGACACCACGCCGCCTTGTGTCTTCACGCCGGGTGAGCCAGCCGCACCCTTGAAGTGCAGCGGAATGGTCATGCGAATCTTCTCGTTTTCGAGCACGCGCTGCAGGTCGATGTGCAGAATCCAGTTTTTGGCCGGATGGCGTTGCACGTCTTTCAGAATAGCGGCTTGCTTCTCCTCACCCACCTTGACGGACAGAATGGTCGTGAAGAACCGCTCGTTCACCAACAGCGTGAGCAGATTCTGATGATCGAGAATCAAATTGCGCGGCCCCATGTGGCCGCCATATAAAATCGCCGGCACTTTACCGGAGCGACGCAGGCGGCGGCTCGCACCTTTCCCCTGCGCATCGCCCCGCTCGTCGGCGACGAGTTCGAAGGACGTTTTCATTTCAGATCTCCAATGGATATAACAACAACACTCTGCACACACTCGCGACCAAGGGTGCCAAGCGAACCACTCAATCTATATACAACGAACTCACGCTCTCCTCGTCGCGGATGCGGCGCATCGTTTCGGCGAGCAATTCGGCGACGGAAAGCTGGCGAATTTTCTTGCACTGTTTCGCGTTGTCGCGCAACGGAATCGTGTCGGTGACGACGAGTTCGTCCAATTCGGATTTGTTGAGACGTTCGATCGCGGGACCCGACAACACTGCATGTGTGATGTAAGCGATCACGCGTGAGGCGCCGACGTCTTTGAGTGCCTTGGCTGCGTGGCACAGCGTGCCGGCGGTATCGACTAAGTCGTCGATCAGAACGCAAGTTTTGCCGGACACTTCGCCGATGATGTTCATCACCTCGGACTCGTTGGCGCGCGGGCGGCGTTTGTCGATGATCGCGAGATCGGCATCGTCCAGTCGCTTCGCAAGCGCTCGAGCGCGCACCACACCGCCCACGTCTGGCGATACAACCACCATGTTTTCGTATTTCTGCTTCCACACGTCGCCCAACAAGACCGGCGAAGCGTAGACATTGTCGACAGGAATATCGAAGAAGCCCTGAATTTGATCTGCATGCAAATCGACGGTGACGAGTCGATCGACACCCGCGCTCGCGATCATGTTGGCCACCAGCTTTGCCGTGATGGCAACGCGCTGCGCACGCGGCCTGCGATCCTGGCGCGAGTAACCGAAGTACGGCATCACTGCAGTGATGCGCGCAGCCGATGCGCGACGGCATGCATCCGCCATCACGAGCAATTCCATCAAATGATCGTTGGCGGGCGGACACGTCGGCTGCACGATGAAAATATCGCGCCCGCGAACGTTCTCCATCAATTCCACAGTGACTTCGCTGTCGCTGAAACGACCGACGTACGCGCGCCCGAGCGGCACGGTCAGGTGACGCGCGATATCGTGCGCCAACTGTGGATTGGCATTTCCCGAGAACACCGCAATGGTGGTTCGGTCCATATGAAGAACTCCCCAACGAAGGCAAGGCTGGTACGCTGGTTTTCTGGTTAGCTGTAGGCTTTACAGTCAACCAGAAAACCAGCTTACCAGCCTCAAATTGGCTGGGGCGGAAGGATTCGAACCTCCGAATGGCGGGATCAAAACCCGCTGCCTTACCACTTGGCGACGCCCCAAATTCCTGCGCAACTACGGTTCGCTCGGCACACCCCGCTCGGCCGCGAGTCGAGAGAGTAGCGGTGATCGATTGAAACCGACCGTGACGAATCCGGTCCATCGAGGTGGGAGGCGCGTGCGCACGCGCTCCGCTGCATCGACATCGGGCAGGGCGGCAAACACACACGCACCGGTGCCAGTCAATTGGGCCGTACCATAATCCCCAAGCCAATCAAGTGCTTCGGCGACTTCCGGATAGCGTGCCCGAACGGTCTGCGTGCAATCGTTGCGGCCACCCGCCGCGAGGAAGGCGCGTATTGTGGTGATGGGTGAATTACGTGTCAATTCAGAAGCCTGAAAGATCTCGCCAGTGCTCACGGCGGCGCGCGGTTTGATGACGACATATACACGTTCTGGAAAATCGTAAGGCGTCAAAATTTCGCCGACGCCTTCGGCCCATGCCGAGCGACCGCCGATGAATACCGGCACATCGGCACCCAATTTCACGCCGAGCGTCTTGAGCTCAGCTTCGTTCAAGCGGAGATCCCAAAGTTGATTCAAGGCGACTAAAACGGTGGCCGCATCCGAACTGCCGCCGCCCAATCCGGCTTGCATCGGAATATTTTTTTCGAGCTCGATGCCGACGCCGCGAGCGCAACCCGTGCGCTCTGCAAGCAAACGCGCAGCTCTCACGACCAAATCTTTATCGCCAGGCACGCCTTCGAGCTGCGATGTGCGTTCGATGACGCCATCGGGACGTCTGTAGAAACGCAGTCGATCGAGCGGTTCGATGAATTGGAAAGCGGTTTGCAACAGATGGTAGCCGTCGGCGCGACGCCCCACGATGTGCAAACAGAGATTCAGTTTCGCAGGCGCCGGCCAGGGCGGCGCACTGCCCCACAGTGCTTCGCTCATCCGCGCGGACCCATTTCCCAACGATCGATCAGCACTCGGACGCGTGCGGGTCCGCTCGATGCCACCAGTTTGGTCGGCAAGCGCACGCCGGCGTCCTCGAGAAAATCCTGATAAGCGATGTGCCAACCGTCTTGCTCGAGTTCGGTGCCGTCGGTCAGCCAGCGATGCGGACCGGGCGCAGCAAGACCGACGATCCAATAGCGAAGTTTTTCGACGGGCACTTCGGCGCCCAAGCGGCTGCGCAATTCATCGAGCGCTGCTTGTGATTCGAATGCCTGGCCATCGGCGGTTTGAATGGCGAGGGCGCTGCCGCGGAGATCGAGACGCACACTCCCGACGCCCACCGGGCCGCTCAATTGCACCGTCGAGCGATCTTTGTCTTGATCCCAAACAAAAGATCCCGAGCCGCCCTTATCGCCGTTGCTCACACCTAACCGGCCCTTGGCGTGCCAGCTCTCGATGCTCGCAAGCGCAACGCCGCTTGCTCGGTTTTCAATGCGCGGCGTGTGGGTGGCGCATGCACCCAACAGAACTACGCACACGATGAACGCCGCGCGCCGCATCGCAAGCTCACTTGCCCTTGAAGCGCTTCAGCCTTTCTTGCAGATCGTTGTCTTGCGGATACTGCAAGGCCGCTGCCTGCCACGTCGCGTGCGCGTCTTCATGGCGGCCGAGATCCCAAAGCACATCGCCCAGATGCAACTCGAGCTCGGGATCATGCAGTTGCAAGCGCGCGCGTTCGAGATATTCGAGCGCTTCTTTCTTCTTGCCCAAGCGATAGAGTGCCCAGCCCATGCTGTCGAGCACGGCACCGCTATCCGGAGTTTGTTCATACGCGCGTTGGATGAGTTGATAACCCTCGTCGTAACGGTGCGTGCGATCCACGAGTGTGTAACCGAGCGCATTGAGTGCGGCGGGATCGTTCGGACGGTCGTTCACCAGTCCTTGCATGACGGCGAGCGCATCGCGAATTCGATCCATATTCGCCAGCAAGAACGCTTTGGCAAAGCGCAAAGAATAGGCATCGGGATAATCTTGTAATGCCGTGTCGAGTAACGCCAACGCACCGTTGCGATCGCCGGACTCGGCAAGCAAGTTCGCACGCGCGGCAATGCAGTCGATCATGTATTCGCCGTGGGCTTGGCCGAACTCCTGCAAGAGTGCGAGTCCATCGCTCAAGGATCCGGCAGCGACCTTGAGCCGCGCGGCACGCGTTTGCGCTGCCATTGCGTAGTCGCCGCCTACGACCTTTGCGTAGAAGCGCGCTGCTTCATCGTTGTTGCCGCGGCGCTCTGCAATGTTGCCCAGATAAAACAGCGATTCGTAAACGAAACGTCCACTCGACAACAATCTGCCGAACCGTTGTGTCGCCAGATCGAGCTTGCCCACTTGGTAATCGCTGATGGCAAGTGCTCGCTCCGCACCGGCCGTATCTCCTTCGGACGAGGCAAGTGAGCTGAGATCGGCACGCGCTTGTTCATCTTGTCCCGCCGCGAGCTTGAGCACGGCGAATTCCAAACGGTTCTGCACGCGGCCGTCCTGTTCGACAACGGTTCGTGCCGTTGCGAGTGCGGTATCTGAGTTGCCGCTTGCAAGCTGCATACGCGCGAGCAAGAAGCCTGCGGGTCCCCAATAAGGTGCAAGCTGACGCGCGCGCTCGGCTTCTTTGAGCGCGAGCGACAGGTTGTCCGCTTGGGCCGCTGCCTGCGAGAGCGCGTAATGCCCTTCAGCACAATTCGGAAACTGCTCGGTCAGCTTGGCAAGCGTTGCCGCAACCGCTGCGCGCGATCCCTCATCCAACAACTGCGGTAACAACGCCAGAAAGCCGGCCTGCGGATTGATGTATGCGGTTTGGAGCAAAGAGGTGAAGTGCGTTGCCGCTTCATCGATGCGGTATAGCCTGAGCGCGGCAAAAGCGGCAAAGCGCTGCGCCTCTTCGCTCGTAGCATTGATTTCCAACCATCGTTGGGCGCTTGCGAGCACATAGCGTGTCTGCTCGTGATCGTACGCGACGCGGGTTGCTTGTTCGGCCAGCGATTCATCGTCGCTCGCCTGCGCTGCGCGCGAGTAGGCTTGCGCCGCTTCCAGATAGTCCCCTCGCTGTAGAGCGACCTCGGCGCTGAGCACCAGTGCACTCGGGCTCGAGGCATCCGGTTTCGCGGCGGGCGTTTCAGCCTTGTGGCCGGGCACGGTGCATGCGGCCAGCAGAAGCGTGGCACAGGCGATCGAAAGAGCGGCTCGGGCCGTAAGTTTCGGTAAAAGCATAGACGGAATATACATGTGTTGCCTGATGGCGCGGGGAAACGTTAGCTGCGTTCCTTGTATTGGGGCCCTCCGATCCCGGAAAATCGGCCGATTACAAGCGCCGCCACCGAATGCCATTCATCGTCCTAGGAATTAACCACCGCACCGCTCCCGTCGAGATCCGAGAGAGTGTCGTTTTCTCGGGCGAGGAGCTGCGTGAGGCCCTGGTGGAACTCGCAGCTCTACCGAAAGTTCGCGAGTCGGTCATCGTTTCCACATGCAATCGCACCGAGCTCTATTGCTATACGGAAAGCGACGAAACCCCGTTGGCAGAATGGCTGGAGCGGTGGCACGGCCTCGCCTCCAGCAGTATCACGCATTGCTTGTATCGACATCATGACGCACACGCCATCGGCCATGCGTTCGCGGTTGCTTCGGGCTTGGACTCTTTGATTTTGGGCGAGCCGCAAATCCTGGGACAGTTGAAAGAAGCCTATCGCGTGGCGCAGGACTCCGGCGTCACCGGTCCCTACCTCAATCGATTGTTTCAAGCCGCGTTCTCGGTGGCCAAGCGCGTGCGGACGCAGACCCAGATTGGTGCCAATTCGGTTTCGGTCGCAGCCGCAGCGGTATCCCTTGCCCATACGGTGTTCGAACGTTTCGAAGGTCACACCGCGTTGTTGGTCGGCGCAGGTGAAACCATCGCGCTAGCAGCTCGGCATTTGCACGCGCACGGCGTGAGCAGAATGATCGTTGCCAATCGCACGCTCGAGCGCGCACAAGAGCTCGCCGCTGAATTCAAGGGATACGCGATTTCGCTCGATGGTCTGGAGACACACCTTCCTGAAGCAGACATCGTAGTGACATCGACTGCCAGTCCCAGACCCGTGGTGACGTTCAAAGCGGTACGCGCTGCATTGAAAGCGCGCAAACGCAAACCGATGTTCATGGTGGACATCGCCGTGCCGCGCGACATCGAACCCGAAGTGGCTTCACTCGAAGATGTGTATCTATTCACCATCGACGATTTGCAAAACGTCGTGAGCGAGAACCTCGCATCGCGGCGTGATGCCGCGAGAACCGCGGATCAACTCATCGCAGTGGAGATCACTCATTTCGAGCAGCAGATCCGTATGCTCGACGCAGTGCCGACCATCCGCCAGATCCGCGACGATGCGGAAGACGTGAAAAACCATACGATGGAACAAGCGTTGCGGCTGCTGGCGAACGGACGCGACAGCAAGGAAGTGTTACAGTTTTTGGCTTCCACGCTCACCAATCGCCTCATGCATGCACCGAGTCAGCGGCTGCGCGAGGCAGCCGAACGCGGCGAGAGCGACATCATTCACGCGGCTCAAGAACTGTTTGCCGGACGCGATAAGAGCGACAAGATTTGATGAAATCATCCATTGAAAACAAATTGCACCGCTTGGACGAGCGCTATGAGGAAGTGAACGCGCTGCTCGCCGATCCGCAAGTCATCGGCGATACGAATCAGTTTCGCGACCTGTCGATGGAGTACGCCAAGCTCGAGCCCGTCGTGCGCCGCTACCGCGACTATCAGCAGATCGTGAAAGAACGCGTCCATGCCCAAGAAATGGCCGACGGCAGCGATGCGGAGCTGCGCGAGCTCGGTCGCGACGAACTCAAGAGCCTCGACGAGAGACTCACGGCAGAAGAGCAGGAACTTTCGAAACTGCTGATTCCCAAAGATCCACGCGACGATAGCAACATCTACTTGGAAATACGCGCGGGCACCGGCGGCGATGAGGCGGCGATTTTTGCGGGCGATCTTTTCCGGATGTATTCACGCTATGCCGATGCGCAGGGCTGGCGCGTCGAAGTGCTCTCCGAAAGTCCGGGCGAACACGGCGGCTACAAGGAAATCATCAGCCGCGTGGTCGGTAAAGGCGCGTATTCGCGACTCAAGTTCGAATCGGGAACGCACCGCGTACAACGCGTTCCGGCAACGGAGTCGCAAGGACGCATTCACACATCGGCATGCACGGTCGCCATCCTGCCGGAACTCGACGATATCGAGGAAATTGCGATCAACCCCGCCGAATTGCGCATCGACACCTACCGTTCCTCGGGCGCCGGTGGACAGCACGTCAACAAAACAGACTCCGCGATTCGCATCACCCACTTACCGACGGGCATCGTGGTCGAGTGTCAGGACGAACGCTCGCAACACAAGAACCGCTCACGCGCGATGTCTCTGTTGAAAGCGCGACTGTTGAATGCCGAGCAGGAGAAACGCACTCAAGAGCAAGCGTTGTCACGCAAACTGCAGGTCGGATCGGGCGATCGTTCCGAGCGCATCCGCACCTATAACTTCCCCCAGGGCCGCCTTACCGACCATCGCATCAACCTGACGCTCTACAAGCTCGACACCATCGTGAACGGCGCGTTGGACGATGTGATTCAACCGTTGCAGCAGGAATATCAGGCCGAGCAGCTGGCGAGCATTACAGAGGAAGGCGCTAGGTGAAGAAGGCACTAGCCGCTAGCTAGATGAAGCAAGTTGCGACGGCTCGTGCGGCGATCTTCTGGCTTCCTCACCTAGCACCTTCCACTGCTAGGGCCTCTTACTCCCCGATCTGGCTCTGCGTGTAGTTCTCCAAACCGATGCGCTTGATGAGATCGAGCTGCGTTTCCAGCCAGTCGATGTGTTCCTCTTCCGATTGCAGGATGTGCTTGAAGAGGTCGCGGGAAACGTAATCGCCCGCTTTTTCGCTGTCGGAAATAGCTGCTTTGAGATCGACGTGGCCGAGCTGTTCCAGCTTGAGATCGCACTTCAAGCACTCTTCCACGTTCTCGCCGATGAGCAGCTTGCCCAAGTCCTGCAGATTCGGCAGACCTTCGAGAAAGAGGATGCGTTCGATGAGATTGTCGGCGTGCTTCATCTCGTCGATGGACTCGTCTTTTTCCTTTTTCTCGAGCCGCTTGAGCCCCCAGTTGCCCATCATGCGTGCATGCAAAAAATACTGATTGATCGCCGTGAGCTCGTTCTTCAGCACGACGTTCAAATGACGAATGATCGCAGGGTCGCCCTTCATCGCTCACTCCGGAATTTGTGAGGGCGCGATCTTGGGCCAGTGGGCGGGTCGGCGCAATAGATAGAGCTAGGGATTAGTAATTAGTGATCAGTGATTAGTCAGAGTACTGGGTTCTGGCTGATCACTAGTCACTAGTCACCATTCACGCCGCTCTTTGCGGCGTGCGCTCGGCGAGATGCTCATCGACGATTTGCTGGGCGGTGTGCTCGCAACGGCCGCAGCACATTCCCACCGGGAGCTTGGACTG
>Ga0207667_10002257_pt1 | contig 24224 bp, 20 predicted proteins | sample KBSCornC52_FD_184301 | JGI IMG/M metagenome (GOLD analysis project Ga0207667, IMG submission 184301) | Corn rhizosphere microbial communities from Kellogg Biological Station, Michigan, USA - KBS Corn C5-2 (SPAdes) (version 2) | ecosystem: Host-associated > Plants > Roots > Rhizosphere > Soil ...
CCGCGCGCGGCTTCGAGGGTGCGCCGGCGGGCCCGGAAGTCGGACCATTGCTGGTCGACGATCACGCCGATGAGGATAACGCCGCCCATCACCGCGAAGTTGAGGGAGGACGGGATACCCAGGAGCACCACGAGGTTCTGCAGTTCCTGCAGCAGCACCACGCCAAGCAGGCAACCGATGATGGACCCCTCGCCGCCACGCAGCGAGAAGCCGCCCAGCACGGCCGCCGCGATGGCGTAGAGCTCGTAGAAATTGCCGTGCGAGCCCGGCGAGATCGAGCGCGTATACATGGCGAAGTAGACCGCCGAGATCACCGTCAGCACCTGACAGATGACGTAGGCGGCGACGATGATGATGCCGGTCTTGATGCCGGAATAGCGTGCCGCGTCCTCGTTCTTGCCGACCGCGTAGAGGTAGCGGCCGAACACCGAGCGGTGCAGCACCACCCACATGATGATGGCGAGGATGACCAGCGCGATGAAGGAGTTCGGGATACCCCAGCTCCTGCCGGCGGTGATGAATTCGAGATCGGGAAAACTCTGGCCGAAGCCGAATCCGGCGGTGGAGTCCTGCGTATAGAAGCGGGCGATGCCGCGGTAGAACAGAAGTCCACAAAGCGTGACGATGAAGGGCTGCAGCTTGAGCCAGGTGATCAACAGGCCATGAAACACCCCGATCAGCACGCCCAGCACCAGCATCATGGCGACGGCGGCCGGCCACGGAATGCCCTGGTTGGCGATGAAGTCGACGAACAGCACGCCGATCAGCGCGATCATCGAGCCGACCGAGAGCTCGATGCCGCTGGTGATGATGACGAAGGCTTCGCCGAGCGCCGAAATGCCGAACATGCCCACGAGGTTGGCCGTGTTGGCGATGTTGATCGGCAACAGGAAGCGCGGATTGTTCGCCGCGACGATGGCGCCCACCACGATGATCAGGATGAGAAGGCCGAGATCCTTCTTGGTCATGCCGCTTCCCCCTGTTGCAACGGCTTGCCCACGGCGAGCTGCAGCACGTTTTCTTCGCTGAACTGATCCGGATTCAGCGTCCCCGAGATCCGGCCCTCATGCATCACGGCGATGCGGTCGGACACCCCGATCACCTCTTCCATGTCGGACGAGATCATCATCACGGCGACGCCGGCATCGGCCAGGCCGCGCATGAGCTTGTAGATCTCCGCCTTGGCGCCGATGTCGATGCCGCGCGTCGGCTCGTCGAGGATCATGACCTTGGGCGACATGGCGAGCCACTTGGCCAGAACGACCTTCTGCTGGTTGCCGCCCGACAGGTTCGCCGCCTTGGTCGAAACCTGCGGCGCCTTGATGCCGAGGTTGCGCCGCTGCGTTTCGGCCGTCTTGTCCTCGGCTCCAGGGCTGACCATGAAGTTGCGCGCATATTTCCGCAGGTCCGGCAGCGAGATGTTGTGGCTGATCGCGAGGTCGAGCAACAGGCCGGCCCCCTTGCGGTCTTCCGGCACGAGGAAGAGGCCGCGCTCGACCGCCTGCGAGGTGTGGCGCGGGCTGAACGCCGCGCCGCCGAGCTCGAAGCTTCCGCCATAGATGCGATCGACGCCGAATACGGCGCGCGCGAGCTCGGTGCGGCCGGAGCCGACGAGGCCGGCGATGCCGAGGATCTCGCCGCTACGCAACTCCAGATTGATGCGCTTGGTCGGATAGGTCGAGGTCTGCACGTCGACAACCTTGAGCGCGACCTCACCCGGCGGCCGGGCCGGCGGCGCGGTCTGTACCTTGAGGTCGCGGCCGATCATCAGCTTGACCATGCGGTCGTGGCTGATCTCGGCCCTGTCGAGCGTGCCGGCGAGCTTGCCGTCGCGCAGCACGACGACGCGGTCGGCGACCGCTTCGATCTCGTGCAGACGATGCGAAATGAAGATGACGGAGATGCCCTGGGACTTGAGCCCGCGGATCACCTCGAGGAGCTTTTCGGTCTCCGAGATCGGCAGGCTCGAGCTGGGTTCGTCGAGGATCACGAGGCGCGCCTCGACCGACAGCGCCTTGGCGATCTCGACCATCTGCTGCTGCGCCAGCGACAGGCGCGCCACGGGCGTCGCAGGGCCGAAATTGGCGCCGAGGCGCTTCAGCAGCGGCGCGACCATTTCGTGCTGGCGGCGATTGTCGACGAGCTTGAGGAAGCCGGCCCTGAGGGGCTCGCGGCTCATATAGACATTGGCGGCGACGTCGAGATTGTCGAAGAGGTTGAGCTCCTGGTGCACGAAGGCGATGCCCGCCCGCATGCTGTCGCCGACGCTGAGCGCAGGCCGTTCGACGCCATCGATTGTGATGGTGCCCGCTTCCGGCGCGATCACGCCGCCGAGGATCTTCATCAGTGTCGATTTGCCGGCGCCGTTTTCGCCGACCAGGCCGATGACCTCGCCCGGATAGACGTTCATCGAGAAGGCGGTGAGGGCGACCACGCCGGGGTAAGCCTTGCGAATGCCCTGCAGGCTCAGGAAGGGCTGGGTGGCGGCGGCGGAGCTGTCAGCGGAAGCGTCGGTCGTCATGGCGGTCCAGAGCGTAGTCTTGACGGACGCGAGCGGCAAGCGATGCACGCCGCCGCCCGGGCCGGGAGAGTCCTTCCCGATCCCGAGGGACCGGGAAGGAAAGCAGCTTACTTGCCCGCCATCGCCTTGAGGTTGGCGGCGTAGGCGTCGATGTCGGCGGCGTAGAGGATCTTCGTCGGGATGATGATCACGCCATCGGCCGGGATGCCCGACTTGTCGCCCTTGAGGTAGGCGGCCATCAGCTTGAAGCCCTGGTAGGCCCACTCGAACGGCTGCTGCACGACGGTGCCGGCGATCGAGCCTTCCTTCACACCGCCCAGGGTGATCGGATCGTCATCGAAACCGACGACGGTGATCTGGCCGAGCTTGCCGGCATCCTTGAGAGCCTCGTAGATGCGCGGGGTGTTGTAGGAGTAGAAGCCGACCATGCAGTTGATGTCGGGATTGGCCGCCAGCACGTCAGAGACGTTGGCCTTGGCGCGGGTCTGGTCGATGTTGTCGCCCTTGGTGTCGACCAGGGTGATGTTCGACCCGGCCAGACCTTCGGTGAAGCCCTTCGCACGACCCTTGTAGTTGTCGGCGTCGAGCAGGCCCACAAAGCCCATGCACTTGCCGCCGTTCGGCATCGCCTTCTTGGCGATCTCGGCGGCCTGCTTGCCGGCGTCTTCGTTGGACGAGCCGATATAGGCGATGCGCTTGGACTGCGGCGCATCCGAGTCCGTGGTGAAGAGCGCGGTCTCGCCCGCGATCTTGTCGAGGACGTCAGTGGCCTTCGGATCAACCGCCGACACCATGATCGCCTTCACGCCGGCAGTGGCCAGATTGTCCATCAGAGCCTGCTGGACGGCAACCGACGACTGGTCGGGATACTTGAACTCGAGCGTGTAGTCGGGGAGCTCGCCCTGGGCCTTCTTCATGCCCGCTTCGGCAGCTTTCCAGAAGTCCGATGCACCGTTGGCGACGAACGCCAGCGCCGGCTTGTCCTGGGCCTGCGCCGAGGCGACACCCATCAGCCCGGCTACCAGAACGGTAGCCAGAGAAATTGCATACTTCATCAATGTCCTCCCTATCGGCCGACACGGTCGGCCGGATGCTTCTCACCTAGGCAGACCGGCTTGCTGGGCGTCACATCTGCGCCAGTGCCGTCAACCATTTAATCACACTAATCGAGCCGGTTGAGGGCGTCAACGCATTTGCGCGCTGGGTATCTGATAATTTATAAATATAAGGGCCGTTTATCAGCTTCACCCGCACCGCAAGAGCTTGTAAGTAAATATTATCTATGTGCAGCGACAATAGGCGCCAACTCGGCAAAGAGGGGATTTGCATGCGCGCGCTGGTCGGTTTCTCGTCCATAGCCCAAAGGCTGCCAACCGTGATCATCGGCTCCGCGTTGATCGTCAGCGCAGCGGTTGGATTCGCGGGATATCAGATAGGTTCGTCGGTCGTCGAGCGTCTGACCGAGCAGCGTATCGCCGCCATTGCGACCGAGCGGGCGCAGAAGGTCCAGCTCTTCCTCGACGGGTTGTCGTCCAACGTCGTGCAGCTCGCCGGGACCTCGCTGGCGCAGGATGCCGAGCACCAGATGGAAATCAACTGGAGCCAGATCGACAACGCCAGCGCGGCGCTGCGCAAGGCCTATATCGACGACAATCCGAACCCGCCGGGCCAGCGCTGGAAGCTGTCGCTGTCGACCGATCAGGGCAGCCGCATCTACAATTTCTCGCACAATGGCGAGCACCCCGGCCTGCTGGCCGAGCTGCAGGCCCGCGGCTATGCCGACCTCTTCATCTTCGATCTCGCCGGCGACCTCGTTTATACGGTCGACAAGAACGACGACTTCGCCACCAATTTCGCACAGAGCGGCGGCGGCAAATACGCCGATACGGGGCTGGGCAAGGCATTCCGCGCCGCCGCAGCCTTCACCGAGCCGGGCAAGGTCGCGTTCTTCGATGATGCGAGCTATGGCCCCGCCGGCAACGCGCGCGCCGGCTTTGCCGCCACCACCATCTTCGGCAAGGACGGCAGTCCCGCCGGCGTGCTGGCCGTCGAGCTGCCGCTCGACAAGATCAACGAGACCATGAGCTCGCGCAACGGCATGGGCGATACCGGCGAGACCTTCATCGTCGGCGGCGATCGGATGATGCGCTCCGACTCTTCGTTCACCGACGGCGACGATTATCTCAAAACGCCGTTCGACTCGCCGGTGCTCGATGCCGCCTTCAACGGCACCACGGCACAGGGCACCTTCTCGACCTACCGCAACATGCCGATGATCACCACGGCGGTGCCGATCGACTATCTCGGCCAGCACTGGGCGCTGGTGAGCGTCATGGCCCTGAGCGAGGCGCTGGCGCCGATCAACGATATCCGCAATTCGATGCTGTTGATCGGCATTGGGCTGCTGATCGTCATCGCCGGCCTGGGCTTCCTGTTCTCGCGGTCGGTGACCAAGCCGATGGGCCGGCTGACCCGCACCATGGAGGCGCTCTCGAATGGCGAGCTCGATGCCGAGGTCAAGGACACCCGGCGCAAGGACGAGCTCGGCGCCATGGCCCGGGCGGTGGAGGTGTTCAAGCAGAACGCCATCAAGGTCGGCGAGCTGACCGAGGGCGAACGCGCCGCCTCCAACCAGCGCCGCATCGACCGCAGCGCCATGATGCAGCAATTGCAGGTGGCGTTCGGCCAGGTAGTGGATGCGGCGATCGCCGGCGATTTCTCGCGGCGCGTGCAGGCGACATTCCCCGACCCCGAGCTCAATGCCCTCGCCGGCAGCGTCAACGGGCTGGTGGAGACGGTCGATCGCGGCCTGGGTGAAACTGGAACAGTGCTCTCGGCGCTGGCGCACACCGATCTCAGCCAGCGCGTCACCGGCGACTACCAGGGCGCCTTCGCGCGGCTCAAGGACGATACCAACGCGGTGGCCGAACGGCTGACCGATATCGTCGGCCAGTTGCGCCGCACCTCGCAATCGCTGAAGACGGCAACCCGCGAGCTGCTCTCGGGCGCCAACGATCTCAGCCAGCGTACCAGCCTGCAGGCGGCGACGATCGAAGAGACGTCGGCGACCATGGAAGAGCTCGCCGGCACCGTGCAGTCGAACGCCAAGAAGGCGCAGGATGCGAGCACCGCCGCGAACGGCGTTGCCAAGACGGTCGATGAGGGCTCCAGAGTCATGGACCACGCGACCGAAGCCATGGAGCGCATCACCACGTCGTCGGGCAAGATCTCCAACATCATCAGCCTGATCGACGACATCGCCTTCCAGACCAACCTTCTGGCGCTCAACGCCTCGGTCGAGGCGGCGCGCGCCGGCGAGGCGGGCAAGGGCTTTGCCGTCGTCGCGGTGGAAGTGCGGCGCCTGGCGCAATCGGCGGCGGAAGCGTCGTCGGAGATCAAGGGCTTGATCGAGCAGGCCGAGATCGAGGTCAAGGACGGCTCGCGCTTCGTGGCCGATGCGGCGGCCAAGCTCGAGGCCATCCGCAAGGCCGCGGCGGTCAGCAACGAGCTGATGGACGGCATCGCGCGCGCCAGCCGCACCCAGGCGAGCTCGATCGAAGAGGTGACGGTCGCGGTGCGGACGCTCGACGAGATGACGCAGCACAATGCGTCGCTGGTCGAGGAGACCAACGCCGCCATCGAACAGACAGAAGCGCAGGCGACCGAGCTCGACCAGGTGGTTGACATCTTCGTCGTCGACGCCAATGCCAACAGAAGGCGCGCCGCATAAAGACGGCGCCAGGGCGAAGCGGGCGGCTCCGGCTGTTCGCTCCGCAACAATTTGACGGGGATATGCCATGGCACCGCAAGGCGCCAGAACGGATACGGCGGGGCGCCGGCGGGTGACGATGACGGACATTGCGCGGGAGGCCGGGTGCTCGCAGGCAACGGTTTCTTTCGTGCTGAACCGGGCGCCCGGCATCAAGATCTCGCAGCAGATGCGCGACCGGGTCGTCGAAGTCGCCCGGACGCTCGGCTACTCGGCGGCCAATTTCGCCGACCTCGAGCCCGAGCCGGCACCGAGCGTGGGCGTCGACACCACCATCGGCTTCGTCGTCGACCAGCTGGCCACCAGCCCCGAAGCCGTTGTCGCCATCGAAGGCGCCCGGCAGGCCGCCTGGAGCGCGGGCAACATCGTTCTCGTGGCGCAGACCATGTCGGACGAGGTGATGGAGCCCAAGACCATCAGGGCGCTGGTGCGGCAGGGCATCTCGGCGCTCATCTACATGACCATCTTCACCCGCGAGATCGAGGTCCCGGACCTGCTGCGCGACTTGCAGATCCCGGTGCTGCTGCTCAACGGCTACTCCGCCGATCATGCCTTCCCGGCCGTGGTGCCGAGCGAAATCGCCGGTGGGCAGTCGGCCACCGAGCATCTGATCCGCAAGGGCCATTCCCGCATCGGCACGATCGTGGGCGAAGCCCACATGTCGGCGGCGCAGGACCGGCTCAAGGGCTATCGCCGGGCGCTGGCGACGGCGGACATTCCATTCGACCCGGAGCTGGTGATGCCCGGCAACTGGTCGGCGAGCGCCGGCTATGAGGCGACGGTGAAGCTCCTGGCGCTGAAGCGCCGGCCGACGGCCATCTTCTGCCAGAACGACCGCATGGCGATCGGTTGCTACGAGGCACTCAAGGAAGCCGGCCTCTCGATCCCCGGGGACATTTCGGTCGTCGGTTATGACGATGAGGAAATTTCCCGCCACCTCCACCCGCGCCTCACCACCTCGATCCTGCCGCACCGCGCGATGGGGCAGTGGGCGGTGGAACAGCTCGAGCTCAATCGGCCCAGGCGTCCCCGCTATCCGGTGACCAAGCTCGAATGCACCCTGGTCGAGCGCGATTCCGTGGGACCGCCACCCAAGGGCAGGCCATCCACCGGGTCCGCTGCCTGAAGAAAAAGAGGCGCGCCGGAGCGCGCCTCAAGTTGACACACGGGGAGAGCTGCCTACTTCGCGATGCAGGTATCGACGGTATCCTTGGTGCACACGTCGACACCGGTGAAGATGTTGTCGTCGAGCTTCTTGCCGGCGATCAGGTCGGACATTGCGTCGGGCGCCTTGTTGCCCATCTCGAACGGCCGCTGGCCGACCAGAATGTTCACGAGCCCGTCTTTGAGCAGTTTGGGCTCGGGATCGATGGTGTCGGCCGCCGCAATGACGAACGCGCCGGAGGCGAGCTTGTCCTTGAGCGGGGTGACGAGGTCGGTATAGGGCTGCGGCGCGCCGAACAGCGGCCAGCCGCCCATGATGCCGAAGGCGCTGAGGTTGGGATTGGCCGCGAGAATGTCGGTCATCGCCTGGACGCCTTTGACGCCGTCGTCGTTGATGAACACCGGGCAGCCGGGAACTTCGGTCCAGCCACCCTGGCCGGTGAGTGCCGTCAGGCCTTTCTGGCCGGTCAGGCCGTCACGCATGCCCTGCGCGCGGCGCAGGATGTTGTCGGCCGCCGGGTTGCCCTCGATCGTGCAGATCGTGCCGCCCTTGGGCAGCGCCTGCTTGATGTACTCGCCCAGCTTCTGGCCGAGCAGGTAGTTGTCCGTCCCCAGGTAGGTCTTGCGCAGCGCGGCGTCGTCCTTGCTGAGGTCGGCATCGACGGTCATGACCGGGATCGACGGATTGCTCGACTTGATGGTCTGCGCGATGAGCTGCGCGTTGGACGGCGAGATCGCCACCGCGGCAGTCGTCGGCTTCGCGAGCAGATCAGACAGGATCTGCGCTTCGCCGGCTTCGTCGGACGTCGAGGCGGGACCCGTATAGAAGCATTCGTACTGCGAATCCGCGTGCTCGGCGTTCCACTTCTCGCAGCCCTGGTGGATCGACTCGAAGAAGGGGTTGTCGAGCCCCTTCACGACGATCGCGAGCTGCTTTTTGTCTTGTGCGACGGCGGGACCGGCAAGCGCCAGCACAGCCGCAGCGGCCAATAAGACCAATGCCTTCATGATTCCTCCCATCGATTTTGGGCAAGAGACACTTGGTCGCGGAATCCCTCCCGGATGCCGCGCTGCCCTTCCCATGAGGTACGTACATAAATAGTACTTTATATCGCCGTCAACGACAAAAATCATATTTGATACAGCGAGTGCGGTTGACCTGCGAGGCTCCGCTTGAATAGCCTTCTAGGCAGGAGGAGAATGCTGTTCCGGCGCCAGCCTGCTGGTGCCGCGGGGTATGCTGTCCCTCCAAAACCGCGGCAGCAGGAGGGGATCAGGCGTGGCCGTCCTGGAATTGGACAACATTTCCAAGCACTTCGGCGCCATTCGCGCGCTGCACGACGTCTCGCTGTCGCTCGAGCCGGGCGAGGTCGTCGGGCTGATGGGCGACAACGGCGCCGGCAAGTCGACGCTGGTGAAGATGATCGCCGGCAACTTCCTGCCGAGCACCGGCAATATGCGCATGGACGGCAAGGAGATCGTGCTGCACCGGCCGGTCGATGCGCGCCGCCACGGCATCGAAATCGTTCACCAGGATCTGGCGCTCTGCAACAACCTGACCGCGGCGGCGAATGTGTTCCTCGGCCGCGAGCTGAGGAAAGGCGTGGGGCCGTTCAGCGTGCTCGACTACCAGGGCATGTACCGCCGTGCCGGCGAACTCTTTGGCGACCTCAAATCGGAGACCCGGCCGCGCGACCTGATCAAGCAGATGTCGGGCGGCCAGCGGCAGGCCGTCGCCATTGCGCGCACCATGCTCAGCCAGGCCAAGATCGTATTGATGGACGAACCAACCGCCGCCATCTCGGTGCGGCAGGTGGCCGAAGTGCTCAACCACATCAAGCATCTGCGCGACCAGGGCATCGCCATCGTGCTGATCAGCCACCGCATGCCCGACGTGTTCACCGTCGGGGATCGCGTCGTGGTGCTGCGCCGCGGCCGCAAGGTCGCCGACAAGCGCATCGCCCAGAGTTCACCCGAAGAAGTCACCGGCCTGATCACCGGTGCGATTGAGCAGGCCTGACCGATGACCGTCACACTCGAGCAAACCATCGCCAAACGCCAGCACTCCTGGTCGTCATCGCTGCTGTCGAGCCAGACCTTCTGGGTTACGATCGCGATCCTGTGCGCCGGCGTGTTCCTCAGCCTCGAGACGAGCGCCTTCCTGACGCCGCAGAACCTGTTCAACATCACGCGCAACTTCACCTTCACGGCGATCATCGCGCTGGGCATGACCTTCGTGATCATCACCGGCGGCATCGACCTCTCGGTGGGCTCGGTGCTCTGTCTCTGCTCGATGGTGATCGCGACGACGATGCATGCCGGCGCCCCGATCGAGGTCGGCATCCTCGCGGCGCTGCTGGCCGGTCTCGCAATCGGCCTCTTCAACGGCGTGCTCGTCGCTTATCTGGGATTTCCATCTTTTGTCGTGACGCTCGGCATGCTGTCGGCGGCGCGCAGCTTTGCCATGATCGCGTCGAACAATATGACGGTGTTCCAGTTCGGCCCGGACCACGACAAGCTGCTGTTCCTGGGCGGCGGCTCGGTGCATTTGCTTGGCGTCACCGTGTCGCTGCCGGTGATCTATACGCTGGTGCTGGCCGCGATCACCGGCTTTATCCTGCGCTGGACCCGCTTCGGCCGTCACGTCTTCGCCATCGGCGGCAACGAGCAGGCGGCAACGCTCGCGGGTATTCCGGTCAAGCCGATCAAGGTGGCGGTGTTCATGATCTCGGCCGGCAGCGCCGCCATCGCCGGTATCGTCGAGACCGGCTGGCTCGGTGCCGTGACCACCAACCTCGGCACCGGCATGGAGCTGCAGGTCATCGCGGCAGCCGTCATCGGCGGCGCGAGCCTGATCGGCGGGGCGGGCACGGCATTGGGTGCCCTCGTTGGCGCCCTGCTGATCGAAATCGTCCGCAACAGCATGGGCCTTCTCGGAATCAATCCGTTCTGGCAGGGTACCGTGATCGGCTTGGCGATCCTGGTTGCCGTGGCGTTCGAACGCGTGCGGCAGCTTCGGTTCAAGGACTAGCTTTGAAGAATGAGCGTCGGATTTCGGGGTCACACACCACACGTGTGGTGAATGACCTCGGGGTCGCTATTATATCGGGACGGCTGGCGCAGGGCTCGTTTCTGCCTGGCGACGTGGAGCTTTTGCGCCAATATGGCGTATCGCGCACGGTGTTGCGCGAGGCTGTGAAGACGCTGGCGGGCAAAGGCCTGCTCCAGTCCAAGGCACGGCGCGGGACCTGGGTGCGCGAGCGGGCCGATTGGAACCTGTTCGATCCCGATGTCCTGCTCTGGCACGCGAGCGCAGGCCTCAGCCCGGCCTTCCTTGACCATCTCGGCGAGATGCGCCTGGCGCTCGAGCCGGAAGCCGCAGCCCTCGCCGCCAAGCGCCGCACGGCGGCCGAACTCGCCGTCATGCGCGAATTTGTCGAACAGATGGGGGCGCCCAATATCGACAAGGACTCGTTCGTGCGCGCCGATCTCGGCCTGCATCACGCCATCGCGGCGGCTGCCGACAACCCCTTCATGCTGTCGGTCGCGACCTTGATCGAGGTCGCCCTGGTCGCCATGCTGACCATCTCGTCGCCGGTCGAGAGCCGGCGGCGGCTCAATGCCTCGGTCGGCGAGCATCGCGCTATCGTCGATGCGATCGAGGCGCGCGATTCCGAGGCGGCGCGCACCACGATGCGCGTGGTGATCAACACCGGCATCACGCACTCCCGCAAGCGGCCGCCGGCGGCCTAGAGCCGCATCGCGTCGCTCTCGCCCTCGACCAGCTCGGTCGGCCACACCTTGCGCACGATGCCGGTGGGATAAATCTCGGCATAAGCCGGCATCGAGGCGAGCAGCGCTTCGCCAAGCGCGATGCCGAGGTCGCGCAACGACTGCTCGTAGCCGGTGAGGGCAGGGGAGAGGAACCGCGTCTGCGGGCTGTCGCGGCCGATCACCGCGATGTCGCGTCCGGGCAGGATGTTGGCTTCGCTGAGGCCGCGATAAAGCCCGATGCTGATCGGCTCGTTGACCAGGATCACCGCCGTCGGGCGATCCTTCTGTCCGACGATGGCCCGCGCGATGCCATAGCCGCCCGCTTCGCTCGGCGTGGAGCGGAACACCAGCGAGGGGTCGAGCCGCAGACCGTGCGCGCGCAGCGCCGCTTCCGCCGCGTCACGAAAGATGTAGCCCAGATTGACGTCGTCATCCGGCAGGGTGATCGCGATCCGCCGGTGCCCCCGCGCGACGAGCCGGTTCACCGAACCGCTGGCGATGGTCTCGAAGTCGACGTCGAGCCAGGGCTGCCCGGCATCGGTGGTCGAGCGGCCTAGAGTGACGAACGGAACCTTGCGTTCGGCGAGGTAGCTGATGCGTGGATCGACACGCTGCGTCGACGAAATGATGAGCCCGTCGGCGAGCCCGCGCGACACCATGCGCCGCAGATAGTCGTCGGCATTCTCGTCGGACGAGCAGAGCAGGGCGACGAGATCGAGGTGATGGCGGTTGAGCACCGTTTGCACGCCGTCGAACACGCTCATGAAGAAGGTGTCGCCCTGGCCGGTGATCTCATGGCCGGTCTGCATCATGAAGCCGATGACGCCGGTCCGCCCGCGCCTCAGGCTCCGGCCCGACTGATTCGGCACGTAGCCGAGCTCGGCGGCCGCTTCGAGCACGCGGCGGCGCGTGTCTTCGTTGACGTCGGGGCGGTTGTTGAGCGCGCGCGACACCGTGCCGATCGACACATTGAGGTGTTGCGCGAGACGCTTGATTCCGATCATCCGTGCCGTCCGTCCCCCCCACGCTGGACCGCAGTCCTAAACCACGGCCGGCGCAGATGCCAGTTGACTCGTAAACGTTTTCGGCTAGTCTCGTAAACGTTTACGGACGATGGCAATGCGGCGCAAAGATCGCTGGGCCCGTCCGCCGGAGGAGTCGTCGTGTTCAGAGCCGTTCTTGCGGGCTGCGGTGGCATGGCCAAGGGGTGGCTGCGCGCGCTGCGCGAACAGCCCGAGCTCAAGGACCGCGTGCAGATCGTCGGGCTGGTCGATCTCGATCTGTCGGCGGCGGAGCGGTTGCGCCAGGAGTTCAATCTCGATACCGCCGCAACCGGCACGGAACTCGACCGCATGCTGTCGGTGACCAAGCCCGACCTGCTGTTCGACGTGGTGGTGCCGCAGGCCCGCCACGACGTGGTCATGACCGGCCTCAGGCACGGCTGCCACGTGCTCACCGAAAAGCCGATGGCTGCGTCACTCGACGAGGCGCGCAGCCTCGTCGCTGCTGCCAAGGCCGCCGGCCGCGTCCATGCGGTGGTGCAGAACCGCCGTTTCATCGAGGGCGTCCGCCGCATCCGCGAGACCATCGCGAGCGGCGCACTCGGCCAGCTCACCGCGCTCCATGCCGACTTCTTCATCGGCGCACATTTTGGCGGTTTCCGCGAGCAGATGCAGGACGTGCTGCTGCTCGACATGGCCATCCACACGCTGGATGCGGCCCGCTTCATGGCCGGGGCCGAGCCGCTCGCGGTCTATTGCCACGAAACCAATCCGGCCGGCTCGTGGTACGCGCACGGCGCAGCGGCCAATGCCATCTTCGAGTTCTCCGACGAAATCGTCTTCACCTATCGCGGCTCATGGGTTGCCGAGGGCGGCACCACGAGCTGGGAGAGCGCCTGGCGCATCATCGGCACGACTGGAACATTGCTCTGGGACGGTGCCGACAATTTCGATGCGCGGGCCGTGGCTGAACAAAGCGGCTTCCTTCGGCCGCTCAGGGATGTGGTGGTATCTCCCCCACCGCATCCCTCCGAAACGCACGGGCATGCCAGCGTCATCGCCGAATTCCTCGACGCGGTGGAGACCGGCCGTACGCCCGAAACCGCCGGTGCCGACAACATCAAGAGCCTCGCCATGGTGTTCGCCGCCATCGAGAGCGCCCGCACCCGTCAACGTGTCCTCATTGCAGCCTAGGAAGCCTGTCCCGTGAGCAACCCCGCCAAAGCCATCCGTATCGGCACCATGATCAAGGCCACCGAAGGCAAAGCCGTCGAGAACATCAAACAGATCGCCGACCTCGGCTTCGAGAGCTTCGAGCCGTTCTTCTGGCAGACCACCAACGGCCAGGATCTGAAGGAGCTCGGCAAGCGCAGCCTTGACGCGATCGGCAACCGCGACATCACCATTTCCACTATCGGCATGTTCGGCAATCCGCTCGAGGACCAGGAGATGGATCGCCAGACCCTGCAGGGCTGGAAGGACTGCATCGACAACGCCAGGCATTTCGGCGCCACAACCGTCGCCGGGTTCACCGGCCGCGTCCGCAACAAGCCGCTGACCGACTCGCTCAAGCGCTACAAGCAGGTGTGGTCGGACCTTGCCAGGCGCGCCGCGGACAATGGGGTGAAGATCGCCTTCGAGAACTGTGCCATGGACGGCAACTGGCAGACCGGCGACTGGAACATCGCGCACAATCCCGACGCCTGGGAGCTGATGTTCAACGAGACCCCCGAGGACAATATCGGGCTCGAATGGGAGCCCTGCCACCAGCTCGTCTATCTTATCGACCCGCTGCCGCAGATCCGCAAATGGGCACATAAGTTCTTCCATGTGCACGGCAAGGATGCGACGGTGCGCTGGGAGGTGATCAAGGAGCACGGCATCTTCGGCAAGGAGAAGTTCGTATTCATGCGCACGCCCGGCTTCGGCGACAGCAACTGGGTGGACGTCATCTCGGAGCTGAGGCTCGCCGGCTGGTCCGGCTCGATCGACATCGAGGGCTGGCATGACCCGGTCTATCGCGATGCACTCGAAATGACCGGTCAGGTCCGGGCGCTCAACTACCTCAAAAATGCCCGCGGCGGGGATTACGTCGAGGTCGCATAAGGCAACGATATCCGGTGGCCGGGTCGGTGCGGACCACGCCGGCGCCAGGAGGAACAGCGGTCCGCGAGGAGGAGACCATGACGTCACTATCGAGACTGGCGCTCGTCGCCGCCGCGTCGCTCATGCTCATGAGCAGCACGGCGATGGCCCAGCAGAAGACCTTCAACATCTGGTGGTTCGAAGATCCGGTAAGCTCGGAGGGCATAGCCTGGACCAAGGCGCTCGACGAGTTCAAGTCCAAGCACCCCGATGTCACGGTCAATTTCCAGCAGAAGACCTTCCAGCAGCTCCAGGCGTCAGGCAGCATGATCCTCAATTCGGATCAGGCCCCCGACGTGCTCGAATACAACAAGGGCAACGCCACCGCCGGCCTTGTCTCCAGCCAGGGCCTGCTCACCAACCTCGACGACTACGTGACCAAGGAAGGCTGGGACAAGATCCTGAACTCGGGCGACCTGGTGCTCAGCAAGTATGACGACAAGGGCATCTACGGCTCGGGTCACGTCTGGGGCATCTCGGTCTATGGCGAGTACGTGTCGTGCTTCTACAACATCGACATGTTCGACAAGGCGGGCCTCAAGGTCCCGACCACGATCGACGAATGGGTCGCCGACATGGATGCCTTCAAGAAGCAGGGCATCACACCGCTTGCGCTCGGCGCCATCGATACCAGCGGCCAGCACCTGCTCGCCTCGCTCGCCTACACCAAGGCGGACGACACCTGGATCCAGAACTACCAGGGCCTGAAGGCGCCGCTCGACGGAGCCCCGTATCTCTACGCCGCGCAGACCCTCGTCGACTGGGTCGGCAAGGGCTACATCAGCAAGGACTCGACCGGTATGAAGGATCCGGACGCCGCCCTGCTGTTCACCTCGGGCAAGGCGCCGATGTACGTCTCGGGCACCTGGAACCTGGGCAACTTCGCCTCGACCATCAAGGACTTCAAGTGGGGCCAGTTCGTGATCCCGACACCGAAATACTCGGTGGGCTCGACCGGCAACCTCTGGGTTGTTCCCAAGGGCGCCAAGAACCCCGACCTTGCAGCCGAGTGGATCAGCCTGACGCTGTCCCCGAAGTACCAGACCGAGCTCGCCAATGACGGCGGCGTCGCCATCGCCGCCGATCCCGCGACGATCACCAACCCGGTCGGCAAGAATGCCGCCGCCGTGTTCAAGCAGATCTCGGACAAGAACGGCCTCGGTTTTTATCCCGACTGGCCGGTGCCGGGCTACTATGACGTCCTGAACCAAAAGGACACGGGCCTGTTCCAGGGGACGTTGACCCCGGAGCAGTTCGTGGATCAGATCAAGAAGGTCTACGACGACGCACAGGCGAACCAGTAACGCCTGAGATCACGGCGGCCGCGCTTCTGGAGGGGAGCGCGGCCATCCGGCAGCGGAGGGGAACATGGCGGCAGCCCAGGGTGCCCTCGCCACACATCGGCGAGCCTACTATCTCTATCTCATCCCCGGCGCGGTCGGCTTCCTGCTGATCGTCCTCATCCCGCAGATCGCCAACTTCTTTCTAAGCTTCACCGTGTGGAAAGGCATCGGCCTGCCCCGTTGGGCCGGCCTGCAGAACTATCAGCGGCTCATCACCGACGATCAGTTCTGGGGCTCGATGATCCACACGGTACTCCTCATCTTTTCGATGACGGTTATTCCGGTGCTCATCGGGCTGGTGCTCGCAGCACTGCTCTTCGACTATGTGCGCGACCAGTGGGGCGAGCAGGTCTCGAGCTTCTTCCGCGCCGGCTTCTACCTGCCGCAGATTCTTCCCGTCACCACCGCCGGCGTGCTGTGGGGCTGGATCCTCAGCCCCATCGGCGTGGTCAACATCATTCTCAAATCGCTGGGGCTCGGCGTCATCGCGCAAAACTGGATCGGCGATGCGACCTACGCCATCTGGGCCGTGTCGCTGATGATCGTGTGGATCCAGGTGGGCTACTGCCTCGTGGTGTTCATGGCAGGCCTGTCGCGCATCGACCCCTCGCTCTATGAGGCGGCTGAGCTCGATGGTGCCGGCTGGTGGCAGCGCTTGTTCTCGATCACGGTGCCCATGCTGGCGCCCGAGATTTTCGTCGTGGTGCTGACGACACTGATCGCGGCGCTGAAGGTCTTCGCCCCGGTCTTCGTGCTGACGGCAGGCGGCCCCGACAACGCGACCCTCGTGCCGTCGTATTTGACCTACTATCACTTCTTCACCACACAGCGGGTCGGCTATGCCGCCGCGATCGCGGTGGTGCAGACGATCCTGACGATCGTGCTGGCGACGATTTTCCTGCGCTTTCAGTCGCGGCAGCAGGCGACGGAGTAAGCCATGGCCGACGCAACCCTTGATTTCAGCGAGACCACCAGCAGAGCCGACGTAGCCACGCACAGCCACCGCCGGCGCGGCCCGATGCGCTGGGTGGTCCTCGCCATCCTCGCCGTGCTGTTACTTGGAACGCTGTTCCCGTTCTTCCTGGCGCTGATCAATGCGGTCAAGAACGGCGTCGACTATTCGGCGAGTGGGCCGCTGTCGATCCCGACCAGGATCGATCTGGGATCGCTGATCTATTTCTGGAACCTGTCGGATTTCAGCCGCAAGCTCCTCAATAGCGTGATCATCAGCGCCTGCGTGGCGGTGTTCGGCGCGCTACTGAGCCTGCTCAATGCCTACGCCATCGGGATCGGCAAGGTGCACGGCTCGCGCGTAATTCTGGTCGTGCTGATGCTTGGCATCATGGTGCCGCAGGAATCGATCATCTACCCGCTCTACTACATGGCCAAGGCCACCGGCCTGTATGACACGCAGCTCTCGGTGATCCTGATCTTCGCCGTGCTGCAGAGCGCGTTTGGCACGTACCTGCTGTCCTCGGTGCTCGGCTCGTTCCCGCGAGAAATCATCGAGGCGGCCGAGATCGACGGTGCATCCACCTGGCAGATCCTGTGGTCGGTTGTGGTACCGGTCCTGCGCCCGACGCTGATGGTGCTCGGCACGTTCTTCTTCATCTGGACCTGGAACGAGTTCCTGATCCCGCTGGTGATGCTGGTCTCCAACAACAACCAGACGGTATCGGTGGCGATGGGCCTGACACGCGGACAGAACATGTCCGATCCGACGCTGCAGGCCGCGGCGTCGCTGCTCGGCATCCTGCCGACGGTGATCTTCTTCGTGATCTTCCAGCGCACGCTGACCCGCGGCGTGGTGGTGGGGGCCGTCAAATAGGGCGTTCAGCTCTTGCCCTGTTCGAGCCGGAGCGGATAGCGCGTCGGGTGGTGGATCGAGCGCGTGGCGTTGATCGGCGTGCCGTCGCGCGAATAGGCGATCTGTTCGACCGTGAGCACCGCGGCCGGCCGTCTGAGGCCGAGCAGCTTGGCCTCGTCCGCACTGGCGAGGCGTGAGGACAGCACCGTCTCGCCGCTCTCGGGATGCAGGCCATAGCGCTGCCGGAGCTCGTCGTAGAGCGAGCGGTTGCCGCTCTTCCAGTCGAGGGCCAACAGGCCCGGCACCTTGGCCATCTCGATCCAGTCTTCGGCGATGGCGACCGGTTCGCCGTCGAGCAGCCGGAGGCGCCGCAGTTCCACGGCGGGATCGCCGACGCGGATGTGCAGCGCCGCCGCGAGCTTCTCGTCGGCGGCGATCGCCTTGCCGCTGATCAACTGGGCGCCCGGCCTCAGGCCGTGCCGCAGTGCCGTGGCCGTAAAGCTGCGCAGCAGCTCGAGCTCGAAGGCCTGCGAGATCGAACGGCCGGTCGCGTAGAAGCCCTTACCCGGATGGCTGCGCAGATGTCCCTCGGCGACGAGCTCGCGCATCGCCTGCCGGACGGTGATGCGGCTCACGCCATACTTTTCGACCAGCTCGCGCTCGGAGGCGAGCTTGCCCATCGGCGGCACCGTGCCGTCGCTGAGCGCCTCGAGCAGGCGGTCCTTCACCTGCTTATAAAGCGGCCGGACATCTTCGCGGCTCAGGGCGTTCATTTCGCGCGGTCGACTCCCCCGCTCGTCTGCGTATCATTCTAAGGCCAATAATGCGCAGCGGAATGCGCATGCGCGAACATCAACAAAAACGCATCTGCCACTCTATGCTAACTCAATATGACTGGATATAACCAGTGGCGGGAGAGGACGCGATGAAGCTTGCCATCATCGGCGGAGGGGGTGTTCGGGCGCCGCTGTTCGTGCAGTCGGCGCTGAAGCGCGCCACGCGGCTCGGCCTCACCGAAATCTGCCTGATGGATACCGATGCCGCGCAACTGCAGCTCATCGGCGCGCTCTGCGCCGAGCTCGCCCGCCGCGACGGCCAGAGCGTCTCGATCACCACCACCACGTCCATCGACGAGGCCTTCACCGGGGTCGATCACGTCGTGACCACGGTGCGTCCCGGCGGCGCCGAAGGCCGCGTCACCGACGAGCGCATCGCCCTCAAGCACGGGGTGCTCGGGCAGGAGACGACGGGCGCCTGCGGCTTCGCCATGGCGCTGCGCAGCATCCCGACCATCCTGACCTATGCGCGGCGGCTGCGCGAGCTGAGCCCGGATGCGTGGCTGTTCAATTTCACCAATCCCGCCGGGCTCGTCAGCCAGGCGCTGAGCGACGCCGGCATCACCCGCTGCGTCGGCATTTGCGACAGCGCCAATGGCGCGCAGAACGCGCTGGCGCATCGGCTCGGCGTCGACCCACAGGCGGTCGAGGCCGATCTCTTCGGGCTCAACCACCTGTCATTCACGCGCCAGGCCAAGATCGACGGCGTCGACCGGCTGCCCGAAGCGCTGGCCGACGACGGTTTCCTTGCCACCACCAATCTGCGTGTGTTCGAGCCGCGCGTCGTGCGCCGGCAGGGCATGTGGATCAACGAGTACCTTTACTATTACTACTACATCGACCAGGCCATGAACGGCCACGGCAACGGCCCGACGCGCGGCGAAGAGGTGCTCGAGCTCAATCGCCAGCTCATCGCCGAGCTGCGCCGCATCGATGCCGCGCGCAACCCTGACGCGGCACTGAAAGCGTATTTCGACTACGAGCATCGCCGCAGCGGCAGCTACATGGCGCACGCCACGCAGATCGAAGCCGACACCGACGAAGAGGTCGAGCACATTGATGACGGCGAGGGCTATGCCGGCGTGGCGCTGAGCCTGATGGAGGCGCTCGAAGGGACCGGCCGCATCCGCACCGGCCTCAATGTCGTCAACCGTGGCGCCATCGCCGACCTTCACGACGACGACGTGGTCGAGGTGAGCTGCATCGTCGACGAGAACGGCATTCAGCCGGTGCCGGTCGGGCAGATGCCGGAAGAGCAGCGCTACCTGGTCCAGAGCGTCAAGCACTACGAGCGGCTGGCCGCCAAGGCGATCCTGGGCAAGGACCGGGCGCTGGCGATCGACGCGCTGGTGGCGCATCCGCTGGTGCTGTCCTACTCGCGGGCCGAGCCGCTGGTCGACGATTTCCTCGCGGCCTATCCGCAATACACGGAGGGTTGGCGATGAGCGACCGCTTCGATGTCCTGGTGGCCGGCGAGTACTATTGCGACCTGATCTTTTCCGGTCTCGACCATCCGCCGATGCTCGGCGGCGAGGTTTTTGCCGACGGCCTGATCGTCCGCCCCGGCGGCTGCTACAACATGGCGCTCGGCCTCACCCGGCTTGGCTTGCGCGCGGCGTGGGCCTGCGATCTCGGTACCGATCGCTTCAGCGGCATCGTACGCGATGCAGCGAAAGCCGACGGCCTCGATGCAAGCGCGTTCCGCGAGGTGCGCCGCAGCCTGCAGCAGGTGTCCGTGGCGTTCTCCGGCGCCGGCGAGCGCGGTTTTATCACCTATCGCGAGGGCACTTTGCGTGCGCCCGACACCGCACTGCTCGCACGGCTGCAGCCCAAATGGCTGCTGCAGACCTTTCGGCTCGAGCCCGACTGGATGGCGTTTATGCGCACGGCGAAAGCCGCGGGGGTCAAGATCTTCGGCGACTGCAACGGCGAGGGGGCCGACCTCGACTCCGCCGGGGTGCGCGAGTTCATTGGCCTGTGCGATGTGTTCTCGCCCAACGAGACCGAAGCCGAGGCGGTGACCAAGACACGCAACGTCGAGGATGCGCTTCAAATCCTGTCGCGGCTTGCTCCGGTCGTCGTGATCAAACGCGGACCGCAGGGCGCCAGCGCCATGGCATCCGGTCGACGTCACGACGTGCGGGCACCTCAGGTCATCGTGGTCGACACGGTCGGCGCCGGCGACGCATTTGCGGCGGGATTCATCGCCGCGGCCGTCGCAGGAGCATCGATCGAAGACCAATTGCTGAGCGCGGTCGCCTGCGGTTCGCTGTCGGCCACCGGGCCGGGCAGCAGCGCCAATCCATCTGCCGGGGACCTGCGGGCGTTCATCGCCCGCATGCACCCAACACCATCCTACGCCCCAACGGCGTAGGTCCGATTATGACGAAGGGAGAACGATCATGAAGACTCTATGGTCTGCCGTGTTGGGGCTCGCCCTCAGCATCGCGACACCGGCATTCGCCGATACCAACCTCGTATTCGCGTTCTGGGGCGATCCGCCGGAGGTCCCGCCGTTCCAGAAGATCGCCGCCGACTACATGGCCAAGCACCCCGATGTACACATCGAGCTGCAGAACGCGCCGTGGTCGGGCTACTTCACCAAGCTCGACGCCGAGCTTGCCGCCGGCGGCGGCCCGGACGTGTTCTTCATCACCAACGTGCCCAGCTACGCCGCGCGCAACACGCTCGAAGACCTCGGGCCGTGGATCGCCAAGACGAACTTCCCGATCGACCAGTACGTCAAGGATTCGCTGCGCATCCACTCGCTCAACGGCAAGCTTTATTCGATCCCGCGCGATACGGCGACCAACGTCCTCTACTACAACAAGGACGATTTCGACAAAGCCGGCATCAAGTATCCGGACGGCACCTGGAAATGGGCCGACCTGCAGGCTGCGGCCAAGAAACTGACCGTGACATCGGGTGGCCGCGTCACCCGCTACGGCCTCGTGCTCGAATCCAATGAATGGCCGATGTTCGTGTACCAGAACGGCGGTTCGGTGTTCGACGATCCGGTGCAGCCGACGACGTTTACGCTCGGCGACGACAAGGGCGCCGCGGCGATCCAGTGGGTCGCCGACATGATCAACAAGGACAAGTCGGTCCCGAACTTCCAGGAGTCCGACCAGATGGGCGGCACCGCCTCGATGTTCACCGCCGACCAGGCCTCGATGTCGATCACCAACGCCTCGCGGCTGGGCAGCTATGCGAACGCCACGTTCAAGTGGGCGGTGGCTCCGGTCCCGGCCGGTCCCGATGGGATCAAGGCCAACGAAGCGGGCGGTGCGGGCTTTGCCATGAACGCCAACAGCAAGATCAAGGACGCCGCCTGGGCCTTCATGCAGTACCTTTGCGGTCCAGACGGGCAGATCGCCTTCACCTCCTCGGGCGGCTCGCCCGCGGTGCCGGCAATGATCGGCAACGCCGACGTGAAGGCCTCGTTCAAGGCCCCCTTTGCCGACGTGTTCCTGTCGGAATCGGAGAACGGCAAGGTGTTCCCGCAGTTTCCGAAATATGTCGACATCACCAACAAGCTGATCCAGCCGGCGCTGGATAAGGTCTGGAACGGCGAGTCGACGGCGGCTGATGCCCTCGGCGGCATCAAGGATCAGGTGAACGCCGCGCTCAAGGCTCAATAAGAGGTCCTCCTGGGTTGCCGGGGCGGCAGGTGTCCGCTGCCTCGGCAACCAATTTCTCAACTCTCTCCGACCGGGATCGTCCGATGCGTATTATCGACAGCCACGTCCATTATGGCTTCTGGGACAAGCTCTTCACCACCAAAGCCGAGGAGGGCTTCCTCGAAGTGCTCTGGGAGCACTGCCAGGAGGTGGGCGTCGAAAAGGTCGCGCTGCTCGCCAATCCGGGACGCCGCGGCAACGAGATGCTGTCGCGCGCGCTCGAGGCCAGGCCCGATTTCGTCATCGCCATGGGCCGGCTCGAGCTCGACAAGGACCCGGTGAGCACCGTCGAAGACTTTTACCAGCGCGGCTTCCACGGCATCAAGACCATCGGCGTATCGAAGAACTACGATCACCCCGACTACATGCCGTACTACGAGGCAGCGGCGGCGCGCGGCCTCAGAATCTTGTTCCATACGGGCATCCAGGGCGGTCCAGCCGACTATCTCGAGGGCGGCAAGGAGGATGCCTGGAAGGCCCCGCCGGCCGCCGGCAGCGATGCCGAGAATGCGCTGGTGATGCGCCTCAAGAAGGATATCTCGCGCGAGAAGTTCGGCTTTTCGAGCGCTCGCATGCAGCCGATCTACCTCGATACCATCGCCTTCTACTTCCCCGAGCTCTTCATTATCGGCGCGCATCTGGGCTGGCCGGACTACCGCACCTCCTGTGCGGTGGCGCGCTGGCGCCCGCGCCTCTACTTCGACATTTCAGGCGGCGACGTGGTGCACAACCACATCGTCGAAGGCGGCTATATCGGCAAGGAAATCTCGCCGCGCAAGCTCCTCTACGGTTCGGACTCCGACCATCGCCGGCTCAAGGGTGACGTGGCGCGCTGGAAGGCTGCGTTCGACAAGATGGGCTTGACCGCCGACGAGCAGGACCAGATTTTCTATCGCAACGCGGCTCGTATTTTCGGCTTCGAGAAATAGATGGCTCTGGCTCCAGGCCAATCCCACCCACCAGGTTCTTCCCGCGCAAGCGGGAACCTCCGTTTATCGCACTGGCTCAAAGCAACAGGGGTTCCCGCTTGCGCGGGAATGACCCTGTGTAAAGAGCGGATCGGTGCCTAAGGGCAGCCTGAGCCTCATGGCGCGCCGCGAAGAGCGCGCCGCCTGGCTGTTCCTGATCCCGAGCCTCGTGCTGTTCACGGTGTTCACCGCGCTGCCGGTGATCGCGGCGTTCCTGATCTCGTTTGCGCACTGGGACCTGTTCAACGCGCCCAGGCCGGCGTTCTTCGACAACTACATTGCGCTCTGGAACGACCCGATCTTCCGGCAGGTGCTCGGCAACACCGGCTACTACGTCGTGCTGGCCGTGCCGCTGCAGATGCTGCTCGGGCTGCTCTGCGCACTGGGGCTCAACCGCGGCGTGCCGGGGCAGGCCTTCTTCCGCGTCATCTATTTCCTGCCGGTGGTGACCAGCACCGTGGCTGCCGGCCTCGTCTGGGCCTGGCTGTTCAACTCCAATTTCGGGCTCATCAATATGGGCCTGTCGCTGCTCGGCGTGAACGACCTGCCCAAATGGCTGATTTCCAGCAAATGGGCGATGCCGGCAGTGATCGCCGTGTCGGTGTGGCAGGGCCTCGGCTACTCGATGGTGCTGTTCCTCGCCGGGCTGCAGAACATCCGCCGCGACCTTTACGAAGCGGCGGCGCTCGATGGCGCCACCGGCTGGTCGCGCTTCTGGCACATCACGCTGCCGCTGCTGTCGCCGATGACCTTTTTTGTCTTGATCATTTCGATCATCGGCAGCTTCCAGGTGTTCGAGCTGGTCTATGTGATGACCAAGGCCGGGCCGTCGAACGCCACCAACACGCTGGTGTTCTTCATCTACCAGAACGGATTCATGTTCTACCAGATGGGCATCGCCAGCGCCGGCGCGATGGTGCTGTTCCTCATCGTGCTGGTGCTGACGCTGGTGCAGTACCGCCTGCAGAATCGCTGGGTACATTATGAATAGTGCCGAGCGCCGCACGCCGACCCTGGCCGACTGGCTGATCTTCGTGGCGCTGCTGGCCGGGGCGATCCTGATGTGCGGGCCGTTCATCTGGATGATCTCGACCTCGTTCAAGCCGTCGTCCGAGGTCTTCAGCTTTCCCCCGACGCTGCTGAGCTCGCATCCGCAGCCGGGGAACTATGTGCGCATCTTTACGACCATCCCGTTCGGGCAGGCGCTGCTCAACAG
>Ga0207667_10002262_pt1 | contig 24191 bp, 20 predicted proteins | sample KBSCornC52_FD_184301 | JGI IMG/M metagenome (GOLD analysis project Ga0207667, IMG submission 184301) | Corn rhizosphere microbial communities from Kellogg Biological Station, Michigan, USA - KBS Corn C5-2 (SPAdes) (version 2) | ecosystem: Host-associated > Plants > Roots > Rhizosphere > Soil ...
CAACGCCACCGAACTGGAAGCCTCCATCGATGCGCTGGCGCGCTCCAGCCGGCAATTGAGCGAGCGACTGAATCGGCAGACGGCGCCCGACTTCGACACGCTCAGCCAAAGCCTGCAGCGCACGTCCCAGCAACTGGACGAATTGCTGCGCGAACTGAAAGCCAAGCCGCAAAGCCTGATCTTCGGGCCGCCCACGCGGCCGCCCGGCCCCGGCGAGCCAGGATTCGGCAAGCACGGCAAGGAGCCGCGTCCGCCATGAAACGCATACGAGTCGTGTTGGCGTTGTGCACGCTCGCGCTGGGCGGCTGCGGCGCGGCATCAAGGCAGAACGTCGTGCCGCGGCATTACACGTTCGGCGGCTCGGCGCCCGCAGCGACGCAAACCTCGCCGCACCCGCACGGTGCGATCCTGCGCATCGCGCGCATCGAAATGCCTGCATGGCTGCAGGGTACCGGGCTGTATTACCGGCTCGCGTACCGCAACCGCAACGTGATCGCGGCCTATGCGAACTCGGATTGGGCGGCGCCACCGGCCGGCATGCTGGAACAACGGCTACGCAGTGCGCTCGCCGATGGCGGCTGGCGCGCGATCGTTGGTCCCGCCAGCACCACGCAGGCGGACTTCACCCTGCACGTCAGCGTGGATGATTTCAGCCAGGCGTTCACTTCTCCCGACGAAAGTTTCGGTGTGCTGGATGCGACGGTGACGCTGGATGGCGCAAACGACGCCCTGGTCGCGCAGCGGCACTTCCACTTCCGCGTCGCGGCGCCGACTGCCGATGCGGCCGGCGGCGTCAAGGCGCTCGATGCCGCGAGCCGGGACTTCGCGCGTCAGTTGCGCGATTGGCTGGTTGCGCAGCAGCCCAACCGTTCATGAAGGCCATGTGCGACCGCTGAAGGTCGCGCTTGCACGCGAGGCGCGACGCCGCTATGCTGCACTGCAGCAATACGGGTATCTCTGCCCGATTCCTTCTTGTCGCGCGCCTTGCGCTGGAGCTGTCGCTCCCCTCCCGTTCCGTCCGTTGACCGCCCGATGGGGCATTCCTGATGCATGGAAGCCACGTGCCATCCCCGATGGCCGTCGCGCGCACGCGGCCGTGCGCGGCGCACTTCCGTTGCCGCACTTCTCCACTGAATTCCAGGTACACGCTTCATGAAACGTCTTGCGTTCGTTCTCGCTTTCACGCTGCTGGCCGGCGGCGTTGCATCCGCCGCCACGCTGCCGCTGCCGGCGGGCACCACCGCCGTGCCGCTGGCCGTCATCACCAATGACCGTGACACCAGCGTCAGCCGGATGAACCTGATGGTGAGCGACGCCACCGTCAGCGGCATCTACATGGAAACCAGCGCGAACGCCGAGAGCGATCCCGCCGACGCGAAGTCGCAGGTCTATCCGCTGGCCGGCATCGAAAGCCACGATGGCGTGGTGCTGGGACAGGGGCAGGGCGTCAAGGCGATCTTCCTGCGCGGGAACATCGCCTCGCAGGATGGCCGCGGCTCGCTCACCATTCGCTATTTGACCAACGGCGTGTTCCGCCACTGGGCCGAGTGCCGCATCGACCTGCAGAAACTGGGGCCGCACCACTGGCAGTTGGTGAACGCCTATGACGGCCACCCGATCGAGCGGATCAAGGTAAAAACCTGGGCGCTGGGCATTTCCACGCTGGCGAACGTCTGCCCCAACACCCCGGCGTAGATCGCCGGCGTCGTCGCGTCATGGCAGCGGGTGGTTCAGCCGTGTGAGGCCCAGGTCCAGTACAGCCCCAGGTAGGCGACGGTGTGGCGTGCGCCCGCCACACTGCCGCCGGCGGAGAACAGCAGGCTGAAGTTCCGCGAAAAATTGAGATATCCGCCAACGTCCAGCAGCGTGTAGCCGGGCTGCCCGATGGCAAGCGCGTTCTGGCGGAACAGTTCCACGCCCAGCGTCCAGCGCGGGTTGAACGTGTATTGCGCTTGCGCTCCGCCGAAGCTCGCATCGTACATGCCGGGTGCGGGGTTGACGATGACGCCGCCACCACCATCGAACGTCCACGCGCCCACGCTTTTCTGCACCCACAGCGGCAGGCGGTACCACGTCTGCCCGTTGCCGAGGCCGCGCCGCGCGCTGCCGGTGCCGAGCTCGGCCATCGGGAAAACGCCGACCTGCAAGCCGCCATCGTCGAGGTTCAGGAAGCGGCACTTGATGCCGACCTCGACGTCGCCCGCCCCGGAAGCGGTCGCGCCCCGGTTCGGCGCGTTCCATGCGTAGGGCAGCACGACGTGAAATTGGGTGTCCGGCGCGATGCCGCGGTTGTATTCGATCGCGGGGCCGGCGATCGCGTTGACGCCGCCGGCATGGTCCAGCGTGCCGAACACGTAGAACTCGTTGTGCCCGTAATCGACCGGCACCGGATCGTCGGTGAAGAACGGTGGCCCGGCGAAGCAGGGGGCAAGTCCCACGCTCACGGTACAGACGGCCAGCAAGCCGCAACCCAACAACCGTTGCATGGCGCCTCCGATACGAACGTCTTGCGGCACGATAGCGGGATCCACCGCAGGGAGCAGGCCGTGGCCAACCTGTCGCGCGCCGGAGTTCGCGTCGTGCGACATCACCGTCCCGAGCGTCCTTCGTCGCGATCCTGGCCAGCGTTCCTTTCCCGCTGCCGCGCGGTCTCCCGGACTACTGGATGCGAATGTCGTGCGCCATCGGTGTCGCGCCCGCGGTTGCGGGCGCCCGCTGCGCCATCGCGGCGGCTTTTGGCCACAGCGTGTCGAGTTTGTTTCTGAGCCGCAGGTCGGCGATGTTGCGCATGCCTTCGTCGAGGTGTTTCTGTTCAACGTTTTCCGGGGCTATCGGCGCATCGAAGGCGCGGGTGAGATCTGCAAGTTGCGGCGCCACCAGGCGCGTGAGCGCGAAGTACGCATCGTTGCCGATCCCGGCTTGCTTCAGCACCATCCCCGGCAATTCCCACGCGGCCGCATTCTGCTGAACGGCGTGATCCATGTGCGCGGTGTCGATCAGGATGTAAGGCACGGCCTGCGTCAGGAAACCCCCTCCGTTCCTGAAACCCGCCTGCTGGAACGCGGGCACCAGCGCGGGCAGGTGGTCGCCGAAGAACAGCACCACGGTGCGCCGCTTGCGCTGCGCCAGCGTGTCGATCAGTCGCCCGAGCTGCTGGTCGGCGTGCTGCATGTGGTAGATGTAGTTCTGCAGTTCCAGTTGGGCTTGCGGATCGGTGACGCCCTTTGGAACCGGAATGGCATCGCGCGCCTTTTCATCGATGCCGTAGCTCTGGTCGTACGGTCCGTGCGCCTCGATGCTGATGCCCAGCACGAAACGCGGCGGACCGGAATCCGGCAGCTGGCGCAGCAATTCGTCGGTGAACGATTTGTCCGACATGTATTTGCCGTCATTGATCGAATCGTCGGGCGGAAAATCGGCGACCGAGATGAACTTGTCGAAGCCGAGTTCCTTGAACGCCGTGCTGCGATTCCAGAAACCGGGATCGTTGCCGTGCACCGCCAGCGTGGTGTAACCGTCGCCGGCAAGCAGCCGCGCGATGCCGGGAATCCTCTTCTGGTGGATTTGCAGGTACGGGAACTGCACCTCCGGGAAATAGCGCAGCGACAACCCGGTCAGCACCTCGAATTCGGTGCGGATGGTGCCGCCGCCGAAGGTGGGCACATGCAGCCAGCCCGACGTGCCGTGTGGCTCGAGGCGATGCAGGTTGGGCGTGAGATCCGTGCCGGGCGGGTACCCGTTCATGATCGTCGGATCGAAGAACGATTCGGACAGGATCACCACGATGTCGGGTTTCTGTGCGTCGCCTGCGGCAGGCGGCGAAGCCTGCGCGGCGAGTTGAGGTTCGTAGTGCGCCATCAACGCCAGCGCGGCGGGCACGTCCGCCTTGCGGTGCTGCGCGCCGAACTGCAGGTGGAACATCAGCAGCGAACCGATCAGGCCATCATGCTGGCGGGTCGCGATGGGCGACCAGGGCTGCATGCCGAGCAGCTTCTGGTTGTAAACGCCGCGCCAGAACGGCACCCCGGCGATCAGGGTGATGAGCGCGGCGAACAACATCACCGAGGCGAGTGCGCGCCAGCGGCGCGGGCGCTTCTGCCAGACCGGCGGTTCGAAGCGAAACCACGCCACCAGCAGTGCAATCACGACGATCACGACCACGAGCAGAAGCACGATGTGCGGCAGGTAACCCGAGAGCAACTCGGTGCCACCGTGCTTGAGCTGGCCCAGCATGCGGAAATCCGCGGGCATCAGCGGAATCGCGAGGTTCTGCACCTTCAGCGCGTTGACGCCGTAGATCAGCGCCTGGATGCCGAACGCCAGCGCGAACGACCAGATCGCACGACGCGTCCACGCGAGCAACGCGAACGCCAGCAGCAAGCCCGGCAACGCGTTGGCCGTCAACCGCCACGGCGCATTCCACCACGCCACCCAGGCCGGGTAATGCCACAACGCGCTCGGCACGGTGTCGGGGAAGCCGTCCAGCCACGCGGTGCACAGCACGAACCCGACCGCGAGCGCCACGATCAGCGCAATGCGTGCGGCGGACGGGTAGCGTGCCGGTTCGGGCGTGGCAGCGGAGGTCATGCGGGCGGCTGGCGAGGGACGATCGGGAAAGCCTACCCGACCCCAAATGAACGTTTCAGGCGATCACGAGTTGACCCGCAACAGCCTGCATAATTCCCTGGTGTCCTCGTTACTGCCCGCCGCGCTGGAACACCTGGTCGCCGAGCGTTATGCCGAGCTGGCGGCGTGCTGCCGCGCGGCCGGCGTGGTGATGCACGACGACGCCGGGGTCGGCGAGCGCGTGCGCCGGTTGCTGCTGGCCAGCGATTTCGCGTTCGAGGCGCTGCGGGCCGACCCCGCCCTGCTCACTGCCGCCGGGCTGGAACGCCTGCGCGATCCTGCGCACGCGTCGGTGCGTGCCGACAGGCTCGCGCGAGCCGGTCAGGACGTGACGACGGCCTTGCGGCGATTCCGCCGCGCCGAAGCGGTGCGGCTGGTGTTTCGCGACGTCAACGGACTCGACGAGGTGGCCGACACCCTGGCCGGCACCACCGATTTGTACGAGACGCTGATCGCGCACGCGTTGCGGCACGCGGAAAACAGTGCCCGCGCACGTCACGGCACGCCGCGCAACGCCGAGGGCACGCTGCAGGCGCTGGTGGTGTTCGCGCTGGGCAAGCTGGGTGGTGGCGAGCTCAATTTTTCCTCCGACGTCGATCTCGTGCTCGCCTATCCCGAAGGCGGTGTGACCGATGGTACGCGTCCGCTCGACAACGCCGAATATTTCACGCGCGTCGCACGCGAATTCGTGGGCCTGCTCGCCGAGGCGACCGCCGATGGCATCGCCGCACGGGTGGATCTGCGCCTGCGCCCATTCGGCGATGCCGGGCCGGTCGTCGCTTCGTTCGCGGCGATGGAGCAGTACTACCAACGCGAGGGCCGCGACTGGGAACGTTACGCATGGATCAAGGCGCGCCCGGTGGCGGGCGACATTGCCGCGGGCAACCGCCTGCTCGAAACGCTGCGGCCATTCGTGTACCGGCGCTACTTCGATTACACCGCGCTCGCGGGATTGCGCGACATGAAAACGCTGATCGATGCCGAGGTCGCCCGGCGCGATTTGGCCGATCACCTGAAACTCGGCGCCGGTGGCATCCGCGAGATCGAATTCACCGTGCAGTTGCAACAGTTGATCCGCGGCGGGCGCGATGCATCCCTGCGTGCCCGCGGATTGTTGCCCGCGCTGTCGGCATGTGCCGTGCGCGGCTATATCTCGCAGGTGCATGCGCGCGAATTGCACGAGGCCTATCTGTTCCTGCGGCAACTGGAAAACCGCGTGCAGATGTTCGCGGACCGCCAGACCCATGTGTTGCCTGCCGATCCGCTGCAGCGCGCACGCCTCGCGCGTTCACTGGGCCATCGGGATTGGCCGGTGCTGGTCGACGCGCTCAACCGTCAACGCGAAAAGGTCACGGCGATCTTCGCGGACGTGCTGCGGCCCGAGGGCGCCGCAGACCAGCGCGAAGGCGACAAGGCGCGGGCCGGGGAAGGCGCGCGATTGTGGCGGCGCGTGCGCGAGGACCGGCTGGAAAACGCGATGCTGAAAACCGCAGGCTTCACGCCGCCCGAACCTTGTCTGGATGCATTGCGCCAGGTGGCCGCGGTGCATGGGCTCAGCGCGCGCGCCGCGCGCCGCATCGAATACCTGATGCCGGAACTGATCGAGGCGGCGGCGGCAACCTTGTCGCCCGTCGATGCGCTGGTGCGATTGTGCCGGCTGGTACAGGCGGTGGCGAGGCGTTCGGCTTACCTCGCGTTGTTGCAGGAGCAACCGGCAGCGCGTGCACGCGTGGCGGCGTTGTGCGCGGAAAGCGCTTTCCTTGCCGAACGCGTGATCGCGCAACCGCTGCTGCTCGACGACGTGCTGGCGCCGCGGGTGGAATATCTCGCGCACGGCGTGGCAGGTATGCGCGCGGAACTTGCGCAGCAACTCGCCGCCGTGCAGGCGGCGGGCGATGCCGAGGCGGTGCTGGCCGCGATCGCCGAATGGCGAGGCAGTTACCGGATGCGCACCGGCTTGGCTTTCCGGGATGGTGCGGTGGATGCAGTTGCAACCGCGCGTGCGTTGGCGGAACTCGCGGATGCGGTGGTCGGCGCGGTGCTCGATCTGGCCGAGCGCGAACTGGTCGCGCAACACGGCCGCCTGCCCGGCGACGGCAACGGCATCGCGGTGCTGGGCTACGGCAGCCTCGGCGGTTCGGAGTTGGGGTTCAATTCCGACCTCGACCTGGTGTTCGTGTACGACGCTGCGCGCGGCGAGGCTACCAGCGATGGTGCGCGTCCGCTCGACGGCGCGCGCTGGTACGCGCGGCTCGCGCAACGCGTGGTGCACTGGCTGTCCGCGCCGACCCGCGGCGGCCGGCTGTATGAAGTCGACACGCGCCTGCGTCCCGACGGCGGCAAGTCGTTGCTGGTCGCGAGCCTGCCCGCGTTCATCGCCTACCAGCGCGAGCGTGCGTGGACGTGGGAGCAGCAAGCGCTGGTGCGCGCTCGTGCGGTCGCCGGTGACGGGGCGCTTGGCAGCGTATTCGCGCGCGAACGCGGTACGGTGTTGTGCCAGCCACGCGCACGCACCCAAGTGATTGCCGATGTGTGCAGGATGCGCGCGGAATGGCGCAAGCAGCGCGATCGTTCCGACGGCGGCGCGCTGGACCTGAAGCAGGGTGCGGGTGCGCTCCTCGACATCCAGTTTCTGCTGCAAGGCATGGCGTTGTTGCAGGCACATGCACACCCGTCGCTCGTCACCCGCGCTGACACCCCAGGCCTGCTCGCGGCCTGTGCGCAGGCGGGCGTGCTGCCGACCGAAGATGTTGATGCACTGGCGACCGCGCACGCGGAATTGCTGACGCGCGCGCTTTCGGCGACGCTCGCGGGCGAGCATCGCGTGGTACCGCGCGACCTCGTTCTCGATGCACGCTGTGCGAAGGTGCTGGAGGTTGCGCGTCGTGCGGGATTTGACTTCGGCGGTGCGTGATTGCGCGCCCATTTCCTTTGCATCCCCCCGCGACTTTGTCGCGACCCCTTCCCTTGGAAGGGGGTGTTCAAGCTTGCCTTTCCCCTTCGCTCGCGAGGGGAGATCGATGGGGATGGCCTGCATTGCGCGCGGTCATCCGCACGCGCAACTCCGCAGCGACGGCCTGCGTCTCGCGCAGGGGCGCCACCGCCGCGCGTGGTTCGTTCGCCTCGGTGATCAATCCGCGTTCGCGCAGCGCTGCGTGGAAGCGCGCGATTTTTTCCGGCAGCGGCGCGGTCGCCACCGTGTGCACCGGTACGCCGGCGGCGCAGGCTTCGGAAAGCATGTTCACCGAGTCGGGCGTCACCACGATGCGGTCGGCCCAGCCGAGCAGGCCCGGATAGGGATTGGTGCCCTCGCCATCCCAGAAAGTGCCGGGGAAACTCGAAAGGGCATCGCGCAGGCGCGCCGCGAATTCGGGCGGCGTGCGCCGCGAGGCGGTCGCGAGCACGCTGCCACCTTGTGCCACCGCGTGGACGCATTCGATCAGGCGTTGCGACAGGCGCTCGTCGAATTCGATGCCGCCGCGCGGGCCGCCCACCAGCAGCGCGACGCGCGGGCCCGGCAATGCTTCGAAATCGGGAAACGCGTCGCGGCCGGATGCCAGCCACGCGTCGTCGATCGGGTTCAGCGAACCCAATGTGTGCAGCACGTTCGCACCCTCCAGCCGATCGTGGCGCGGCGCGACCACCGCGTCCCAGTGGCGCGGATCGATGCGGGGATCGAGGATCTGCACGCAATAGCAATCACCAGCCGACAGGTCGCGCAGCATCCGCGTCAGCAGCGCGGCGCTGCGTCCGCAGCCGATCGCGACGTCGGGCCACGGCGCCTCGAATCCTGCGCGATCACGCGGCGCGAGCGCCAGTCTGCCGCCCGGGATGTGGCGCGGCGCGAACCACGCCCACGGGGCGCGCAGCGGCAAGGTCATGACGCGCGCCGACACCCCCAGCGCGGAAACCAGCGCCAGTGCCTGGCGTTCGTTGCCGGCGGCGCCGTCGCTGATGACCCAGGCGGAATGCGGTGGTTGTCGCATCGGGTTCGGCGTCGAGAAGGTCGCGTGATTATGCGGGAGTTCGCGCGGCGGGTAGACTCTCCAAGCAGATTGAGCCGCATCGAGACATTGCCCCCTTGAGTCAAGGGGGCGATCGAATCGCGCAGCGATTCGATGGGGGTTGTGGAAGCACGGTCTGTTCGGGTGCGAAACAATCCTTGGCGTTCTGGCCACCATGGAAGTTGAGCATTGTTGAGCACACCCGAAATTGCAGTGCGTCTGCTGCTCGCCGCCGCGCTGGGTGCGGTGATCGGTTTCGACCGCGAGCGCCACACCTGGGCCGCGGGCTTGCGTACCCACATGCTGGTGTGCCTCGGCGCGGCGCTGGCAATGATCGTTTCCGCGTTCGCGTTTTCCGACGTGCTGCAGCATTGGCCGCGCGTGGTGCTGGATCCTTCCCGCATCGCGGCGCAGGTGGTCAGTGGCATCGGCTTCCTCGGCGCCGGCACCATCATGTTCATGCACCGCGAGAACGTGATCCGCGGGCTCACCACCGCAGCGGGACTGTGGACGGTGGCGGCGATCGGACTCGCGGCCGGTGGCGGCATGTACGCCGCGGCGGTGATCGCAACAGCGGTGGCGTGGGTGATCCTCGCAGCGCTGAAGCCATTCGAGCGCCGCTTTGCGAAGCGCAAGACCCTGCCGCAGGTGCGCATGAATTTCACCGGACGTGCTTCACTGGCCGCGATCGAGCAGGTATTGGTGGCGCGCGACCTGCCAGCCAGCACCATCGTCACGCGTCGCATTCCCGATGATGGCGACGAGGTGACGGTCGAGTTCGAGCGCGGCTTCGATCGCGGTGCGCTGGGCCCGCTGGCCGATGCGCTGCGCGGCGTGACGGGCGTCGAATCGGTCTCACTGGACATTACTTCGCGCGCAAGTTGAGGCCCTGCCATGGGCGCTGCGCTAGAATTGGCCTTCACTCAAGCCGACGCCGCTTGCGGCGCGGCTTGATTCACAGCGGTCCAATGGATTTCCAAGCATGTCTCCCCAGCCGGCTCCTTCCTATCCCGTGGGTGAACCCGCCAACGCCAAGCGCCGCTACGAAGTGACGGCGGCGGATCTGCCGTTGGCCTGTCCGTTGCCGGAGATGACGCTTTGGAATTCCCACCCGCGCATCTACCTGCCTATCGTCGATGACGGCGGCACCACGGTGTGTCCGTATTGTGGTGCGGAGTACATCCTGAAGCGCGCCGAAACCTGAGGCGTCCGCATCGGAGCAGGCAACGCGCATTCATCGGTCTTCGGCGCGATTCTTGCAAGGAACAAAGGCATGCCCGCCGCTGCCGTTCTGCAGGAATTCGTGAGCGAACCTGCCACCACGCCTCCCCGTTTGACCGTCGTCCAGCTGCTGCCTGCGCTGGGGAACGGCGGCGCCGAGCGTTCCGCGCTGGAAGTCTCGCGCGCGCTGGTCGCGGCAGGGCATCGATCGATCGTGGTTTCCGCGGGCGGCCGCATGGTCGAGCGGCTGGAACGCGAAGGCGGGGAGCACGTCACGCTGGACATCGGCGCCAAATCGCTGCGCAGTGTGGCGCGGATCGGTCCCTTGCGCCGGATTTTGTCCGGCCTCGCGCCCGACATCGTGCACGCGCGTTCGCGGGTTCCGGCATGGCTGGCCTGGCACGCGCTGCGCGGCATGCATCCACGGCCGCATTTCGTCACTACGGTGCACGGACTCAACACGCCCGGCCGCTGGAGCGGGATCATGACCCGCGGCGACCGGGTGATCACGGTTTCGCAAACGGTGCACGATTTCGTGCTCAGTCATTACCCGCGCGTCGATGCGGCCCGGCTCAGCGTGATTCCGCGCGGTATCGATCCCGATGCGTTCCCCTACGGCTACCGGCCCGAGGACTCGTGGCGCACGCGTTTCTTCATGGATTTCCCGCAACTCGCGGGTGCACCGCTGCTCACGCTGCCGGCGCGCGGCACCCGCCTGAAAGGCCATGCCGACGCGATCGCGTTGATCGCCGGCCTGCGCGAACGCGGCATCGAGACGCGCCTGCTGTTGCTGGGCATCGTCGAACCCGGACGCGAGGCGTACCTCAAGGAAATGCAGGCGCTGGCAAAGGCGCGCGGTGTTGGCGACTGGGTCGTATTCTCGCCGCCGCGCAACGACGTGCGCGACGTGTTCGCGGTGTCCGACCTGGTGCTGCAACTTTCCAACAAGCCGGAAAGTTTCGGCCGCACCGTGATCGAGGCGCTGTCGCTGTGCCGTCCCGTGCTGGGCTACGCGCACGGCGGCGCCGGCGAATTGCTGGCCGAGCTTTATCCTGCCGGGCGCGTGCCCGCCGGCGACATCGACAAGCTGATCGTCCGCGCGGCCGAACTGCTGGGACGCGCGCCGCCGATCGCGCCGCTGCAGCGTTATCGGTTGGCCGATATGCAGGCCAGCGTGCTGGCGTTGTATCAGGAGTTGGCGGCGACACCGCGCCGCGCGTGAATCCCTGCGCGCGTTAGGATGCGCGCTTTCCCCGGATTGTTTCCGCCGTGGCATTTTCCCTGCGCGCTGGCCTGAAAGCCGCATTGCTGTCGCCGCTCACCCCGATCTGGCTGGTGGTGTTCCTGTTGCCGTTCGGACGCTCCAGCGAACTGGGTACGCTGATCTGCATGCTGGGCGCGATCATCCTGTTCGTGCGCGATCGCCATGCGCTGACCAGCCATCCCGGCGCGCGACTGTTGCTGTGGCTGTGGGCCGCGTATTTCCTTGCTGCGTTGATTTCATCACCGGGCGCGATCGATCCCGTGCGGAGCTGGGGCAGCACCGCCGCCTACATCCGTTTCGCACCGTTCGGGGTGTACGTGTGTTTCGCAGTAAGGCGAGAGTCGCGGTTGAATGCGTTGTGCCTCGCGACCGGCATCGTGGTCGCGCTGTGGGCGCTGGACGCGTGGGTGCAAGCGTTGACCGGCTACAGCCTGGGCGGCCACGCGGAAGCGCAGCGGCTTTCCGGCATCTTCGGTGCGGACAATTTGAAACTCGGTCCGGTACTCGCATCGCTCTCGCCGTTCGTGCTGTGGGCGGCGAAACGGCGCTTCGGCCGCAGCGGACTGATCGTCGCGATGTTGTTCCTGCTGGTGCCGATTCTTTTGGCGGGTTCCCGCGCGGCGTGGATCACCTACGGCGTGGCGCTGTTGGCGTTCTTCTGGGTCGAGGCGCGCTCACCCTTGCGCTTTGCCGCATGGATTCTCGCCGCCTGTGTGATCGTCGCGGCGGCGATGGGGGTCGCCTGGAAAACGTCGTCGAGCTTCGACGCGCGCATGGACCGGACGCTGGTGTCGCTACACGACAGCCGTCATGCGATCAACTACGCCAGCAGCGGTCGCATTGACATCTGGCGCGTCACGGCGAAGATGATCGCCGCGCATCCGGTGCTCGGCGTGGGTGTACGCGATTTCCGCGAAGCGTATCCGCACTTCGCGCCACCGAACGATCATTTCGTCACCGAGGAAGCCTGCGGCGTCGGCGAAGGCGCGTGCCATCCGCACCAGATCGTGCTGGAAGTGCTGGGCGATACCGGCGCGGTTGGGCTGCTGCTGTGGCTTGTGGGTGTGGTGCTGGCGCTGCGTGCCTGGCGAAGGGTGGGTCCCGGGGCACGCCGCCGTGCGTTTCCCGTCACGGTGGCGTTGGCGGTTACGGTATTTCCAGCCAACACCCACCTCGCGTTCTATTCCGCGTGGTGGGGCCTGCTGTTCTGGTGGCTGCTGGCGTTGTGGTGCGCGGCGTTGTACGCGGATTTGTGCGATCGTCCCTGATCGCTGCACACCAAACGTCATGTTGAGCGAAACGATCCGGTACTTGCAAACATCACCACGGCCATCCATGGCCTGACTTTCCACAATAGCTGCTTCGCAGGAATCCTAGGTTATTGGCATGGCGCGTGAAAAATTCTCGCTGGTGATCATCACGTACAACAATGCGGACACGCTCGAGCAGTGTCTTGCCGCCGCGAATTTCGCCGACGAGATCGTGGTGCTGGATTCGGGTTCCAACGACGCAACGGTCGAAATTGCGAAACGCCACGGCGCAACCGTCGCGACGCATTCCTTCGACGATTACGGCCCGCAGAAACAGCGTGCCATCGACATGGCGAGTCACGACTGGATTCTGAACCTGGATGCCGACGAGATTCTCTCGCCCGGCACGCGCGCCGTGATCGAACATGCGCTGGAGAATCCTGATGCCGCAGGGTTCCGCCTGCCGCGCCGCGAACGGATGTTCTGGAGCGTGCAGCACCCGTGGAGCCACCGCAATGGACATCTGCGACTGTTCGATCGCCGTCGCGGGCGCATGAACGCGGTACCCGTCCATGCGGCGATCGAGGTGCATGGTCCGGTCGAAACCTTGACCCGCGCGGATTTCGTCAACATGGGTGACGACGACATCGCCGCGCGCGTCGCCAAGATCAACCGCTATTCGTCGGGAATGGTTGCGGACAAGCTGGCGCGCAGGCAACGTTTCAGCGGCCCGATGATGCTGGTGTATCCGCCGATCTTTTTCGTGCGGCAATACATCTTCAAACGTTATTTCCTGTCCGGCTGGGCCGGTTTCATTGCCAGCGTGCTGGGATCGTTCTACGTGTTCCTGAAGTACGCGAAGTTGCACGAAGCGCACAGGCGCGCACCAGTGCATCCTCCCGAGCCTGCGGCGCAGCGCGACGCGCTCGGCGCTGCGCGCCGCCCTTCGTCCCGAAGGGGGTGACCTCCCGCTTCAATAGACCGGTGGCGCCCCCGGCGGCCGTGTCTTGAACCGCTTGTGCGCCCACAGGTATTGCGCGGTCGCTTCGCGCACCATGCATTCGACCGCAGTGTTGACGCGCGTGGTGTCGGCGACCACATCGTCGCTTGGAAAATCTTCGAGCGGCGCCTCGAGTCGCAGCACGTAGCCACCTTCCGGCGTGCGGCGGTGGAAGAACGGCATGACCATCGCACCCGAAAGCCGCGCGAGGTGATGCGTCGCGGTGATCGTGGATGCGGGAATGCCGAAGAACGGTGCGAACACCGAGTCCTTGCCGCGCATGTCCTGGTCGGGTGCGTACCAGACGGTGCCGCCGCGCTTCAGGTACTTCACGGTTGCGCGCAGCTGGTCCTTGTCGAACATCGCATCGGCGTAGCGCAGCCGCGCGCGCAGCACCATGGTCTCGAACACCTCCGAATCCATCCGCCGGTACATCCCGGCGATGCGGATCCGGCGCGAGATCAATCGCGCGCACAATTCCAGATGTGAAAAGTGCCCACCCACCAGCAGCACGCCGCGGCCTTGCGCGCGTGCGGCTTCGAGGTGTTCCAGTCCCTCGATTTCGACGCGCAGCCTCGCGAGTTTCGCGTCGGACGCAAACCACCCGAGCGCGAATTCGCCCAGCATGCGGCCCATCTCGCGAGTCGCTTCATGGCGCAGCGCTTCGCGCTGGTGTGTGTCGAGCTCCGGGAAACACAATTCGAGATTGCGTGCGATCACATGCCGTCGTGCGCGCAGCAGCGGCGAAATCGCAGCGCTGAAAGCTGCGCCCAGTGCCAGTGTCCAGCGCGCCGGCAGCAACACGATCGCGCGGATGAAGACGATGCCGATCCACGCCGGCCAATGGCGTGGTGCGAGCAGCTTGCGTGGAAACGGTGGCGGCGTGGACATGGCGGGCGATGATAGCAACGACGCATTTACCCCCTTCGGCACGAAGGGGGTCGATGCGGAGCATCGGGGGGATGCGCTGCGCAAGGCAAAAAGCCATCCCCCTCGATCCCCCTTCGCAAGCGAAGGGGGAGGAAAACGATTCAACCCAGCATCGCCGCGATCTTCGCCATTTGCGCGGCCGCGACATCACGACGGGACTGCTCGTCGGCTTCCGGATCGGCGCCATCGCGGCGCAGTTCCGCGGCGGGCAATTCGTCGAAAAACCGCGAGGGTTTTTGCTTGAAGGTCTGCCCGTAACGCCGGCCCTGCACGCTGTAGCTCATGCGCAGCCATTCCCTGGCGCGGGTGATGCCGACGTACAAAAGCCGGCGTTCCTCATCCAGGCGGCCTTCGTCGATCGCGCCTTCGTGTGGCAGGGTGCCGTCCTCGCAACCGACGATGTGCACGCAGCGAAATTCCAGTCCCTTGGCCGCGTGCAGGGTCATCATCCGCACCGCGTCCCCGCCGTCGTCCTTGTCCGCGTGGCTGAGCAGCGTGAGTTGCGCGGCCAGGTCGGCCGTGCGTGACTTGCCGGAATCCATGGCGCGAAACCAGTCCGTCAGTTCGCGCACGTTGCCGAGTTTGCGCTCGTGCAGCGCCGGGTCCTTCGATGCGTGCGTGAGGTGCTCGGCGTAGCGGGTGCGCTGCAGGGTCTCTTCGACCAGTTCTGCAGCCTTGGCATGTTTCGCGTACTGCGTGAGCGCAGCGATCAGATCGACGAAGCCCGTCAGCGCCGCGGCCGGGCGTGCCGCAAGTTGCTGCAGGGCAGCCGGGCTGTGCGCGGTGCGCAGCATCGAAAGGTGTTTCGATTGCGCGAGTTCGCCCAGTTTTTCCAGCGTGGTCGCGCCGATCTCGCGGCGCGGCACGTTGACCACGCGCAGGAACGCCGCGTCGTCGTCGGGATTGGCGATGAGGCGCAGGTACGCCAGCACGTCCTTCACTTCGGCACGGTCGAGAAAGCTCAGCGCGCCGGTGAGGTGGTATGGAATGCGACTCAACTGGAATGCTTTTTCCAGCGCACGCGCCTGGTGATTGCCGCGATACAACACCGCGCAATCCGACCACGCAAGCTGGTGCTGGTCGCGCAAGAACATGAGTTGCGAAGCGGCGCGCTCGGCTTCGTGCTCGGCGTCGCGGCACTCCAGGACGCGGATGCGCTCGCCGTCGGCAAGCGCGCTCCACAATTTCTTGGGATGTGCGTGCGGATTGTGGGCGATCAATGCATTGGCTGCGCGCAGCACGCGTTGGGCGCAGCGGTAGTTCTGTTCGAGTTTGATGACGTGCAGCTTCGGGTAGTCCTGCGACAGCTTGTCGAGGTTGCCGGGGTCGGCGCCGCGCCATGCGTAGATCGATTGATCGTCATCGCCCACGCAGGTGAATGCGCCGCGCTCGCCGGCAAGCAATTTCAGGAAGGCGTATTGCGTCGCATTGGTGTCCTGGCATTCGTCCACCAGCAAATAGCGGATGCGCTCGCGCCATGCGGGGCGCGCTTCTTCATCCTGTTGCAGCACCGCCACCGGCAGGCGGATCAGATCGTCGAAGTCCACCGCGTTGAACGCGGCAAGCCGCCGCTGGTACGCGGCATAGAGTTGCGCGGCCTCCAGTTCGCGTGGCGCGCGCGCGGCATCGAGTGCCTGTTCCGGCGTCAGCCCCTCGCTCTTGAGGCGCGACAACAGCGAACGCAACTGGAACAGCTTGTCGGATTTCACCCCGGCACCGGCCAGCTCCTTCACCAGTCCCGCACTGTCGTCGGCGTCCAGTACCGAAAAGTTGCGCCGCAAACCGGCGCGCGCATGCTCGATCTGCAGAAACTTCAGACCCAGCGCGTGGAACGTGCACACGCTCAGCGCTTCGGCCGTATCGCCCTTCACGCGTTTGCCCACGCGTTCGCGCATCTCGCGCGCGGCCTTGTTGGTGAAGGTGATCGCGGCAATTTTTTCTGGCGGCGCGATACCGCGCTCGATGAGATGCGCGATTTTCTCGGTGATCACGCGCGTTTTGCCCGAGCCGGCACCGGCCAGCACCAGCAGGGGACCGTCCACGTATTCGACGGCGGCGCGTTGTGGCGGGTTGAGCATGATGCGGGTCCGAACGACAGCCGACAATGTTACCGTGTCGGTTTCCGATTCTTCGAGGATGCCGAGACATGGCCGAGCCCGACTGGTCGCGCCCGCACTGGACGCGCGACGAAGCCAAGGCGATGTTGCTGTATTTCGTGTTCGGCGAGTTTGCGGCGGACCCGCAGCTCGATCTTTCGGCGCACGGCAGCCATGGTCTGCCGCCGGAAGTCGAGATGCGGCGCATCCCGAAAGCCACGCTGGCGCACTGGGACGGTCATCCGCTGCGCGGCGCGTTGGGCGAAATTCTGCGCGAAGGCAATCCCGGCGCATTCGAAGCGGCGCGCAAGGCACCGGAGTGCCTGATGCTGCGTGGCGAGCTGGCCGATGCCGATTCGCTCGCGTACCTTGCCGATACGTTGGGGGTGGTCGCGGCGTTGCTGGGTGCAGGCGGCGTCGCGGTGGTCGATCCGCAGATACTGGGAATCTTCACCGCGGACGAATGGCGTGCGCGCTATGCCGGTGCGGAAATTTCTGCCGCGCGCGGCCATGTGCTGATCCTGTGCCACGGCGATGCCGATGACGCTGCATGGGTGAAAACCCGTGGCATGCGCAAATTCGCGCGTCCCGACATCAGCATTCGTCGGGTGCCGCGATCCGAAGTGCAGCGCGCCGGCGCAGTCGCGTCGCAGCTGGTGGAACTTGGGGTGCGCGGCATGCGCTTCGGCGACGGTTCCGTGATCGAGGCCGACGGCTTGCCGGGTGGCCTGAAGATCACGCGCGGTGGTTCGCTGGACGATCCGGAGTTCAACAACACGCATCTCGAATTGGCTTGGCCCGGCCCGGGCAAGTGAGCTGAGCTGCGACGAAAAGACACCCCCTTCGGAACGAAGGAGGTCGCGCGCGAAGCGCGCGGGGGGATGCCGCCTTACGCCGAAAGCCATCCCCCTCATCGCGCTGCGCGCGCGTTCGCTTACTCGCGTCATCCCTGGCGCTCGCCCCGCGGGCCGGCAGACGCCGTTCATGGCCGATCGAGTCGGCCGTAGTCGCTCCGCCCTTCGTTCCGAAGGGGGAAGACAAGCGGCAAATCGCGTAACCTTCACGCCATGCGCATTTCGCCCTCCATCGACATCCCGGAATCGGAACTGATCGAACGCTTCCTGCGCGCGGACGGTCCCGGCGGGCAGCACGTCAACCGCACCGAAAGCGCGGTGGAGTTGCGTTTCGACGTGGCGCAGTCGCCGTCGCTGCCGGATGCCGTGCGCGCGCGCGTGTTGGCACGACGCGATCGCCGGCTCACTGGCGATGGCGTGCTGGTGATCCAGGCGCGACGCTTTCGCGACCAGGCACGCAATCGCGACGACGTGCGCGAGCGCTTGATCGAAATCATCCGCGGCTCGCTCACGCCGCCCAAAAAACGGGTGGCGACGAAACCTACCCGCGCTTCGAAGGAACGCCGCCTCGCCGGCAAGAAACAGCGTGGGGCGATGAAGCGCAATCGCGGCCGCCCCGGGAGCGAGGATTGAACGCCGCTGCGCGCGAACCCTCGTTGCCGGCGAGCCTGCCGCCGGCGATGCCGCAGTTTCCGGACAGCGCCTGGCGACACGCGTTCCGTGCCTGGGTCGAGACGAGCGGGTGGCGGCTGGAAGGCGAGTTCCCAGACGTGCCGAAACTGGTACTGATCGTCGCACCCCATTCGTCGTGGTGGGATGGCATCTGGGGCCTGTTGTTCAAGGTTTCCCTGGGCGCCGACATCGCCTTCATGGCCAAGCGCGAATTGTTCCGTTGGCCACTGGGCGGGTTGTTGCGCAGACTCGGCGGCGTGCCCATCGTCCGCGGTGAGGCGACCGACGTGGTGAGTCAGATGGTCGAGCGCTTCCGTGCCCGCGAACGCCTGTGGCTGGGCATCGAGCCCGAAGGCACCCGCAAGGCGGTCAGCAAATGGAAGTCGGGCTTCTGGCATATCGCGCGCCAAGCCGGTGTGCCGATCCTGCCCGGCTATTTCGACTACCCGCGCAAGGTGATCGGACTTGGCCCGCTGTTCACGCCGGGTGAGGACAAGGACGCCGACATCGCCAAGCTGCGCGCGTTCTATCGGCCCTATAAGGGTAAGCACCGTGGTGTTTGATGCTGGCAAGAGCACGAGCGTGGCCGAAGCCGAACGTGCACGGCACCAACTTCCCCTCGCCCGCTTGCGGGAGAGGGCAAAAGGGTGAGGGAGGGCAAACACAGGGGAGTGTGAATTCCGGTAACACCGCTCACCGCGTCCATGCGTCCCGGTCTGGGCTGGGGTATCATCCGGTACGGAAAATTGGGGGGTGGTTGTGTACAGCGTTCTGTCCAACAAGAATGTTGCCGGTCGCGCCGGTTCGGCGCCGGATACGCCCATCATGGGCCGGTTGCCGCGGCGGTTGTCCGAGCGCGAGATGGCGTTGTTCACCAGCGTGGGCCAGCGGCTGGAGTTGGGGCCGGGCCGCGCTGTGTTCCGGCGTGGCGAATTCGGCCGCAGCATGTTCGTGATCGCGTCCGGGCGCGTGCTGCTGGAATTTGCGGGCGACCTGCCCGACAAGCTGATCGGCCCCGACGAATACTTCGGTGAACTCGCGCTGTTCGTGGGCAACCATGCGCGCTCGGGCAGCGCGCTGGCCTCCGAACCCTGCGTGGTGTACGTGATCGAACCCGACACGTTCGAAGCGCTGCTGCGCAGCGAACCGCTGCAGATGGCGCAGTTCATGTTGCGCTCGTTCACCTACCTGGTGGCCAGCGAGCAGCAGTTGATCGCGAACTACAAGCGCCGCAACGAAGACCTGATGCAGACGCTCGATTCGCTGCGCCAGACCCGCGACCAGTTGCAGCTCGCGCGGCGCCAGGTCTGCACCGACGATCTGACCGACTTGTGCAACCGGCGCGGCCTGTACCAGTTTCTCGAAAACACGGCGGAAGTACGCGACCGCAACCGCCAGTTCGGCCTGCTGTTGATCGATATCGATCATTTCAAGCTGATCAACGACCAGAACGGCCATCTCATCGGTGACGAAGTGCTGCGCGCGATCGCCACGGAGATCCAGGAATCGGCGGGCGTGACCGACCTGCCGTGCCGCCTCGGTGGCGACGAATTTGCCCTGCTGACGCAAGTGGCCAGCCAGCGCGAGCTGACCGAACGTGCGCTGCGCATCACCGAAGGCGTGCGCCAACTGCGCTTCCCGAAAACCGCACCGGAGCTCACCGTGTCCGTCAGCGTCGGCGGCGGGCTTTGCCGCGACGAAGACGAATGGTCGGTGTGGTACAGCGAAGCCGATTGCGCCCTGTACCACGTGAAGGGCTCGGGCGGCGACGGCGCGCACGTGATGAGTTGAGACTCCCTTCTCCCCACGGGAGAGGGGTCGGGGGTGAGGGTACGCGCTTGCGGGATCAGCGCGGAACCCGAACCCTCACCCGGCGCTCCGCGCCACCCTCTCCCGGTGGGAGAGGGATTCGAGGCTGACCCATGACCGCCGAAATCCACCAGCTCGAAACGCATCCCGGTCCGGGCCACATGGCCACGCCGCAACTGCGCACGCTGGTGGTGTGCGACATCGCCGATTCGACCGCGCTGGTCGAGCGCATGGGCGATCAGAACGCGGCCAACATCATCCGCAAGCACGATCGTCTGGCGCGCGCCCTGGTGGAACAGCATCGCGGCCGCGAGATCGACAAGACCGACGGTTTTCTTTTAATGTTCGAACGGCCCATCCAGGCCGCCGCGTTCGCGCTGGATTACCAGCGCGGCCTGAAACACATGTCCGCGGCCGAAGGCGTGGTGGTGCGCGCGCGCGTCGGCATCCACATGGGCGACGTGGTGATCTGGGAAAACGCGTCCGACGACGTGTCGCGTGGCGCCAAGCCCATCGAAGTGGAAGGGTTGGTGAAACCGGTCGCGGCACGCCTTGCGCAACTGGCGCGTCCGCAGCAAATCCTCATGTCGTCGGCCGCCGCGGGCATCGCGCACCGCGCCGAGGGCGAACTGGGCGCCAAGGCCGCCGAGCGCGTGCACTGGAAAACCCACGGCCGCTACCGCTTCAAGGGCCTGCCCGAAGCCATCGAAGTGGTGGAAGTGGGCGAGGACGAAGTCGCGCCGCTGCATGCGCCGAAATCCGTGCGCACCGCCAAGCGCATCCTGCCGTGGTGGCGGCGCCCGCTGACGCTGGTGGCCGAAGCCGCGATGCTGCTGATCGCCGTCGGCGTCACCACGTGGTTCCTGCTGCAAAGCCCGCCCACGCTGGCGTTCGCCGCGCGCGACTGGGTGGTGGTCGGCAACCTGCACAACCTCACCGACGACAAGTTGTACGACCAGTCGGTCGATTCCGCGCTGCGCATCAGCCTGGAGCAATCGCAGTACGTCAACGTGCTGCCGGAACTGTCGGTGCAACAGACGCTGCAGCGGATGGCGTTGAACCCCGACAAGACCGACGTCAATCGCGCGATCGGCTCGCAGGTCGCGCTGCGCGAAGGCGCACGCGCCATGATCCTGCCCACCGTCGCGGACGTCGGAGGCCGCGTGCGTGTCACCGCCGAAGTGATCGACCCCAACACCCAGGCCACGGTGTACTCGGTGTCCGCCGATGGCGTCGGTGCGCAATCCGTGCTGCCCTCGCTGGACAGCGTCAGCAAGCAATTGCGCGGCAAGCTGGGCGAAGCGCTGGCGATGGTGTCGAAACAATCACAGCCGCTGGCGCAGGTGGCGACGCCGGATTTGAATGCGTTGAAGGCGTATTCGCTGGGTGAGCAGGCCTACGACGAGGGCGATCTGAAAAGTGCCGAAACATATTTCAATGAGGCGCTGCGCATCGATCCGCATTTTGCATTGACCCGCATAGCTCTTGCGAAGATTTATGAAGCTGAGAATCAACCAGACGATGCTCTCCTGAGTATTCGCCAAGCCAAAGCCGATCACGTGCGTCTTTCTGCGCGTGACGCGTTGTACGTCGAAGCTTGGGATGCCAGTTATACAGCGCCGCAACAGGCTTTGAAGAAATGGAAACTGCTGGTGTCTGTTTACCCGGATGACCTGCCGGCACTGGGCGCGTATGCATACTTTTTAAGGGAGTATGCCAACCGATTCGAGGATGCAATTCCGTATTTATTGCAATCCATCACCCCCAAGAATCCACAGCGCGCCGCAAGCGAAACCATGCTGGGTGCGCTTTATATTCAGGCTGGTCGTTATAAGGATGCTCAACGCGCATTTTCAGAAGCGACTGCGGATGGCATGCGCTCTCAGAGTACGGTTTATACCCTTCTTTACGCTGCTCAACGAAACTTCTCGGAAGCGACGGCCATTATGGCTGGAGCCAAATCCTCTGGCCTAGCCAGCCAAAGTATCACGGATGCCGCAGCGGTTATTGCCGTGGCCGTGGATCAGGGCAACTGGCGTCACGCGAACGAACTGCTCAAAGCAGCCCAAGCGAAGCCCGCATCGTTGCCTTCACGCGTACTGGGAGGGTACCGCGCCATAAGTTTGAGTCTGCGTGCACTGGACGGCACGCCAATCAAAGCGCAGTTGACGAAGCTGACTGATTACATTTCAAGTGAAGCGGCGATGCTTGCGCACGCTGATTCGGCAGATCGCTTAGAACTGAAATTTCAGATTGTATTGGCAGCTTATCTTGCTGCGCACTCCGGCGACACGAAACTCGCTGAACGCGCGATCGCCGCATTGGGCAATGAATCCGAAGCGGACACGCCCGTGTTGGATAACCTGCAAGGTGTGGCGAAGGCCGAAATCGAGCGCGCTTTAGGCAGACCTCACGATGCGCTACTGACATTGAAGCCGTTGGTCAATGGCAGTGAGTTGTATATCACCCACATTGCGCTGTTGGATGCCTACACCGATGCCCGCGACACTGCTAACGCGCTGGCTGAAGCCAGATGGTTGTCTTCCCACCGCGGGCGTGCATACGCAGAAAGCGACATGCGTCTGCTTCTGGCGCCATTTAACGTAGCTTCGTCAGATTTGGCGTTGCTGCGATCCGCTGAACTCTCTCGTGTATCAGACGATGAAGCCGGAGCACTTCGATTCTTGACCGAGTTCAAACATGCCTGGCCTTCAGCGACGCAAATGCCATGGCTTGCATCTCGCTTAAAGAAGGCCAGTGAATAATTGTGAGAGTGATGCACTCAACGGGTTGGATCGAAATTCAATTTCGCATTGGGCACAATGAACTCCAGAGAACTAGAAGCTTCCGCCCTCGCCAGTTTTCCGTGAGCATCGAGAAAATGAGCCTTGTCGGCCAAGGTGATTGGTGCAAGGCACGACCCCTTCAGGTTCACGATCGTGTCGTGCGGCACGCCCAGTTCGGCCAGCGCGGCGGCGGGCTTCTTCTCGTAACGGCTGCGGAAGCCGTCGTCGGTGGCAAGCTTGTGCAACAGCGCAAGCGAGTGCTCGCGCGACAATTTCGAATCGGCCATGATGACTTCCCGGGCTGTTGGCAGTGGATGGCACAATGCAGAAATCGCGCCATCCATGGCGGCGCAAGTAGAAGCGAGAACCGGGTCACATGCAAGTACGCCGCTGCGCAGTGGTGTTGGTCGAGCCGCGCGAAGCCATCGATTTCGATCTTGCCGATCTCGCGCAGGGCGAAACCGGCGTGCGCGAACGGCTCGGCTGGCTGGCACTGGCCGCGCATTGCGACGAGGAGATTCCGCTGGATGCTGCCGAAGTCGCCGCGCTGGGCGCGTTATCGCCCGGCCACTGGCAATCGCTGGATGAGTTGTCGGTGCGGCATCCGCGCGCGGTGTTCGAAGCCTTGCTGGCGAAAGGTTTGCTGATCGCGCAGGAACCGGCCGACGAAGCGTTGCGTCAGTTTGCGCAAGCCGACGATGCCGTGCGCGCGGTGCACTGGCGCGGGCTGTCCGCCATCGCGCATCGCCATACGCGCTGGCGCGGTGTCGATACCGAAGAAGCCGAGCGGCTTTTCTCCGAGGCCAGTCCGCAGACGTTTCTGGAACGCCTGGGTCCGGCGTTGCCGGTGGTGCCCGAACGCGTGCCGGTGGCCTCGCGCCTGTCGTTGGAAAAGCCGTCGCCGTCGCCGCTGGATGCCTTGATGGACCGGCGCGTCACCTGCCGCAATTACGATCCCGCGCCGTTGTCGTTCGATGCGTTTTCCGCGGTGCTGCATCGCGCGTTCGGCGCGCGCGCGGTCAGCGATTACGCGCCCGGCGTGCAACTCTTGAAGAAGGGCGTGCCGTCGGCGGGCGGGCTGCATGCGGTCGAAGCGTACCTGCTGGTGCAACGCGTCGAGGGAACCGCGCCAGGTCTGTATCACTACCATCCGATCGCACATGCGCTGGAACCATTGCGCGAACTGGATGCGGAAACCGCCGCGTCGCTGGCGCGCCGTTTCGTCGCGGCGCAGGCGTACTACGCCGCGGCGCCGCTGCAGATCGCGCTGGTGGCGCGCTTCGAGCGCAATTTCTGGAAATACCGCAACCACGCCAAGGCCTATCGCGCGGTGATCCTGGATGCCGGGCACCTGTCGCAGGCGATGTATCTGGCCGCGACCGAATTGAACCTCGGCGCGTTCATCACCGCCGCGATCAACGAAGTCGAGATCGAGCAGGCCTTCGGCCTGGAACCCATGGCCGAAGGCCCGCTGGCCGTGTGCGGCTTCGGCGCGCGCGCGCAGGAACGCGTGACCGTCGAGTTCGATCCGGCGCACAAGGTGTGGGAAACGTAGGGCGGGAGAAGCCGCGCAGCGGCGCATCCCGCCGGCTCGCGACACGACGGAACCCGTGATTTCGATTGGCGGGATTCGCTGCGCTACTCCCGCCCTACGTCACTCCAACTCCATCGCCCGCACG
>Ga0207667_10002264_pt1 | contig 24186 bp, 23 predicted proteins | sample KBSCornC52_FD_184301 | JGI IMG/M metagenome (GOLD analysis project Ga0207667, IMG submission 184301) | Corn rhizosphere microbial communities from Kellogg Biological Station, Michigan, USA - KBS Corn C5-2 (SPAdes) (version 2) | ecosystem: Host-associated > Plants > Roots > Rhizosphere > Soil ...
CGCGCGCGCGAGGGCTCGACTGGTCCGTCATCCCGGATTTAATCCGGGATCCGCCTTCTTTATCGGCAACGGCGCAAATCCGAAGTCTTCGGCAAGATCGCGCCACACCGGATTGCCCGAGTGAATCAGGTCGTATTTCGATTGGCGAGGCCAGCGCTTGATCCTTTTCTCCCGCAGGATCGCCGAGTCCATCGTCTCGTGAACTTCGAACCAGACCAGGCGCTTGATCCCGTACCGCTTGGTGAAACCCTCGGCCTGCTCTTCTCGATGTTAGAAGTGTGGCCCATTAGGTTCGAGGTCACGCCGGTGTAGAGCGTGCTGTGGGAGGCTCGCGCGAGGATGTAGACGCGAGGCTGCCGCTCCATTGCCGGAACAAAGAACAAGGCGGATGCCGGATCAAGTCCGGCAAGACGACTGCCGCCGCACGCAACCGTCCGTCATCCCGGCCTTGAGCCGGATCCACCTTCTTGCGTCGAGCGGCCACTACGGATGTCCGTTTTCGACCCATTCCTGCCATTAGGTCTATTTTCGAGTTCGGCCCGGGTTTCCGCTGCCCCACGTAATTGGCAGCATCCGTATTCGACGGGAGGCGGACATATGTCGACAGAGACTAAGAGTAAGCTCATGGCCTCTTAGGGGCGGCGCTCCTGTCACCAATCTATTTCCTGTTTGATCACTTCAATGAGGAAACAGAGGCTTCGTTGTCGTCTGCACGGCGGGCGCTATTTTTGGGCGCGATTTACGCCCGAAGGGAAGTTGCGACCAAGCTTTGATTTCTGGTCTCGATTGCCATTCTCGGCGCGGGTGAGTTGTTCGTAGCTGTCGCAATTCATAGAGGACCGTATGGACGAACCACACACACCAGACGCAATGCCGCGCCCCTGCTCAACTCCACATTCCGCGCGTTCTAAGCGGCGAGGTTTAGCTCGTAATCAATCCGGCGATAACGAAGATTAGCCCTGCAGGTGCTTATCGACACCGCTCCCGACACGCACCTAAACCCATGGCGCCGGGTCTACTCATATTCCCAAGTTTCGGCGCGTCAAAATCCAGTCTTGTTTTCAGGTGGACCATATCAGCCAACAACACGACCGGGATCATTTCGTCCTAGCGGGGCCGAAGAATCACGCAATCCAACAGTGGCTCCTGCAATCGGCATCTGCCGGAACTTGAATCCCGACCCGCTCGATTTTGCGTTCACCCGATGGGTGCTCGAGAATCGGCGGCGGGCGCAGCGCGAAGTCTGTCGGCCCCGAACCCTAGCTATTTGCCGCTGGTAGTATCCGCGTAACCGTCCACATAATAGCTTCCGACGCCATAGCCTTCGCTCACGATCCCACCCCGGTATTTGTTGAGAATCACGCCAGCGAGCTTGTCTCGGCCTAGCAACTCGACCGCTTCGACAATCTCACGCTGCTTAGTCTTTCCTTCTTCAGCGACAACGATGTAACTGTCCAATCTCGTCATCGCAGCGAGCGCATCATCGTTGGCGAACACGGGAGGAAGATCGAAAAGGAAAAAGTGGTCAGGACCGGTCAGGCGGATCGAGCGGAACAGGACTTGAGCCCTTTCCCCTGAAAGGAGCTCCGCTGAATGGATTGGACCCGCCCTAGTCGGCATAATCAGCAAATTCTCGTTTTCAAGCCGATACGCGTCCGGAACCATTGCCGCACGGTCTCCTTCCAGAAAAGCGCGGATGCCGCAAGCGGGCTTGAGATCAAAGAGCGAACTGAGAGAGGCCCGGCGCAGGTCGATGTCGACCACATAGGTCTGAAGTCGCGGGTTGCGGCTAAGAGCAGAAGCGATATTCGCCGCAATGAAGGACTTACCGACGTTTGGCGTTGCCGAGACAACACCGACAAGGCGCCATCCATGCTCTCTCTGCATGTCCATGAGCTTGGCCCGCATGAGATTGAAGCTTCTGGAACGTGGATCAAGGCTATCGAAGCCGTAGATTCCGCGCCGCCTGGATTCGGCTGGGCTCCAGGCAACCTCGACGGCGTCCCCCCTATCCGGCAGCGGGAATGTCGCCAGCGCAGTCTCCATGTTCGCAACAGCTCCTGTGGCTGCGATCAACGGTTCACGCAACGCCTTTCTCCCACCTGCCCCACAGCCGGCCCCGCCTCGCGCGAGGGGTATGAAAAACGGGCACGAGCCCGAGCACCGGGAATCCCATTCCTTCAATCTGTCCGGGGCTGCGCAACGGCCGATTCAACAATTCGACACCAAGGGCAAGGAAGATCCCGAACAGGATACCGGCGGCCGCACCGGCGGCAATCAGCAGCGGCCGGTTGGGCCATTGCGGATGCTCCGGGAAATTTGCGGGATCGACGAGCGACAAGCGCTCGCCACGTTGCTCGTCGGCCAAGCGGGCACTCGCCTGCGCCTTCAGCAGGTTATCCGCAACCTGCTTATATTGGTCGCGAAGGGCATTTGCCCGATTTTCCAGTTGCGAGGCCTGCTCCAGAATGGCGGGGGCGCGTGCCTGCCCCGCAAAAGCGGCATTGGCCTTCGCGATCGCAGCGTCCCGAGACTGTTTGAGCGAGGCAATCGCCGCATTATTCGCCTGGACCTGTTGCTGGATGGAGGAATTGGTATCGTCTTTGGCTGCCGCCTGCCTGAGTTCCCGGACTCTCTCACGCGCCTGGATCACGTCTGGATGGCTGTCGCTGTAGACGGCCTGGGCCTTCGCCAGTGCCGACTCGGCCTGCGCCAGTTCGGAATTGTCGGAGCGGCCGGTCTGGGCAAGAAGCTGCCGGTTCTGGTTTTCGAGATCCGCGATCTGCGCGGTGTAGCTGCCGGTGTCCATCACCAGGGGCATGCCCCCTCCCCCCGCGAGCGAAGAGCCGTTCTTCGCCTTGAGTTCGGTGACCTGACCTTCAATCTCCTGGATCTGGGCTTGCAGCTTGGCCGCCTCGTCCTGAAGGAAACGGACCGCGACATCGGCCTGATCCTGGCTTTCGTCGCTGTCCTTGCGCAGGAACTGCGTGACATAGTCCTGCATCACCGCCTGCGCTTTGCCCGGATCCGGATAGTCGAAGCTCAAGGACAGAGCGATGGTATTGTCCTTGCTGGTCCCGGTCTGGCCGATATCACTGGCGAGAGCGCCGACCGTCGTCGCCCGCCGCATTTTGTCGACCGCGTAGGAAAGGGAATTGGACCGGCGATCCTGGGGATAGAGATCGTCCTGCTCGATAAGGCGGATGAGATCGCCGCGGCTCAATACCTGTTCGCGGATCTTTGCGATCCGCTCCTCAATATCGGCGCCCGGCGTATCCGCGATTGTGGCGGGCAACTCGGCGGACCGCACGAGCAGCGTCGCGGTCGACCTATAGTAAGTCGGCAGCGTATAAGCCGCTATAGCGGCGCCGGCCAGCGTGAGGAGAAAAGGCACCAGAATATACATCCGCCGCTGCCACAGGATGGTAAGCAGATGATTGAGAAACCAGGCTCCGCCACCGGCTCCAGCCTCTGAGTCGATCTGTTGAAAATCCGTCATCCCAAGTCGCCCAAACGATATCGCACGAACACGGAGGCACTGACGTCAGGATGATGTCCGCCGACCCGCTCGTCAAACCCCCTGACGCCTGCTTCGGCCCCGACCGAGCAGCGATGGTTCAACAACCTGCTGTAGGTCGCCGCCGCGTGATATTCCTGGGTCGCAAGGGTTGCCCGGGCCGCCTTTGCGCCCTCGAACCGCTCGTACCCCGCTGAGATCTGCAAATTCTGTCGCGGGTCGATCCGGGTAAACCATTGCAGATCGAACGAGGTGCTGTTGGCCAGCTCGGCGGCAGCCGACGTTGTCACCGCGCGAGCGGTCGTCGCGCAGATGCTGCTGTTCTTCGATTGCCTGCAGAGAGTTGCGGAAAATGAAGGATCAGTCGAACTGCCCAGCCGCTGATTGCCGCTATCCAACGTCGAGAACATGATCCCGGCGGACCCGCTCAAGGTCCAGTCCTCGGAGAGGCGGGTGCTTAGGGTTGCGGCAGGGTTGATGATGACGGTTACATCGTTCGACCGGCTGAAATCAGTCCGGCTGGCGGTTATCTGCAAGCCTGCAGTCGTTCGCTGCGACAGCAGCCGCTCGAATGCGGCCGATCCATATTCAATGGTGTAGCCGTCTAGCTTGGAATTGGAGAATGCGACATGGCTGACGCCCGCGCTGCCCCGGATTCGGCTCCGCTCGGAGGCTTTCCAAGCAAGTCCGATATCGGCATTCAGCCGATATTGCCGGCCGTTATAGATATAGAGGTCCGGACCCTGGTCAACAACCGGAACTGTGATGGGGGCGCCGGGCTCAGGGGCATAGATGAACCGGTTAGAAAGCTGTCCGGCATAATCGGCGCTGAACTCTGCAGATCCGGTAATGTCGAGCCTTTCACTGACCGAGCGGCTTGCCTGTGCGCGTGCGGAAACCAGATTGGATGGACTGTAACCGCTTGTGTAAGCGGTGCCTTCCCAGTAGCCGATCAGCTGCGTGGAGGTGCGTTCGTCCGACCATTGATGGACAGCACGAGCAGAAACATTGGCAAAGCCCGCGCCATCGCCCGATCCAAGAAAAGGACTAGTGGAATAGCCGGCACCGGCGCTCAGATCCAAATAATTCAGCTTGATATCATCGGCCGCCGCGGGGGGCGCCAGAACGGTTACTCCTGCCGTCGCAAGCAGGCAGCGCGAGATTGCCGATTTCATCATGGCACCACGATCGTGTCGCCGCTCTGAATCTGCGGCACCTCGGATTCGCTGACGCCGGCGGTGTCCCCCTTGAGAATTCCCCCCAACCGCAAGTGGAAAGTGCGCAATTGCTCGCCCGATTTGCGAAGGATCGTGATATCGTTGACCTGCGCAAATTCGGTCGGACCGCCGGCGATGCTGATCGCTTCGAGCGCGTTGACATAGCGCCCGGGGGTGAAGCTCCCTGGGCTTTTCACCTTGCCGATTACGGAAAATTGGTACCCTGCCGGGTCTTTCACCGTAACCGTGACCTGCGGTACCGGACCTTTATATTGGGGTTGCAACGCCACAGCGATACTCTCGGCCAGTTCGGATGGGAGCCGTCCGGCAGCATGAACCTGGCCGACAAGCGGAAAAGCAAAGGTTCCATCGGGGAGCACACGTACGTCGCGCTGGAGACGATCGTCGCCCCAGACGAGGACTTCAAGCTCGTCTCCCGGATTGATTCTATAGGCGGGGCCACTCGCCGGCTGGATCGCCTGCGCTCCGGCCGGCTGCTGGATGAGCAACAGACCTAGGGCGGCAAGCACGAGCGTCACTATCCGTCTGATCACCAGGCCGACTCCAATTCAGTTCGCCGGGGAGCGGATTCTTTGCCCGACACCCGTTCACAATCTCATAAGCGCCGGGCTAGTATATGGAAAGTTATGAAATCGCGACGATTGCTTTTTCGCCTGTCTTGTTCCGGGACGGTCCTTGCGAGCGCCTTGCTGACGGCCTGCAATTCGCGCGATGCGCGTGCTGGTCAGGCCCTCAACAACTACGAGACAGCAATGACTTCGGGAAACCTGCTTGCAGCGCGTGACGCTCTTGTCGCCGCGGTCAAGGCGCGGGACGACGTCGCCGAATATTGGGAGGATTTGGGAGAGATCCAGCTTCAGCTTGGATCGCTCTCCGACGCAAATTATGCATTCACCCGCGCGCAGGAGCTCGACCGCGATAACCCACGGGTACTGGCCGCGCTTTCGCAGCTTTCGCTCGCGGGCGGCAACCTTGAACTTGCCCAGCGCTATGAGCGCGAACTGGAACTGGTGGCGCCGCAAGATCCGAGCGTGAAGCTTGTAAGCGGATACCTGCTGCTCACCAGACACCAGCTTGACGACGCCGGCAAAGAGGTGGACAGCCTGTTGCAGACCGCTCCCTTCGACCCCGGAGCAAAGCTTCTTAAAGCCCGGATTCTTGTCGCCAAGGGCAATCGCGACGGCGCAATCGCCCTGCTCGAGCAGCAGGCCTTGGCGAAGCCTAATGATGCCGCGTCGTTAAAGGCGCTTCTGATTCTTCTTCGCAGGAACGATGAGTGGCCGAAGATCGCGTCTGCGGCGGCCCGCCTCGCGGCGCTCCAACCGAGCAATCAGAATGCGGCGCTGACAGCAATCAGGGCGGCCTTCAAGGCAAACGACATCGCCCTTGCAAAGAGATTGTCAGAGGCTCGTCTGGTCCCTGGCACACCGCCTGACGAGGTCAATTCTGTCCTGTTGCTGTGGGCCCGATACTGGCGCGATCCGGCAGCGGTTCGGGAGGCACTGGTTCTTGCGCGCTCGGCGTCGCCCCAGCAGCGCCTCGCTTATGCAAGCTACTTCAATTCGGTCGGGCAGGCCAAGCCAGCCGCGGCACTGGCGGGCGGGGGGCCGAAATTGCCGGTCACGATGGCAAATTCGAGCAGCAACGCTATCTACGCAGAAGCGCTTGCGGTCGATGGACATTTGGCCGAGGCAAAGCGGCTGCTCGATACCATTCTCGCCGAAGAGCCCGATCACGTCTACGCATTGCGCGCGAGAACCCGCCTCGAACTAAGGACAGGCGGCGCAGGCGCCGCCGTTCAGGATGCGCAGCGGCTCGTCACTATCGAGCCTGACTCTCCGGACGACCGCTTGCTGCTGGCGCAGGCCCATGAAGCGAACGGCGACCCGCGAAGCGCCACCCGGTCCTTGTGGGATGCGTTTCACGACATTCCGGGCAACGAAGATCTTTACCAGGCGCTCCGCGGCAAGCTGCAAGCGAGCGGCGGGGCAGATGCAGCGAGGCAGGTGGACGACGAGTACGGGCAACAACGGGACCTTCAGATGGAGCGGGAGTTCATCTGATGTCGCCAGTGGAACGGCCGGCTAGGCCCCTTAGGCTTGTGGACACTCCGGCTGGTGTGGATCGGCAGGAGAGTCCGGTGAAGCGGTCACCGCTGCGCTTTACGTCCAACATCTGCGGCACGCTCTACCTTGGCGCGGACATCATCTGCCTTCTCGCAAGCATTCCCGTTAGCCTCTTCGCCTATAGCTACCTCGTCGGTTCCAGGCTGAACATCCAGGTCCACACCTTCGCGCTGTGCGTCGCGGCATGCACCTTCCTTCTCATTCGGCACTCGAGGCACGCTTATCGCATCACCCTCGCGGGACATGAGAACGATTATGGCGAATTGGTCGTCGATGCCGCAGCAAGTATGCTTCTGGCGTCTGCCGTTGTCTGGCAGTTCGGTTTGATCAACCATTATTCGCGCGGAATCACGCTGCTGTTTTTGGCCAGTTTTTCCATTGCCCTGGTGGTCTCCAGGCCGGTTGTTCGAACATGTATCAAGGCGCTCGCCAAGCGCGGTTCGATCCAACAGAGAATTGCCTTTTATGGAGCCGATCGCGCCTCGATCGACCTGATCAAACGGGTAGTTTCGGCAGTCGAGCTGCCGCACTTGCGATTCGTCGGCGTTGCAGACGACCGGCCCAAGCTAAATCAGATCGAAGGACTCCCCTTTGTCGGAGGCTGCGCGCAACTCGCCGACATGGCCCGGCGCGGGGAAGTCGACCAGATCCTCGTTACCGTCCCCAATCTCCCTCGGGACCGTCTTCACGATATCGTCGACAGGTTGAGCCAGGTATCGGTGGACGTTTCGCTGATCCCGATCGAGGCGATCGAACTTGCGCAGGAGTACCGCGTGCGCTTGCTCGGCACGATCCCGGTGCTGAATCTGTGGCAAAGGCCGTTTCGGGACACAAATGGTCTCGTCAAGCGCGCCGAAGACCTTCTCCTGGCAAGCCTGATCAGTCTCCTGCTTCTGCCGTTGATGACGATCGCTGCCATACTCGTACGGCTTAGCAGCCCCGGCCCGGTGCTGTTTGTTCAGCCGCGCGTCGGATTCAACAATGAGCTCATCCGCATCTTCAAGTTTCGCACGATGTACGCGGACCAGACCGATCTTCACGCAACCAGCACAACCACCAGGAACGATCCGCGAGTCACGCCCGTCGGCCGGGTTCTCCGTCGGCTCAGTATCGATGAACTCCCCCAGCTCCTGAATGTTCTGCAAGGAGAGATGTCGCTGGTTGGGCCGAGGCCTCATGCCCTCGAGATGAAGGTTGGCGATCGTTACTATCGCGATGCAGTGTCCGGCTATGCGGGTCGGCATCGGGTCCGCCCCGGGCTGACCGGCCTCGCTCAAGTGCGCGGGCTACGCGGGGAAATCCGCACCATCGAGCGCGCCAGGCAGCGAGTTGAATTCGACAAGCAGTATATCGACAACTGGTCTTTGTGGCTCGACCTTAAAATCCTGCTGGCGACCGCCCGGGCCGTTTTTTTCGACAGCGATGCATACTGAACGCAAGGAATTTCTGGGCGTTTTATTCGACTGCGTCGCCGTCGATGAGCTCTTGTCACACCTCTCATCGGTTACACCGGAAAGCCCCTACAGCTATTTGGTTACCCCCAATGTCGATCACCTCGTTCGCTTGCACAGTTCGGCTGCAACGATGCCGGGCCTGGCCGAAGCCTACAGAAGGTCGGCGATTTGCCTGTGCGACAGCAAGGTCCTGTCGGGCCTTGGACGCTGGTGCGGTGTCGATCTTCCGGTGATCCCCGGGAGCGATCTCTCGCTGTTGTTGTTCGACCGCGTGATTGAGACCGGGGATCGGATCGGGGTGGTCGGCGGCGGCCGCGACATGATCGGCAAATTGCGCCAGACCTATCCCCACCTGGAGATCGTCCACCACGATGCCCCGAGGGGGCTTGCAACCGATCCCTCTGCTCGTTCGGAGGCCGCGCGTTTTGTCGTGGAACAGAATGCGCGCTTCACGTTCGTATGCGTGGGATCGCCGCAGCAGGAGTTGATCGCAGCCGAAGCAGGAGGATCGGACGCAAGCCGCGGCACCGCATTGTGCGTCGGTGCGTCCTTGGAGTTCATCACCGGTCACCAGCGCCGCGCGCCTAAGCTCCTACGGCATCTCGGCTTGGAATGGGGATACCGTCTCTGCACCAGTCCTCGCCGTCTCTGGCGCCGGTACCTTGTGGACGGACCGAAGATTTTCACGATGGCGTACCGTTGGCGTCGAGGAAGGAAGTGACGAGCCTATCGGGTCTTCGCGAGCCAATTCGCTCGTCCCTGGTTGCAGCCATTTCCACCGCTGTCCTTTCGGCGGTGTCCCTTGCCTTGTGGACTTCCCGCGCGCATCCCCAAACAGACCCGCGGGCGCGCGTCACTGTGTCGATGCCGGCGCCATTTGCTACACCCCCGTTGCCCAATCTCATCCGTCCGATCGCGCCGGAAAGCGCCCTCAAACTGAACAGCGAGCGAGGATTTTCCGGCAGAGCCGATTCTGCCGCCACCCCGTTCCGGCTCCGCGGCGATTCGGCGAGCCAGGCGAGGGCTCTGAATTGTCTCACGCAGGCCATTTATTACGAAGCCTCAGGCGAAGGGATCTCCGGTGAGCGGGCGGTGGCCCAGGTAGTCCTTAACCGGACCCGCCATCCGGGCTTTCCCTCAACTATCTGCGGCGTCGTCTACCAGGGCTCAGATCAATCATCCGGGTGCCAGTTCACATTCACATGCGACGGCTCGCTCGCTCGAGTGCCGGCGCCAGCCCTGTGGAAACAGGCGCAAGAGGTGGCGGAGGAGGCGCTTCATGGCCTCGTGTTCGTAGCCATCGGGCATGCGACCCATTATCACGCCGACTATGTGCTGCCCTATTGGGCCGACTCGCTCGATAAATCGGTGCAGATCGGGCATCATATTTTCTACCGCCTAAAGGGGCCGGCCGGTGATCCGCCCGCCTTTGCTCAAAGCTATTCGGGATCAGAGCCTGCGCCGCAGCCTCCGGAAGTCATTGCCGCTGCGACAGAAGTTGCTTCGCAATCAGCCGCCGTCGTTCCGCCACCCAGCGATACTCTTGCCCAGGACGCAGCGTTGAAGCCGGCGATCACCCCGAATCCGGACCTGCTCGCCGACATTAATCCGCCAGCGCCGCTTGCCGACCGGGAGGGCCCGGCGACTGGCCAGGCTCCCGCTCGTCCGTCGCGCTCGGTCGGTTCATGTCCGGTCAACCACGCAGTCAAACTCCATCCGCTGCTGCCAAGGGACTTGCGAAGCGCCCAATCACCTGACTGCTCCCACTGACGCCCCGCCCTTTCCCCCTCCAGGGCGCTTCTGGCGTACCGAGCCTGAGGCTCCGAGCGGTTGCCGGCGGGCACGCACTCTGTTTGCAACAACTGAGGCGGCGACCACCGGAAGGATCCAGACGACGCGCATCTGGTATCGTCCGTTCGGGCCCGAGATGACCCCGCAGATGATCGCGTTGGCAGCCACTCCGGCGATGATAGCAAGGCAATAACCGCGAATGACGTGCAGATTGGTGATCCTCGCCCGTCCCCACCCAAGAACGATAGCCAGAAGCATGAGCGACAGGAAAGTCGCGAGAGATACGGCGATTTCCATTGTCCGGACGGGCATCGTCTCATGGAACGCCCGGGTTGCGGTCAGTTGCCCGAGGAGCGTCGGAGGAACGGCCTCATTGAAGCGCTGCCTGGCGATGTCTCCATAGTTGAATTCGGCGAGCTGAAAATCCACCAACTGCCGCAGCCCGTTCTCGGCGGCGGTGGTGAACACCCAGCGCGGATCTTCCTTCACGACCGAGAGAACGAACCGGCGCTGCTGAAAAGCGGAAAGGCGTTGCTCCTGCGGAGAGAGGCCTCTGAAAAGCGAGCGACTGGGGTTTTCGTCCCAAAGCAGGATATCGCTCGAAAGCCTGCCCGCCTCCAATGTTCGGCAATAGACATACCGTTCGCTCGAGCAGTGCCGTTCAAGATAGGAATAGCCCGGTCCGTCCGCTATCAGCCGAGCGGCCAGAAACGGCGGCTGGATCGGCGGAGCCCCGGTGAAGGTCCTAACGGCGTGGCTGAACGCGAGCTGCGCGAGGCCGGCGAGGCAAACACATCCGGCAATCGTTATGAGCTCGGATGTCCGCAATCGGATTTCATGGCGCCACGCATAAACAAGACCAGCAAGGACGGTCACCGCGAGGATTGGCGGATTGGAATTATGTACCGCCAAGGCATAGGCCAGGAGAGCCACCCAATAGTAACGTACCAGCCGCGATTGACCGGCCTCGTTGAAGAGCAGGTTGACGCCGGCGAGCAGAGCGAACCCGCCAAAAACATCCGGCATCAGATAGCCGGTGAAATAGCCGAGCGGGGTTGCCAGCGCAGCCAGTGCGCCAACGGCCAGGCCGTTCCAGCCCAGATCCTCGCCCATCAGCCCAGCGATATTCTTTGCGGTGAGAACAACCGTGGTTGCACCAAGCAAACTCTGAACGGCGACGGCGGTCCACAGGCTGCCGGCGAAGTCGCAGAGAAAGAGCAGCGCGCCATAATAGACGGATCGACCGCTCAAAGTGACCGGCACATTCGCGGCGGAAGCTGGCGCGCCAATCGCGGGACGGCTGACTGTGTCGCCGAACAGCCGAAAATATTGGCCGGTCCAAGCGCTTTTCACATCCAATGCGCGGTAAAAGGCGGAGGCGGCGCCGCGAATATAGCTTACCGTATCGGACATGAAAAACGGGCCGCCGTTGAGGAGCGCGGGCCACAGGAGGAGAAGGCCGGTGGCCGCAATCGACGCCAGTACGCAGGCGGCGGCGGCAACTTGAGCCCTGTCAAGGCCGGCATTTTGGCGGAATTGCAAGCAGGCCTCCGTGCCGGGCCCCAGGCGACCGTCGCCCGTGTTCAATTTTTAGTAGCCGCACGGCCCAACGGCGGCAACCGACGCTTCGTCCGGAAAGGAGACACATCCGTGGCACGCCTTTCCCGTCGGGGCAGCCGGGGGTATGCGCTTTAGTGATCCTCGCCTCAAATGCCCGGGCAAGCTGCTGGAGCCGTCGGAATGGCACTCAATATCTTTCCCGTCCGGTTACGCTCCGCACTTCGCCGCCGCTACCTGCCTGTCCGGCCGAAGACGCCATTGGAGGAACTCGCCTATCAGCGGGTGGCACGGCGCGGCTTCATCCCAGCCTCGATCGTTGATGTTGGAGCCTATGAAGGCAATTGGACACGGCTGGCGCGCAGGGTGTTTGCGGGCATTCCGGTCTTGATGGTCGAGCCGCAGCAATCGAAGCTCCGGCACCTTGAGTCTGTGACGTCGGCGCTACCCGGCACGAGCTTTGTTCAAATGCTGCTGACCGCCCGCGCCGGCGAGGAAAAGATCTTTTTCGAGATGGAAACCGGTTCGTCGATCTTTTCGGAAAACAGCAATGTTCAGCGCCGACCGAAAACATTGATCAGCCACACTCTCGACGAAATCGCTACAGCGCTCCCGGCCCCAATCATGCTCAAGATCGACGTCCAGGGCGCGGAACTCGAAGTTCTCAAGGGCGGCGAGGCGACGCTCAAGCGCTGCGGCCTTGTCCAGCTTGAAGTCGCGGTGGCCTGCTACAATGCCGGTGCGCCGACGATGCTTGAAGTGCTGCAATTCATGGAAGAGCGCGGTTTCCGGCCATTCGATATCTCGGGCGAAACACGGCCAAACGGAGCGGATCTCGTCCAGATCGATCTGCTGTTCGCACCGGCGGGCTCATCCCTGCACCGGAGCTTCTTTGAATTTCCGACCCGTGACGAAACTGGCTCGCAATAATGTTCACGGACAATTTCGATGCAATCTACATAATCAATCTTCGTAGCCGCTCCGACCGTCGGTCGGAGATGCTTGAAGAGCTCGATAGAATCGGCCTGAGAGGCGACCCGCGGATCCGTTTCTTCGACGCCATCGAGACGAGCGAGGCTGGCTCTTTTTCGCACCCGGCCGCCCATGGCTGCTATCTTAGTCATCTTTCCATCCTGGAAGGCGAGTCCGGATCGGGGCGTCATATCCTCATTCTTGAGGACGACTGCGATTTCCGGGGTGATTCGGTCCGCTACAGGCTGCCGGACCGATGGGATATTTTTTATGGCGGCTATGCCGCCGACGATCCGGCGGATCCATTGAATTCCAACATCATCGGTGCGCACTGCATGGGATACAGTCCGGGTGCCGTAAACGTCGCAGCCTCCTATTTTCGACGCTTGCTGGAGCGCGATTTCCCTCCGGACCCACGCGCTTCTCAGGACAAGGGTTTCAATCCTGCAATCAAGCCTCCGTTCGATGGCGCACTCGTCTGGCTCCGGCGCGCCCACCCGGAGCTTGAGACCGTGTTCGCCCAAATCGCCGTCCAGCGCGCCTCCCGCTCCGACATCGCGGGCGGAAACAGGCTTGATCGATGGGCTCCGCCGTTGATCGGAGTTGCAAGAAAGCTGAAAAATAGCTTGAGGCGCCTGATCGGATGACCGCCATCCTCACCCGGATTATGGGTCAGCCGGCCGGCGCCGGCCATCATTAAGTCAGTGGAAGGCAATCTTTTGATGGAAAATCTCTTAAGTGGGCAACTTCGCTCCATTGCCCGGCATTTCGTGCGCCGCATCCACCTCGACCGGCTTGTCTTGAACGATGAGGTTCGAAAGCTGGTAGATGAGTTACCGGTCGGCAAGCTGGACGCGCTCGAGATTTCGGGCACGGCGTGGCAATCAGCGGGATTCAAGACCTACGAATCTCAGCAATATCCCGAATACGATATTTGCGAAGGGCCGCTCCCGCGGCAGTTCGACCTTATCATCGCCGACCAGGTCTTCGAACATCTGCTGTGGCCCTACCGGGCCGCATGCAACGTGCACCAGATGCTTCGCACCGGAGGCCATTTTCTGCTCGCCACCCCCTTTCTCCAGAAGGTTCACGAATGTCCGTATGACTGCACGCGCTGGACTGAAACCGGGCTCAAGCACCTCCTCGCCGAGTGCGGATTTCCGATCGAAAAGATCGTGACCGGCTCATGGGGCAATCGAATGGCAGCCAAGGCCAATCTCAACCCGAAGAAATTCCCGACCTACAGCCCGCTGCTCCATCGCAATCTTACCAACGATCCCCAGTTTCCCGTGCAGGTCTGGGCGCTGGCAACCAAGGGCGCAAAGTCGCGAAAATCGGGAGCCGGAGCATTTGCCCATGAAGGATAGTTGTGTTTTCGTGCTGCTGATGGCGGCGGTGCTGACAGCTATATTTTTTGCCTCTTTCAAGATCTTTTGAACGCAAGACTTGCGCGATCGCTGGCCCGGGCATCCTGTTTATTTTCCGGCTACCGGCCCATCGTTCACGAATTTATAGTGAATGCGCTTTTACCATATGTTAAACCGCCGGGCGGAAATCAGCCGGAAACTCATTCGGGGAACGAAAATGGGGGTCGGTTTTTCCGCTTATAAGGCGATGGCCGTGATGATACTTGCGGCAGTAGCCATTGCATTCGCCGCGCCCGATCTGCCGGCGAATTTCGACCGACTACGGACGGGCATCGAGAGCAGCGGAATTCTGAAAAAATCGAAGAGCGGCTCAACCTCAACTACCACCACTACGACCACGACGACTACGTCAACCAGTACTACGACCTCGGGCGGCACCAACCTTGCTTACCCGGAACTGTCGATGATCTCGAGCAACTTTGACGTCAGCACCGATCTGGTGGCGTCCTGGGGCGCTGCGGCGATTCCCGTTTCCAACGCGCCGGACGTCGTCGGCGCGTTCCGTTTCATCTGCGGCGCGGGGCAGATCCTCTACGACGATCCGATCGTCTCTCCCGGACAGCCCGGCGCGTCCCATCTTCACCAATATTATGGAAATACCGGCGCGAATGCCTATTCGACCTATTCCACTCTGAGGAGCAGTGGGGACAGCACCTGCGGAAACGCCGTCAACCGGTCGGGCTATTGGATGCCGGCGATGATGGTTGGAAAGACCTATGTTCTCAAGCCTGACTATGTGAGCATCTACTACAAGCGACGCCCAGCGTCAGATCCCAAATGTTCACTGACCAGCGGCGACCCGCAGGCCGAAGGCAATTGCATTCCGCTTCCAAACGGCCTGCGCTTCATCTTCGGTTATGACATGATATCCAGCACTCCGGCGACCGGCAGTTTTCACTTCGCCTGTGTGGTTGGGAGCACTCCAACCGCAACTTCGGGTACCCTCGTCGGAATCGCTAACGCGGGATGCGCGGTGGGCTCGCATATCGAAGCGCTGATCGGCGCTCCCGAATGCTGGGACGGACAGAATCTCGACAGCGCAAACCACCGCAGCCATGTCTCCTATCCAAGCTACGGCAGTTGGGGCTACCTTAAGTGCGATTCAGGTCACCCCTTCGTAATCCCGACGTTCACATTGGCAGCTTTTTACCAGGTCACTCCCGAAGTCGAAACGGCGCTGCTTGCGCTGAAAGCAGGCGCTCCCTGGGATTATACCAAGATGCTCCATCTCTCGAGTGACGAGATGATGCCCACCCTGGTGCCCGGCACGACATTTCATGCCGACTGGTTCGGCGGCTGGGACAATACCGTGATGTCGATGTGGATCGATAATTGCATCAACAAGCTGTTGAACTGCTCCGGCGGCGACCTTGGAAACGGGCTGCAGATCAAAGGTGCGGCTCAGCCCTCTTACGGATGGTCCAATCCACAGCCGCTGGTGCCCGTTCCTGCAAAGCCATGACCATGGCGTTCGGGGGCAAAGTCGGGGCGAATGGCGCAGCCCCTGGCATTCTACGGATTCATCGGGGCAAGTACCTGGCTCGATCGGCCAAACTGCGGCGCCTCTTTCACAACCGCAGCGGCAACGTCGCGGTCATGGCCGCCTTGTGCTTGCCACTTCTATTGGGAGCCGCAGGCCTTGGAGTCGACACGATCCAATGGGTGCTTGCAAAGCGGGAGTTGCAGGGAGCGGTTGACGGCGCGGCGATCTCCGGCGTCTATTCGGCCTCGCAGTCGGCAGATGTGCAAGCGGCCGCCGACGAAAGCCTCGCCAAGTCGCATCTGCTCGATCCCCGACGGGCCGTGCTGGTTGAAAATCCCGCGCCCGGGCATGAGGATGATCCGTTCGCGGTGCACGTTCAAGTGACAATCCCAGCCCAGCTTAGCTTTTCGGGATTATTCCTTTCAAAGCCTCCCCTTCTCACCGCGGATGCAACGGCCACCGTCGTTCAGAACGGAACCTATTGCGCCTTCGCACTGGGTGCCGAGCCGGGTACCGGTATCCTTATCGCCGCGAACGCGGAGCTCAAAGGAAACTGCGGAATCGCCAGCAACGCGGCGTCGAACAAGGGGGTGGAAATCGAACACGGCGCATCAGTCGAGGTCGCCCGACTCGTTTCCGCCGGCGCTATCGATGGCGATCCGATCACGTCCGGATCGATGAGAAGCTTTGCCTTGAGCGAGAAAGATCCTCTCGAAGACACAGAAGCACCGCCGATTCCAAAGACCGGCTGTCCAAATGTGACCGTGAATGGGGATGACCGACAATCGGTATCGCTGGAGCCCGGCTGCTACGGGAATATGATCCTCAATGGTTCTGTCCATCTGCAGGATGGAGAATACATCCTCAACCGCGGCAGCTTTATCGCCGGAGCGACCGCCAACATTTCCTGCGAATCCTGCACTATCATCCTCACCAGCGACGATCCGCTGGGAGAACCGGGTTCCATAGGAAACATCCGGATCAACCAAAACGCGACGATCAAATTGACAGCACCCACGGAGGGAGCCGACGCAGGCATTCTGTTCTATCAGGACAGACACGCCGAGATGGCGGAGGATTCGGACGGGAATCGCATCGCGGGGAACGGCTTTTCGAAGCTGCAGGGATTGATTTACGCTCCAGCCCAGACCGTTCGAGTAACTGGAGATCCAAGTTCAGATCTTAGCTGCGCACGCTTTGTCGGCAAAAGATTGATCCTGGAAGGCAGGATTTACATCAGTTCCGACTGCTCGCAGGGCAATGTGATCACACTTCGCGGAACTGAAGTACGGCTGATCGGGTAACCATCAAAAAAGCCGCCGGCTCTAAAAGCCGGCGGCTCGACCTTACTCGCCAGTAACTCAGGCGAGTTGAAGAAGCTGGTCAGGTGCACTCCGTTTGCGGCGAACAGCAAAGCCGATTCCCGCAAAACCGACCAACATCATTGCCCAGGTCGCGGGCTCAGGAACACCGCTGTTGCCCGTTGAATAGAGGACCGCGTCGGATGAACCGCGACCACTGGTGAGCGTGATATGGTCTGTCGGAGTGGTGAAGTCGAATTTCCAAAACACGGAAACATTGCCTGTTTGCGGACTGTCGTTGATGTTGCCGAAATGCATGCCGATATAGGTGATTCCGGACAGCATCTTGCCGAAATTAATTGTGTCCGTGCTGTTGAGGTTGGAGAGGATGTCTCCACCGTTGGTTAGCGCAGTCCAGTCCACCGTGCCGGAATAGCCAATGCTGTTGAGCGCACTTTGCTGGTCGGCGACGTCGGCGCCGCTCAGCAGATTGCCGCTATAATAGCCGGCACAGGCGACAGAGTCGGGATTAGGGAACGTATTATCGCACGGATAAAGCGTCGTGGCCGAAACCGGCGCCGCAGCCATCAGCGCGGCGCCCGCAACTAAAATATGAATCCCGTACTTCATCAGAACCTCCTGTTGGCGAAGCATGGCACCACCCCAGCCAGGCTCGAACGAATCGCTCAATAAACTGAAATTTAACGATTCTCAACGGCCAGTTAATCATTTTTTCAGGAAAAATGTCCCATTTCGAAACAGAAATTTACTTTCGATAATAGCAATCCCGATTAAATGTCCGCGGGCGGTTCGCGGCGAGGCCCCGCGTCGCACGAGCCTTTTCCGCGAAGCGCCATTTCGCCCAGTCACAAAATGGGACGTGGGCAATTTTCAATCCTCTTCCCGATTGCGTCCGGGCGCTGCGCGAGCCACCATCGCGTGCATGCGAGACGGTCAGGTAAGGAGCGGGGATGGCCCGAAATTATAACCAGCGGAGGCGCATTCTTGTCACGGGGGGAGCGGGATTTCTCGGTTCGCACCTCATCGATCGGCTCCTCAGGGACGGCCATGAAGTGCTGTGCGTGGACAATCTCTTCACCGGTACCAAAGAGAATCTCGATCATCTGCACGACGAGGCGAGATTTGAATTCATGCGCCACGACATCACCTTTCCGCTCTACGCGGAAGTCGATGAAATCTACAATCTCGCCTGCCCCGCTTCCCCTGTTCACTATCAGCACGACCCAGTCCAGACGACCAAGACGTCGGTGATTGGCGCGATCAACATGCTTGGTCTCGCCAAGCGGTTGAAATGCAAGATTTTGCAGGCATCGACGAGCGAGGTTTACGGAGATCCGGAAGTCCATCCGCAACCGGAAGAATATTGGGGGCAAGTCAATCCAATCGGCCCTAGGTCGTGCTACGACGAGGGAAAACGGTGCGCCGAGACCCTGTTTTTCGATTATCGGCGGCAGAATGATGTGACGATCAAGGTCGCCCGTATTTTTAATACCTATGGGCCAAGGATGCACCCGAACGACGGGCGGGTCGTCTCCAACTTCATCATGCAGGCGCTAACGAACCGGCCGATAACACTATTCGGCGACGGCAGGCAGACGCGTTCCTTCTGTTATGTGGCCGATCTCATCGAGGGCCTGGTTTCCCTCATGAACAGCGAACCGGCAGTTGTTGGACCGATAAACCTGGGGAACCCCAAAGAATTCACAATGGCCGAGTTGGCGCAGAAGGTAATCGCCGCCACCGGCTCGACCTCGCCAGTGGTTCACGAGCCGTTGCCGGTGGACGATCCGCGGCAGCGTCAGCCGAACATCACCAAGGCGAATACCCTCCTCGGATGGCAGCCCGTCACGCAACTCGACGAGGGTCTTGAAAGAACGATTGAGTACTTTCGCTCGCGCCTGGAGACGAGCGCGTAACACGCCGCCAAGGCCGACGTCAGCGGGCAACCCACATCGCGCCAAACCAGGAGCTCCAAGAGAATCAAAGGTGATATTTCCAAGTGATCGATTTTGGGCAAATCTCAGACATCGAGCCGGACTTCGTTCTTGAGGTTCAAACGGAGCGACGCAACGGCGACGGTGCGCGGGCCTTTCGCGCCATTGACGAACTTACCAAGGCGCTGACGGACCTGGACAGGGCACTTGCTCCATGGGCCGGAGCCGAAATCCAGACGATCGTCGTACTTGAAAATGTTCGGGCTCACTCGGTGATGGTGCTGCTTCGGCATTTCCTCGAAAATGTGGACGATGGAAAAAGAGACTCAAGCGTCGCTTACCTCAACAGGGCCACTGCCGAGATCGCCAACTGGCTCAACCTTCTCGGCGGAGAAGAGCCTCCCACGCTCGGCAGGGTTGTTCAAAGGATAGCAACCATTGCCGGTGAGGCGCACCTCGAGGTTGAGGGGGGATTTCAGCCGCCGCGTAGCCTCTCTATCCTGCGGTCGGCTATTCGTCTCAACCAGGCGCAAAAGACACTTTTAGCGGGAGATCGCGCGCTCTTGCTGTCGAACGGCTCGCAGATTGCCCTTGCCGGAGGACCGGCGATCACCTCTGCTTTCATCGAAGCCGCCGCGGCGGCCTGGAAAATAGACAATGAAGGCGTCGAAATGCTGCTCGTTGCCGAATCTCCAGACTATAGGGGGAATGGGCGATGGACGTTCCTTCACGACGGGCGAACGATCGAGGCAATCCTCGAAGATCCAAGCTGGTTGTCGCTTTTTCGGTCGCGAGCGGTCGAAATTCGTCCCGGCGATGTGATGCGCGTGGTCGCAGCATCCGAGAGTCTGTACGACCGCGATGGGCAACTGATTTCCACGCGCCACCGGATCAGGAGCGTTTCCGAAATCGCCCAGTTACGCCAACAAGTCGTCTAACGAGCCCTTGCGTCGCCCAGCGGCGACTAGCGGCTGCGCGGCCATTCTTCTGTATCGATCGAACCGGCTGGTCAGAGCACACCGACTGCCCAGAGAATTACGACCCAAAGAGCGATTGAGGTTCCAAGGATAATCCGCAGCTTCATCCCGAACGACAGTTCGGTGGAAAAGTCGGCGGAGTCGCCCGGCGCACTGTCGGATTCAAGGCGATGCTCTTCGCCCGAGGAGGGGTGCAGAGCCGGACTGCGCAGCAGTGCAGCGCTCACTGCCGACATTGGAATCGAAGTGACGAACTGACAGCCAAAATAGTCGCCGCTACGCCAGGCAATTGTGGCCGATGCGGAATCGACCTCCGGCAGTTCTACTTCCAACTGTTCAGAGACATGGAGATCGGCGGCGGTCTGTACGAGCATACCGGTGGTCGAGAGATTGTGGACGATCACTTCAAGACCACGGCTCGAATTCGATCCGAGACGAAGCTTGCGCCTCGGCGCAATTCGCCGATTGCGGACAACAGTCGATTCAAGCCGCGCGGTCACCGTCATCGACGAACCTCCGCAGCCACCATCGGCAAGATCCGTAAAGAATTACTTAGGACAGGCACCAGCAGGGAAGCATTGGCGCAAGAGAATATTGAAGGACAATGTACTTTTGCAATTGGCCAGCATCTGACGAGCTGAATTCAATCGACAATCAGGCAGTCGCAGCCACACCAGTTATCTCCGCGAGCTTCCGCTCCCATTGGAGGGCATGGGCGACGATCGTGTCGATATCCGCGAAGCGCGGCTGCCAGTCGAGCGTCCCCAGCAGGCGGCGGTTGGAAGCGACCAGCTCGGGCGGATCGCCTGCCCGGCGCGGCTTCATCTCGCGCGGAATGGCGCGACCGTTCACCCGGTCAACCGCGTCCAGCACTTCCAGCACAGAAAGGCCCTTGCCGTAGCCGCAGTTGAGCGTGAGGTTCTCGTGCTCGTGCTCAATCAAATGCTGAAGAGCCAAAACGTGCGCGGCGGCCAAGTCGCTGACGTGGATGTAGTCACGGATGCAGGTGCCGTCAGGGGTCGGATAATCGTCGCCGAAGACATCGACGTGATCGCGCTTTCCGACCGCGGCTTCGACCGCGACCTTGATCAGGTGCGTCGAACCCTTACCGATTTGGCCGGTACGACCTTCAGGATCGGCGCCGGAAACGTTGAAATAGCGTAGTGCGCCGCAATTCAGATCGTGCGCGGCAGAGGCGTCGGCGAGCATCCGCTCCGTCATCAGCTTCGATGCACCATAAGGATTGATGGGAAGTTTTGCGTCTTCCTCATCGATCGGCACCCGCTCCGGAGCACCGTACACCGCCGCCGTCGAAGAGAAGAGGATGTGCTTCACACCGTACGTCACCGCCGCCGAAATCAGGGAATGCGAGCCGATCGTGTTGTTGCGATAATAATCGAGCGGTTTCTCGACCGATTCAGGAACGACGATCGATCCGGCGAAGTGCATGACCGCACCGATCGACTGCTCGGCGAAAATCCGCTCCAGTAAAGCCCAGTCGGCAATCGAGCCTTCGTAGAAGGGCACGCCCTCGGGCACGATTTCGCGGGTGCCCTTGGAGAGATCGTCGATGACTGCGACCGGCCAGCCACTGTCGCGAAGAGCGAGGACGGCATGGCTTCCGATATAGCCGGCGCCGCCGGTTACGAGCACGGGGATTTTGGACATAGGCCGCTGGCTAGCGGCGCTCCCACCCCGTCACAACTTCAAAATGTCGGGAATGAAGCACAATTGCCGCGTAAAGGCTGGTCCGCCGCGAGGTCCCGATCGGAGCACTTGATCTTATTCATGGTCCTGCAGCGCTCGGTTTCTTTACCCGTCGCTCTGGTTTGGAACCGTTCTCGCTGAGCAGGTAATGGGTCAATTGAATTTCGCGGACTGGGAGTGCCTCGCCGTCGATCGCCAGGCTGACCAAGTTCCGCTAGAAACTCACAAAGCGCTCCCGATTTGGAAGGAAACAGCACACTTACACCATTAAGCCCCGCAGCGGGTTAAAAGAAGGTTTGACCCCGTGAGCAAGGCGCAAAATCCGCTGCTCGGTTATGTCAGCCATATCTATTGAGAATGAGTGAACCCTGATCCTATTTGAGCAATCTAGATGGACTTAGCGCGCACAAGTGGACATTTACTCCTGCGAAAGGCCGCAGAGCGGTGCCATGACGCCGCGAGATACCGTTGCCGAAGCGCTGAGGCCGCCATCGCACCGGCAATTTTGGAGCACGTGCCAACAATGACGGACCTGCAGCGGTGACTTCATCGCGCGCTTCAAGGACTCGCTCCACTCCTTTCGAACAGCTAAGGCCCTGCTTTCGCGCAAGCGCCTGCGAGATCCTCTAGAACTCTCGGAGGATTATATGCTCTCTATCCTGATGGTCCGCCGAGGACGCGAAGAAGTCTTTGGGAAAAATCTCTTTTCGGGCTCGGCATGGGACATTCTCCTCGAACTTTACGCAGCTCATCTCGGCGAACGCACAATCTCGGTCACCGATCTTGCGGCGGAGATAGGACTGCCGCAGTCCACTGTCAGCCGCTGGGTGGACGTGCTTGCCGAGAATGGGTTGGTAGATGCGCCCTGCACGCCTCGTGAAGCCATCAATTTAACGGACTGCGGAACGGCCGGAATGGAGCGGCTCGCCGGTCACTGGAGTTCGGCGTTTCTTTCTATCTGAACGAGATCACCGCGCGCCTTTTCTAGATCCAGTTCCTGCTCCAGTTGATATAGTGCAAGGTCGACCTGGGCGGCGATCTTGTCCAACAGTTGCAGCGCCGAGCGCAACTGGGCAGCCGAAAGACTGAGCGAATGCTCACGTTCCCGGATCGCTTCTACCCGCACTTCATCCCCCGAGCAGCCTGGCGAGCGCTGACCCCAAGACCAGGGCTCGCTGGAGAGCCCGGAATTCGGCTCTGTCGGAGCTATCACATTAACCAGCCGTTGGAAACTGATCGAAAGTGAGGACGCCGACGGCGCTGCGCAGCCATTCGCCCGGGCCTGCACATCGACCAAAAAACATCCGTTTCGGACCTATGGCAACGTACGCGCCGACCGGTCCGTTGTCATCCAGCCCCTTAAGGCGGGAGGACGCGATGAGGGAATGGATCGAGTCCAGGGAATCGAGCGATCTCATCTGGCTCGAACGCCTGAAGGAAGCACATTCCCATCTGACCCATGCCCTCGACGCGCTGGAGAGGCTTACGCGCGGACCCGTGCCCCCGAGGGAACGACTGGTGGAAGCGCGGTACAAGCTTAGTAAAGCGAGCCTCGAGCGGCGCCTGCTTTGGGGACGAATCCATGCTCATCTTGCGCGAAGAGCAGGCCGCGGGGCGGAAAGCGACCTTCGCAAGCTCCAGCAATCCGACATCGTCCTGCTTCGAGCCGCTGCAAGCCATGTGAGCAAATGGTCGACCGACGCCATCCTTGAGGATTGGGCCGGTTACTGCCGGGCCTCCGCAGCCATGCGCCTCAAGCTCGCCCATGCGGCAGGGCTGGAGCAGCGCTTGCTGTATCCCCTGCTCCGGAAGCGCGCTGGAGAGATCCGCTCTCCTCGCTGATAAGCCGATCCGTCCGCTGCGATAGATCGCCCGCGGGTACCGGCTTTCGAAAAAGAGCGCACTCAGTCCCACACCCGCAATCGGCGGGGCTAGTTCAAAAGCACCTGCCGGACGGTGTCGAGAGGCTGCTGAAGCACCTGCCGGGCAGCACCGAATGCGGCGAGGGCGGCCGAAGCCCCGAACAAGGCGATGAAAGCGAATTCGAAAGTCCTGGCGAGCATCCGGCTGCGCTCATGCGCACCGGATGCCCTCCCGGCGCGCCTTCGCTCCCGTGGCGGTGACGAATCGTTTTCCGGCGACGGCGCCGCCACCGCATCGGGTTGCCGGACGAGCGAGTCGACTGGAACGCAATCCTGGGTCCTGACCCCGAAGCGCACGCCGTTCACCCAAATCACACGCGCAACGATGAGGTAGGCGCCGCGCCGGATTTCGACATAACTGCCCGGATCGGGGGGCGAACCCGCGCTCAAGCCGACCCCGCGCGAAGAAACATTGACGATCACCGCGTCACGCCATTGAATCCCGCAACGCAACCTCGAGCTGATCATCACTCGCCGGCGGTCTTCGCGCGGCCGCATTACTGATATTCCGAAAGGCGCAACCGGATAAGATTGCCGGCCTCGTCCTTGACGATGACTTCGCGTTGCTGCGACCGTTTCTCGCGCCCCCAGTCTTGCTGGCTAGCCCGGGCCGGCCGCTCGATACGAACGAGCGCCTGCGCCTGCGCGATTGCCGGCTGCGGCCGGGCCAAAGCAGCACTGGTGACGAGCAGCCACAACATCGTCCGCTGGTCGGCGACAACCTGCTGAGCGCCGGTTACGCCAAGCTCCGGATCGGAT
>Ga0207667_10002267_pt1 | contig 24174 bp, 23 predicted proteins | sample KBSCornC52_FD_184301 | JGI IMG/M metagenome (GOLD analysis project Ga0207667, IMG submission 184301) | Corn rhizosphere microbial communities from Kellogg Biological Station, Michigan, USA - KBS Corn C5-2 (SPAdes) (version 2) | ecosystem: Host-associated > Plants > Roots > Rhizosphere > Soil ...
AGGATTATAAAAGCAAAACGGGGTGCCTACCGGTTTTTAGCACGATCGTTCTTTTTAATGTTCGCAGCATACACCAAAGATTCACGTGAGCGGAAGAGGAAATGAAGAGAAGCTGAAAAAAACTTCACGCCGCGGAATTGAAGTGCGGCCTGCCCGCAGGCAACACCGCGCTGTTCAGACCGCCAGGTGGGGCACCGGTTCGCCGCGCAGACCGGCCAGCAGATTGGCGACAGCCAGCTCGGCCATGGCCAGGCGGGTTTCATGAGTGGCCGAGCCGATATGGGGCAAGGCCACCACGTTGGGAAGTTGCAGCAGGGGCGACTCGGCTGGCAGCGGCTCGACCTCGAACACATCCAGGCCGGCGCCATAGATGGTCTTGTCCTGCAGGGCCGTAATCAGCGCCGCCTCATCGACGATGCGCCCGCGTGAGGCATTGATGAAGATGGCGCTGCGCTTCATCATCGCAAATTCGCGCGCGCCGATCAGGCGTTCGGTATCGGCGTTCAGGGGCAGCATGACGCAGACGAAATCCGCCTGGGCCAGCAATTCGTCCTGGCTGACGTAGCGCGCATCGAGTTCGCGCTCGGCTTGCGGGTCAGGGCGGCGGTTGTGATACAGGATGGGCATGCCGAAACCATGATGCGCCCGCCGCGCCACCGCAGAGCCGATGCGGCCCATGCCGATCAGGCCCAGCGTCTTGCCGTGCACGTTCACGCCAAACTGGGCCTCACCGATGCTGCCCTTCCAGCGACCGGCCTTGACGAACTCGGCCAGTTCCACCACGCGGCGTGCAGTGGAGAGGATCAAGGCAAAGATGGTGTCAGCAGTCGCTTCGGTGAGCACACCGGGCGTATGGGCCAGCATCAGAGCGCGCCGGCGAAAATAATCGAGGTCGAAATTGTCCACGCCCACCGAGATGGTGGAGACGATCTTCAACTGCGGGGCAGCCTCCAGCATGGCGTTGGTGATGGGCAGGCTGGCGCCGATCATGCCGTGGGCGGTCTTCAAGGCCGCGAGGAAATCGGCGCGGTTGTCTTGCGTAATACGGTCGAACAGCGTCACATCACATTCCGCTTGCAGGCGTTGCAGCAGATGCTCGGGCAATTTTTTGTAGACGACTACGTGCGGCTTCATGACGATTCCTGTCAGATAAAAGAGTGCGCCAACTTTGATCACCCAACTACCGTTCGGGCTGAGTAGGCCCGCAGGGCCGTATCGAAGACACGCCGTCTGAGCGCCTTCGATACGCGGCTTCGCCGCTACTCAGTCCGAACGGGGCGAGGGTTTCGGACAAGCGCTAGGACGCTGCCTCCAGTTCGGCCCGGGTGGGCAAGCCTTCCATGTCTCCCACCACCTGGATAGCGAACGCCCCGATGCGGTTGCCGCGCATGACGGCTTGCGGCACCGGCAAGCCTTCCAGCATCCCGCTGATGACGCCCACCGCGAAACCGTCCCCGGCCCCCACGGTATCGACCACTTCCTTCACCGGCACGCCGGCCACCCTGCCCTCGCCTTCACTGTTGCGCCAGTAAGCGCCCTCGGCGCCCAGCTTGATGACCACCATCTTCACGCCGCGCTCCAGGTAGAAGCCGGCAATGGCGTGCGGATCTTCATATCCGGTCAGCAGCGTGCCTTCCGACAAACCCGGCAGCACCCAGTCCGCCTTGAAGGCCAGCGCATTCAACTGCTGCGCCATGACTTCGCGCGAGGGCCACAGCATCGGCCGCAGGTTGGGATCGAAGGAAATCGTCTTGCCCTGCGCGCGCATGAAATCCATGGCCTGATGGGCAAAGGCCATGGTCGTAGGCGACAAGGCCGGTGCAATGCCGGTGGCATGCAAGTGACGCGCCGCGCCGAAATAGCCGGCGTCGAAATCGTCCACCGACAGATGGCTGGCCGCCGAACCCTTGCGGTAATACTCGATGGCGGGATCGGCCCCACCGACGGCCTTGGCCTTCAACTGGATGGCAGTGCGAAATTCCATGTCGGTCAGCACACGGCTGACATCCACGCCCTCCTGCGCCACCCGCTGGCGGATGAAACGCCCGAAGGCATCATTGCCCACGCGGCTGGCCCAGCCCACCTTCAAGCCCAGGCGCGCCAGGCCGATGGCCACATTGGTCTCGGCGCCGGCCAGGCGGCGCGTGTATTTTTCCACTTCCTCGAAGGGACCGACCTCATCGGCTACCAGCAAGGCCAGGGCCTCGCCCCAGGTCACCACATCCAGTTGCATCGTCATTGTGCTTGTCCTCAGACGGCCGCCAGCATCGCCACGTGGCGGCGCGTCGTTTCTTCCAGGTCGCTGCCGACCAGCGGGAATTCGATGGCGCGCAGGATGCCTGTGGGGAAATGCGCCAGCATCTCCTGCCAGTGGCTGTCCTGCGCCTGCAGCGGCACGGCCTTCAATTTGCCATGACTTTCCTGCACGCCCTTGCAATGCACATAGCGCACGTGCGGCGCCAGCGAACGCGCAGCCGTCTCGGGATCGACACCTTGCCAGCGCCAGTTGCCCATGTCGAAGGTCATGCCGAAGGCATAACCATTGCCGGTACACAGGGCCAGAAAACTGACGATGGGTTCCAGCCGCCCGCCCTGCGGGGTCTGGTCGTTTTCCAGCAGGACTTCGATGGGGGAATGCGAGAGGAAGCGCAGCAGCGATTGCAGATCGCTGCCTGCAGAAAAATGGCCGAGCGATACTTTCAGGAAACGTGCGCCGATCTCCTCGGCCTCGCTCATCGCCTGGCCGATCTGCTCGCGATCAAATCGCCCATCGGCGCGGAACAATTCAAACGGCGCCGAATAGACCGAAAACAGCTTGTGCTGCGCCAGCAATTCCCGCAAGGCCGGCAGATCCTGCGGACCATCGAACAGCTCGCGCCGTATCTCCAGCCCCGCCGCGCCGGCCGCCGCCACCATCGGAACCAGATCGGCATGGCCCACCCGCCGCACCAGATCGGCCCCATAGGCCGAGGCGGCGACCAGGACCGGGCTCATTTGATGGCCCCGGCGCCGATGAACTGCCTGGCTTCCGGCGTCTGCGGATCGGCGAAGAATTCCTCCGAGGGGCGCGCTTCCCACACCTTGCCCTGGTGCATGAACACGGTGAGGTCAGCCACCCGGCGCGCAAACTCCATCTCGTGCGTCACCAGCAGCATGGTCATGCCGCCGCGCGCCAGCTCTTCCATCACCTTCAGCACTTCGGCGGTCAGTTCCGGGTCCAGCGCCGAGGTCACTTCATCGAACAACATCACCTGCGGCTCCATGGCCAGCGAACGGGCAATGGCCACCCGCTGCTGCTGGCCGCCGGAGAGCTGCTCGGGATAGGCGTCGCGCTTGTGGTCCAGGCCGACCTGCTTCAAGACCTTGATGGCGGTCTCGCGGGCAGTCTCGGTGGCGGTCTTCTTGACGATGCGGGGTGACAGCATGATGTTCTCCTCCACGGTCAGGTGCGGAAAGAGATTGTAATGCTGGAACACCATGCCCACATCCTTGCGCAATTCGATGAGGTGTTCATGCTTGTGGGTCAGCTTGTGGCCAGCCACCGTAATACTGCCGCCATCAATGGTCTCCAGGCCGTTAATGCAGCGCAGCATGGTGCTCTTGCCAGAGCCCGACCGGCCGATGATGGCCACCACCTGGCCGCGCTCGACCGACAGCGAAATGCCGTTCAACACCTGGTTGCTGCCGAAGCGCTTGGTGATGTTGTTGATCTCAACGATGGGCATGGTATTTCCTCTCTAAGGCAAAGGCGAAGCGCGACAGCGGATAGCAGAAAACGAAGTAGATGCCGGCCACGATGGGGAAGACCAGGAAAGGCTGGAAGGTCGCATTGCTGACCAGCTTGCCGGCCTGCGCCAGTTCCACCAGGCCGATGATGGAAGCGATCGAGGTGTTCTTGACGATCTGCACCAGGAAGCCCACGGTGGGCGGCAGCGAGATGCGCACCGCCTGCGGCAGGATCACGTAGCGCAGTTGCTGCCAGCGCGTCATGGCCAGGGCGGTTGAGGCTTCCCACTGCGGCACCGGCACGGCCTCGATACAGCCGCGCCAGATCTCGCCGAGATAGGCGCTGGAATAGATCGTCATGGCGATGGTCGCCGCCACCATAGGCGGGAGCTTGTAGCCGAAGATCGCCAGTCCGTAGAACGACAGGAACAGCAGGATCAGCACCGGCGTGCCCTGGATGATCTGGATATACACGGCCGAGAGCAGCCGCAGTGGCGCCAGGTGCGAGGTGCGCATCAAGGCCACGATAAAGCCGGCGATGCCGCCGCCAATGAAGGCCAGGGCTGACAGCAGCAGGGTCCAGCGGGCTGCTTCCAGCAGGAACACGAAGTTGTCGAAGGAAAATTCAGCGAGCATCACATCCTCCTCGGACGAGCCACGCCCAGACGGCGACGGCGTTTGAAGACCACCAGCCCGATCAGCCAGAAGGCCAGGCGGAACAGCAAGGCCAGCAGGATGTAGAGCACCATCACCACCAGATAGATCTCGAAGCTGCGGAAGGTCTCGGCGTCGAGCAGGTTGGCCGTGGCGGTCAACTCTTCAGCCGAGATGGCCGAGACGATGCTGGAGGCCAGCATCATCAGCGTGAACTGGCTGGCCAGGGCCGGATAGACTTTTTCCAGCGCCGGCGTCAACACCACATGGCGGATCACCTGCCACCGCGTCATCGCCAGCGCCTGCGCCGCCTCGATCTGCGAAGGGTGGATCGCCATCATGCCGGCCCGCACGATCTCGGTGGAATAGGCCCCGAGGTTGACCGTCATCGCCACCAGCGCGGCGATATTGGCATCGACCTGCACGCCAATGGAAGGCAGGCCGAAGAAGATGATGAACAGCTGCACCAGGAAAGGCGTACTGCGGATCAGCTCGACATAGGAGGTGACCGCCAGGCGCGCTGGCTTGCTGCCGTGGATGGAAATGATGGCGCCGAAGATCCCCACCGCCAAACCGCAGATCATCGATAGCGCGCTCAGCCGTATGGTGAGCAGCGCGCCGACCAGCAACTGATCCAGGTGCTGGAAGATGAACGCGAACTGAAAATCGTATTGCATCGTGTGCTCCTCCGCCAAACCCGCGCCGCCCGTTCATCCCCTGAGCGGCGCGTGATCTGTTCTTCCAGGTGGCGCACGCGATCCGTGCGCCACCGCTTCTGCAAGACAGTTTCTAGGGATCAGAACACCGGCAGGTTGGGCAGCGGACCAGCCCACTTGCGCGAGATCGCATCCAGTTCGCCGTTGAGCTTGACGTAGTAGATGAAGTTGTTGAGCCACTGTTGCAGCTCATACGAACCCTTGCGCACGGTCATCGAATTGGGTTGCACCGAGTACGGGAACTTGACTTCGATCTTGCCCTGGCCACGGCTCTTGACGATCTCATTGGCCATGGTATTGGGAATGGAAATGGCATCGACCTGGTTCGACAGCAGCGCCTGGGTCACCGTGGAGTCATCCTCGAAACGCACCAGCACCGTCCCCGGAGGGGCCAGGCGGGTCAGCGCAGTGTCGTTGGTGGAACCGCGCGAGACGCCCACTTTCTTCTTCACCAGATCTTCCAGCTTCTTGTAGTTGCTGCCCACCGGGCCGACGATGGAGAGCTCGAAGCCGCTGTAGGGAATGGTGAAGAGCACCGACTTGGCGCGCTCAGGGGTAGGTGCGAGGGTCGCAGCCAGCATATCGACCTTGCCCGACTCCAGCGCCGGGATGCGGGCCGGCGGCACCAGCGGCACGATCTCCACCGGCAGGCCGAGATACTTGCCGATCAGGTTGGCCACATCCACGTCATAGCCGATGGGCGTGCCCTTGGCATCGACCGAGCCGAACGGCGGCGTGCCGCTGACCACGCCGATGGTGATCTTGCCCTTCTTGGTCAGCTCGGCAATGCTCTGCGCGCTGGCCTGCGCAGTGGTGGCCACTGCGCAGGCGGCGGCCAGCGTCAGTGCGAGGAACTTGGCGTTGAAAATCTTCTTGATGCTCATCCTGGTCTCCTGAAAATTTGCCGTGGTGACGGCAGTCCATTGGCTCCATGGAATCCATGGGCTCCAATTTCCGATTGGCCTCGAACCCCTCCCGCAGATTGCCGGATGAGTCCTCCCGCCCTCTTTGCTGCTGCGCCTGCTCTGCGTCAGGTTGGCTTGCGGCCCCGGGGCCGCGACTGCTGAAACTGCTTCTGGCACGTTCGGCTCCGGCGAGGTGGCGCAGAGGCGAACTGAGCTGTCCTGTTGCAAGGTCTTACCAGTGGGGCGAAATAGCCCTTAAAAACGTTGGTACCGGTTCCAGCTGCGCGGCTTTTCAGCCCGTCGCGCCCAGCTTGGCGGCCAGGCGCGCACTGCAGGCACGTCCTTCCTGCGCAGCCACCGCTGCTGTCGAACCCCGGCTGATCAGGCGGCCATCCAGCAGCATTTCCATGCGCACCGAGCGTTCGCCCTGGATGCGCACCAGCAGGCGCTCGATAGCCGTAAAGCCGATTTCATACGTAGGTTGTTCTATCGTGCTGATGCCGCTGCCCACCAGCGGCGACCAGGCCAGTTCGTCAAAGCAGAGCAATCCCACGTCATCGGGGAAGCTCAGCTTCATGCTCTGCAAGGCCAGCGCAATCTGCAGCGACACCATGCCATTGCCCGCCAGCAGCGCCACCCGACCGCCACCGCTGGCGCGACGCAGGAAGAATTCGCGCAGCACCGTGGCCACGTGGCCGGGCTGTTCCACGTCCACCTCCAGCGTCTGGCCATGACAATCGCGCCGCTCCGACATCGCCTGCAGGAAACCCGCCTGCCGCCCCTGGCGCGAACTCACGCCATACAGCGACTGCACCACCAGGGCGATATCGGTATAGCCCTGCGCCAGCAGATGGCGGGTAGCCACTTGCGCCGCCTTGACGTTGTCCAGGCCGACCAGGTCGAAGTCACAGCCTTCCACGTGGCGGTCCAGCAGCACCACCGGAAAGGCGGCCTGCCCCAGCTCATGCAGCGGCGTCACATTGCGCCCCTGGGTATTGAACAGCAGCCCTTCCACGCTATAGGAATGCAGCGCCGCCAGCGATTGCTTCTCACGCGCCTCGTCGTTACCGGTATTGCAGAGCATGAGCGTGTAGCCATGCTTCTGGCAGGCCGCCTCGGCCCCGTGCAGCACCGCCACCGAATAGGGATTGAGGATATCGGCCACCAGCATGCCGATGAGCCGCGTACGCCCACCTTTGAGGCCGCGCGCCATCTGGCTGGGCTGATAGCCCAGGCGCGCAATGGTCTTGCCGATCTGCTCGCGCAGGCGCACCGAGAGCGCGTCGAACTCGCCGCCCAGATAACGCGAAACGCTGGTCTTGGACACGCCGGCCTCCCGCGCAACCTGCGCGATGGTGACCCGGTCGGTGCCGGTCTTGATGCTTTGTCTCACTCTTGCCCGCCAAATCGTTGAACTGCGTCGGTTGATTTGTCCTGCCGGTTCCGGGCTGCTCTTTATATGAATCTTTTGGAACCGGTTCCAAGATAGCAGTCACTTCCGCCCGGGTCAAACCCATTTCAGATGAAAAATTTACAAGCCAGGAATGAAGCCTGGATAGGTTCTCACCATGTAAGACGGTCTTGGCAAGACCTGAGCGGCCGAGCAGGAAATCCTATTGTTTCACCTCCGGATGCGATATCATGAATAAAAACCATTCTCATTAATATCAGATTCATGCCCTCGCTGACTCCAGGCGCCCGCGCCATCCTCCTCGCTTTTTCTGCTTTTTCCACCGTTATCACCAGTAGTTCCGCCCTGGCCCAGACCGCAGCAGCGCAGCCTGCGGACGGCGCCAGCACGGCCCTGCCCACAGTCAGCGTGACCGCTGACGGCTATACCGACAGCAAGTTCAAGGCCACGCAGACCCAGGTCAACAAGTCCGACACGCCTCTGTCGGAAACACCGCAATCGATCTCAGTGGTGACCCGTGCCATGATGGACAGCCAGCAGGCCGTATCACTGTCGGATGCGCTCAAGAACGTCAGCGGGGTGGTCGCGCAGCAATACGGCCGACGCGGCTGGGATGACCTGATCATTCGTGGCCAGGTCGCCTCGGATTCACTGTATCTGGACGGCCTGCGCACCACCGCCAGCAGCCGGGTGGCCGAGCAGTTGTATGGCTTGCAACAAGTGGAAGTGCTCAAGGGGCCGGGTTCTCTACTCTATGGGCTGGTATTGCCAGGCGGCCTGGTCAACATGGTCAGCAAGCGCCCGCAGGGCGGCGACTTCGCCAACGTCGACGTGACCGTTGGCAGCCACGACCTCTACCAGAGCACCGTGGACCTGAACAAGTCGCTCTCCGAGAATGGCAAGCAGGCCTTCCGCATCAATGGCCTCATCTCCAATTCGAACGACGCCACCGACCATGTCTGGTTCAAGAACCGCTACATTGCCCCTTCCCTCTCGCTGGACCTGGGTGCGCGTACCGACTTCACCATCTTGACCAGCTACCAGGAACGCAACTACGTCCGTCAGCAAGGCTTGCCGCTGTCTGGCTCGATCACGCCCAACGCCAGCGGCCCGCTAGCGCGTAGCCTGTTCATCGGCGAGCCGGGCGCACGACCCTATGCTGCCAACGAGACGCGCATCGGCTATTCGCTCACGCACCGCTTTGACGATGGCTGGACGCTCAACAACAACCTGCGTTACCAGCAGTTCACCATGAGCGGCCAGCTTATTTCGATCAACAACCTGACCGGAACCAGCCTCACCCGCAGCGCCATGGATCAGACCTTCGAAGGCCAGACCTTCACCATGGATACCAATGTCCAGCGCAGCTTCGCCACCGCCTGGGGCAAGCACGAAGTCACGCTCGGCACCGACTACATGAATTCACGCGAGCTGGAGCGCACGCTCACCTGTAGCGTGACGCCCCTGAGCAATATCTACAATCCGAGCTACGGCGCCAGGGTGGTCTGTCCCACCCAGCTGACCTCGACCAATGCCAAGCTCAACGACACCTCGGTCCGTGACACCGGCTTCTATGCCCGCGACAAGATCAGCCTGGGCGAGCGCTGGCAATTGCTGGCCGGCGTGCGCCAGGATCGCGCAGCGACCTACACCACCAGCGCTCTCACCGGCAGCCACTCCGACAACGCCTCCAGCGCCACCACCGCCTCGGCCGCCATCATGGTGGAGCTGTGGCACGGCGTACGTCCTTACCTGAGCTACGCCACCTCGTTCTACCCCAACAGCGGTACCGCCTTCGACGGCAGCATCTTCAAGCCCGAGACCGGCAAGCAATGGGAAACGGGCGTGAAGGTCGATCTCGACGAGGGACGCACCAGCATCAACTTTGCCCTCTTCGATCTGCGCCGACGCAACGTACTGGTCACGGACCCTGACCACACCAGCTACAAGATGGCCATCGGCGGACAACGCTCGCAGGGGGGCGAAATCAGCGTGACTTCGGACTTGCGTAATGGACTGAGCCTCAACGCCGCTTATTCCTACACCGCCGCCATCGTCATTGACGACGGCGGCCAGCGCAGCACCACGGTAGGCCAATGGCTGGACAATGTCCCGCGCCACAACTTCACCACCAGCGCCCGTTACCGTTTCTCGGGCGAACTGAGCGGCTGGGAACTCAATGGCGGCGTACGCGGACAGAGCATGATGCGCACCAATGGCTATACTTTGCCAGGCTATGTGCTCGCCGATATCGGCGTGGCCTACAACGCCGAGCGTTGGCGGACGGCGTTGAATGTGAAGAATGTCTTCAATACCGAGTATTATGCCGGCGGGCTGGGCAAGGCGGTCGCGCTGGGGGATGACAGGACGGTGATGCTGACCTTGGGTTATCGATATTGAGCACAAATTAATCGAATGGCCGCAGTTCAGATGCGGCCATTTTTTTGGTTCAATGTGGGGCGAACTTGACCTTACCTGAGGCTGCTACACCGATGAACACATCTTCGATTGCCTGTCTTCTCGTGACATTGATCGTGACGGGATGCGCCACTTCAACTGACGCCGATACCAATGTCGTCCAACTCAGTCGCACTCCCATCTTCGCCCTCGGCCAGGTCGGCTTCATCGGCCACATCAGCCAGAGCGAGCAACACTATCGCCACCTGCTCAAGTCCAGCGATGCGCTGGCCGTCTTCACGCAACTGGTCGATGCTGAGCAAGCCACGCCGGAAGCGCGGCTCTATGCGGCTTGCGGCATCCATGCACTGGCGCCGGCGCAATTCGATGCCGCCACGCGCAGGCTGCGCGATTCTGGCTTGCAGGTGTCCGTCTTGCGCACCGACATCCTCCAGCGCGAACCCGTCGCCCGCAAGCTGGAGCATATCGCGCAGCATGGCTGCGACAGCGCCTACTGGCAATCCGCGAGCCAGTAGCACAGATCATCAGGAACAACGAAAAGAGACGGGTCTCCTCACGGAGCCCGTCTGAAAAGAAGGCCAGAAGGAGCCTCTGCGAAACTGAACGATGGTCGTTTCAATCTGCGTTCCGATAGTAGTCAGGCTTATAGGCAAGAGGCAAATCCGCATCACGGATAAGCCCCATCAATACTTCAAATAATCTGCCGCCGGTGTAGCCAGGCCTCGCAAGTTTGGTGCACGACCCCCCCGCAATCCCGCTCCCCTGGCGGACTTTCGCCTCATGCAAGTGCATCGACCCGAAACCGCGTGCGCCATCGCGGCGCGTCCTACTGATTATTACTAATATTCATTGCGTCAATTCCTAAATAGAATTTGACCCTACTTTGACCGAGGATGACACTCAGCTACCTCCGTTCAACCAAAGTGGTGCGCCATGAATTCGATCACGCTCGATGTCTATCCCGTCCAGAAAAAAGTCGTCACGGCGCTGCCGCCGCATGCTGACTCGCCCGAGATGGACACCCTCATCGCCGAGGTAACGGCGCGTCGCGATGAGTTCGACCAGTTGGGCCATGTGCCGCGCGACTTGATCGCCACGATGAAGCAGGCCGGCATCTTCCGCTCCAGCACGCCGCGCCGCTTCGGTGGCGAACCGCTGGCGCCCGCGCCCTTCCTGGCCATGGTCGAACGCATCTCGCGCGCCGATGGCTCGACCGGCTGGGTGGCGGCCTTCGGTTCGGCCAATACCTACCTGGCCGCCCTGCCCATCGAGACGCAACGACAGATCTACGCCGACGGCCCCGACCAGGTCTATGCCGGCGGCCTCTATCCCCTGCAGGAAGCCAAGCCAGTTCCCGGCGGCTGGAACATCTCGGGACGCTGGCACTTCGCCAGCGGCTGCAAGGGGGCGGACTGGATAGGCGTGGGCATCAAGGATGGCCGCGGCGACGATGGCGCACCAAAGCCCGCCCTCATGGCCGTCATGCCGGCAGCCGAAGTGGAAATCATCGACAACTGGAACGTGGTCGGCATGCAAGGCACCGGCAGTCACGACACGCGCCTCAAGGACAAATTCGTCGCCCACGAATGGACCTGTGCACGCGGCGCGCCCGGGCTCATCGACGAACCACTGTATCGCTATCCGGCGCTGGCCTACCAGGCTGAAGTGCATGCGGCAGTCAATATCGGACTGGCGCGCGCGGCATTGGACATCGTCACGGACATGGCCGGCGGCGCCAAGATCATGCCGGGCGCCTTGCGGCTGGCTGACCGCGCTTATTACAAGATCAAGCTGGGCATGTCCGAAGCCAAGTGGCGCAGCGCCCGCATGTTCTTCTATGACGCCTGCGAACAGGCCTGGGAACAGATCCTGGCTGGCAACCCCATCAGCGAAGAGACCGACATGATGCTCAAGCTCTCGGCCACCTATGCGGCGCGCGTCTCGATGGAAGTGGTCAACGACGCCTACCAGTCCGCCGGCATGGCGGCCATCCAGCGCACCCACCGCCTGCAGCGCATCGTGCGTGATGCGATGGTGGTGACGCAGCACGCGGCCTTGTCCGAGCTCAATTACGAAAGCGCTGGCGCACTCTTTGCAAAGCTGGGCATCAGGCGCTGAAAGGCGCTTCTCCCAGCGGCGCAAGACATACCTGTTCTGCATGTGCTGCTCTGTAGTTGCTGTCCCCCGCCATCTCCACTGGCGTTCCACCCACTGACAAAGAGGACCAAGCTCGTGACCCATTCCACTCCCTCGCCCCATCGCCGCAAGCTCCTGCTGGGCGCGGCTTCCATGCTCGCCGCAGGCGCCCTGCCTGCCGTGCCAGCCCTGGCGCAAGGCGCCCCCGTGACCATCGGCGTGGGCGCCGACCCGGTGTTTACCGCCTTCTTCGTGGCGGCCAATGAAAAGCTCTTCGCCAAGTACGGCGCGCCCAACGTCAGCGTGCAGTCCTATACCGACGGCGGCGAAGCGCTCAATGCGCTGGTGGCCAACCAGGTCAACCTGGGCTGCGCGGGAGAACCGACCCACATCGTGCGCCTGGCGCGCGCCGAACTGCGTCCGCTGGCCGTGACCTACCAGTCACGCACCTACCTGAAACTGGTGGCGCGCAAGGACATCGCCTCGGCCGACAAGATCAGAAAATTCGGCATCGTCGCCGGCTCGGTCTCGGAATACGTCACCGGCCTGACCATCCGCCAGCTCAAGCTCGATGCCAGCAAGATCGAGATGGTGCGCTCCGGCCCGCCGGAATTGCCGGCCCTGCTGGCGCGCGGCGACATCGACGCCTACTTCGTCTGGGAACCCTGGCCCACGCTGGGTGTGCAGCAAGGCGGCCATATCCTGATGACCTGTGGCGATGTCGGCTACACCAGCACGCTCTGGCTCTCGGCCACCGCCCCCTGGCTGGCGGCCAACAAGGAGGTGGCCGGCAAGATCCTCAAGGCCCTGGCCGAAGCCGCCGAGATCACCCGCAAGGACCCGCCACGCGCGGCCCAGTCGGTGCAGGCCATCACCCGCATCCCGATCCCGCAGACGCTCAATTCGCTCAAGGACATGGAGCCGGTGGTGCGCGACTTCAGCGACGCCGATCTGGCCACCGCCAACGCGATCGGCGAATTCCTGCTGTCACGCCAGGCCATCAAGGCTCCGGTGGACATGAGCAAGGTGTTGCAACGCGGCTTCTACAAGGGGTAAGCCATGGCGCACGGATCTTCTGTTTCCCTCAAGCGGGTGGGCCTCACCATTGGCAGCAATGACATCATGGCCGGCATCGATCTCGATATCCGCGCCGGTGAATTCGTCTGCCTGCTCGGCCCCTCCGGCTGTGGCAAGTCCACCCTGCTCAACGCCATCGCCGGCTTCCAGGATGTCAGCGGCGAGATCAGCGTGGACGGCAAGCGCGTCAAGGGTCCGGGACTGGACCGTGGTGTGGTGTTCCAGTCATCGGAGGCGCTGTTTCCCTGGCTGAGCGTGCGCGAGAACGTCGAGTACGGCCTCAAGCTGCGCGGTGTCGCCAGCGCCGAGCGGCGCGCCGCGGCCGAACGCTATGTCTCGCTGGTAGGCCTGAAGCACGCCATCGACAAGTTCCCCGCCGAACTCTCGGGCGGCATGCGCCAGCGCGCGCAGATTGCACGGGTGCTGGTCAATGAGCCTTCGGTGGTCTTGATGGACGAGCCCTTCGGCGCGCTGGATGCGCAGACGCGGGAGGTCTTGCAGAGCGAGCTGGATCGCATCTGGAAGAGCACCGGCTGTACCATCGTCTTCGTCACCCACGACATCTGGGAAGCCATCCTCCTGGCCGATCGCGTAGTGACGATGACCGCCGGTCCACGCGCCCACATCAAGACCATCGAAGAGGTGCATCTGCCGCATCCACGCGATCCGGCCGACCCTGCCTGCATGGCGCTGTATGCGCGCATCCGCGACGACATCGGTGCGGAAGTCACGCGCGTATTGCGCGCCCAAGGTTTGCTCGAGGAGGAAACAGTCAAATGACGCAGTACACACAGACAGCCACGCCGACGGCGCAAGAGTCGGCCATGCCATCCAACCTGGGCCGTCGCCTGAAAGCCGCCCGGCCCTTCCTGATCTCGGTGATCGCCATCGTCGGCGGCCTGGTGCTCTGGCAACTGGTCTCGATGACCACCTCGCCGCTATTCCTGCCATCGGTCTCGATGACCTGGGCGGCGGCGCTGGAGCTGATCAGTGACGGCACCCTGCAGCAATCGGTGCTGGCCTCCTCCGGCCGCATCCTGGCCGGCTGGGGTGCGGGGGTGGTGATTGGGGTGCCGCTGGGTATCTTCATGGGACGTTTTGAAACGGTGCGGCAGTTGCTCGATCCCTATATCGAGTTCTTCCGTTTCATCCCGCCCATCGCCTTTGTCACGCTGGCGGTGATCTGGCTTGGCCCGGGCGAGCTGTCCAAGATCGCGCTGATCTTCTATACCACCGTCTTCATCGTCACCTTGAACACCATTGCCGGCGTGCAGGCCGTGAACCCGCTGCGCCTGCGGGCGGCCGCCTCGCTTGGGGCGGGACAGTGGAAGATCCTGAGCACCGTGATCCTGCCCTCGACCGTGCCATTCATGGTCACCGGTGCGCGTATCGCCATGGGCAATTCCTTCCTCACCGTGGTGTCAGCCGAGATCGTCTCGGCCCGCGAAGGACTGGGCGCCTTGATCTGGACGGCGCGCAACTTCAGCCGCACCGAATGGGTGTTCGTGGGCATCATCGCACTGGGCATCCTCGGCTACCTGTTCGACCGTGTATTGCGCGTGGCGACCCGCAAGCTGCTGGCGCGCTATCTTTGACCGCCGGCGCAGGCCGGCGGTCGGCTTTATCTTCATCAACAAGACAGACTCAGAGACACATCACCATGACCGATCTCCACCAGGAAATCCTGCAACTCAAACGCCGCCTCGACGTGCTCGACGCCGAAGCCGACATCCGCCGCATCCAGGCCCGCTACATGTTCCTGTGCGACACGCCCTGCCCCGAACCGGTAGCCGATGATGCCGAGCGCATCGAGAAGATCCTCGAACTCTATGCCGAGGACGCCATCTGGGAAGGCGTGGGTTCCTACTACGAAGGCCAGTTCGGCCAGGCCGTCGGCAAGGACGCCATCCGCAAGCACTTCCAGGCCTTCTGGGGCCAGAAGAAGGATCCGGCGCTGCTGCTGAACGTGCATTACCTCACCTCGGAACAGATCCACGTCAATGCCGAATGCACCCAGGCAGATGGCCAATGGGTGCATTGCCAGCCATGGATCTTCGGGGATGGGTCGTCGCTGCTGCGTTCCAGCCGGCTCAACAATCTGTTCAAGAAGGTCGATGGCGTCTGGAAGATCGCCCGTACCCGCACCGAGAATGTCTTCGTCGCGCCCTTGACCTCGGGTTGGGCCAATAATGTGCCGACTTATTCGGTGCTGATGAAAGACTAATTTTTTATATCATTTACTGCCTTAGCGTCATTCATGTCGATGCATCCCAAGCCACCCGCCATCCGCCGCCAGTTCATCGACACCAGCGCCGGCCCATTGCACCTGGCCAGCGCTGGCGAGGGCTTCCCGGTACTGCTGTTGCACCAGACGCCCCGTTCCTGGGACGAGTTTCGTGACGTGCTGCCCCTGCTGGGACAGCGCTACCGCGCGCTCGCCCTCGATACGGCGGGCTTTGGGGATTCCTGCAGGCCCGCTTTGCACGAGCACTCCATCGAGCGCTGGGCGCAACTGGCGCTGGAGGTGATGGATCAGCTGGAGATCGGCAAAGCCGCCGTGGTCGGCCATCACACCGGCGCCGTCACGGCCATGGAGATCGCAGCGGCAGCGCCCGATCGGGTGGCGGCGCTGGTGCTGTCGTCCTGCCCGTTCAACGATGCCGCCCGCCGCACTGCTCACGCGGGCCAGCGCACCATTGACGATGTGCCGGTACGTGAGGATGGCGGCCATCTGCAGCAATTGTGGAAGCGTCGCCAGCCTTACTATCCGAAGGGCGATACCGACCTGCTCTCGCGCTTCATGGTCGACGCGATCAAGGCGGGACCGATGGCCGCGCACGGCCATCTGGTGGTTCGCAATTACCGGATGGAAGAACGCATTGGACTGGTGCGCGCCCCCACCCTGGTGCTGCGCGCCGGACGTGATCCGCACGCCGCGCCTTATGGTGAACGGATCGCCCGAGCTATTGCGGAGAGTCAGATACAGACGCTGGAAGAAGGCACGGTGCCCATGCCCGACCAGATGCCTGAACAGTTTGCCCAGACGGTCATGGCCTTCCTGCAACGCAGTTGCTGAAGGCCAGGCGCTGGCGCGCAGCCCCATGGGATTCAATCGCGGGAAAAGGCGTAGTCCCGTTCGACCTTGCAGATACGCGTCTTGTAGGCCTGGTACCACTGCTCGCGGCCCAGGCGCTGGGCCATCTGGTGATCCAGGTCACGCTTCCAGGCGGAGATGGCTTCCAGGCTGGACCAATAGGACACGGTGATGCCCAGTTCTTCGCGCGCCGATTCCACGCCCAGGAAGCCTGGCTGGCGCGAGGCTGCTTCCACCATCGCCTCGGCCATCTGGCCGTAGCCATGGTCGCCCTCGGTGCGCAGCGAAGTAAAGATGACGGCGTAATAGGGAAGGTCTCCGGTGGCGGCAATGCGCATGGTCTGGCTCCAGGAAATGAGGATCAGCGGCGGGAAAGTTGCGTGCGCTCCCGCCCGAGGGCGTCATTGTGACGGTTTTCACGCGCCTGCGCTGGCCGCAACACTGCCCTATAGCTACCCGATATCCAGCACCAGCCGCCCGCGCATGACCTCGCCTGCTTCGATCATCTGGTGCGCCCGTGCAATCTCCTGCATCGGCAACACTCCACTCACGGCGGGACGCCAGACGCCTTGCTGCGCCAGCGCCGCTACCTGTTGCAAGATGGACTGATCCTCATGGATCAGCGCACGCCTGACGCAGACACCGAACTCCTCGCCCCGCTCCCGTATCGGTGCGGCCACCAGCCAGACCAACTGCCCGCCCCGTCGCAGCATGCGATAGGACTGGTCGTGCGCGGCCCCGCCCACCAGATCGATCACCACATCCTGGCCGCGCACACTGCCCAGCTCATCGCGGTCATAAGCGAGCACACGCGAGGCGCCCAGCGCAGCCACGTACTCGACATTGCTGCTGCGGCAGCTCGCCGTCACCTCGGCCCCCAGGTGCGCCGCCAGCTGCACCATGAGACTGCCCACCGCACCCGAACCTGCATGGATGAAGACCTTCATGCCGGCCGCAATGGGGGCGGTCTGCATCAACGCAATCCAGGCGCTGCAAGCCGGCTGCAACAGCGCAGCGGCTTGCTGCATGGACAGCACATCGGGCTTACGCACCACCTGATCCTGCAGCAGCACCAGCTCGGCCAGCGTCGTGCCGCGTCCCGACATGGACGGCATGACGCACACCGCCTCACCGACTTGCAGTGTGTGCACGCCTTCACCCAGCGCCGTGATGACGCCCGCACCATCGCGACCCGGCACCTTGGGCAAGTCCAGCGCTACCAGATGTTGCAGCAGGCCCGCGCGCAGCTTGGTATCCACGGGCGCCACGCCGGCAGCCTGCATGGCCACGCGCACGTGGCCGGGTGGCAAGGGCTGTTCATCGAGGTCGCACAGATGGAGTACGGAAGGCGGTCCGTAGTGGTGATAGCAGATGGCGCGCATGGCGGTAGGTAGAAAGATCGGTCTGGCCCGTAGTGTCGGGCCACCCTCGCCGATGGTCAAATCAACGCAACTGATGCGCACCATCGGGCGCGGTCATCAAGGCCGCTGCGCTAGGCTTCGGCGCGACCGAACATCTCGATGAGCAGGCTGCGCAGCCACTGGATACCGGTGTCGCCCGAGAAGCGCGTGTGGGTGTAGATGCTCACCGGAATACGTGGCATCTCCAGCGGCAGGTCCAGCAGCACGAAGGCATGGTCGAGGTTGTTGCGCTCGGCGATGCTGCGCGGCAGGAACAGCGCCAGGTCGGTGATGCGCACGATCTGCGGCGCTACCGTGAAATGCGGCATGCGCAGCGCCACGTCGCGCTTCACGCCCGCATTGCGCAGCACATCCTCGGCCAGCTGGTGGCCGGTGGTGTTGGTGACGGTGTAGACGTAGCGCAACTGCAGCAGGTTCTCCAGCGTCAGCGGGCCTTGGGCCAGCGGATGTTCCCGGCGCAGCATGCAGATGTAATCGTCATAGAGCACCAGCTGGCTCTGGCAGTCTTCCGGCAGGCCGGGCAGGTAGCCGAAGGCCAGGTCGACATCGCCATTGCGCATGGCTGCACCCAGGTTTTCCATGGCCATCTGCTGCACCTCGATCGACACATGCGGCGCGGCATGGGCCAGCTCTTCCATCAGCAGCGGCAGCACGTGGCTGCACGACATGTCCGACATCACCAGGTGGAAGGTGCGGGTGGCCGTGGCCGGGTCGAACTGTGCGTGGGTGTGCAAGGCTTCCTGCAGGATGTCGAGCGCGCGTGCGATGGGCTCATGCAGGCGAATGGCCGTTTCGGTCGGCACCATGGCGCTGGTGCTGCGCACGAACAGCGGATCATCGAACATCTCGCGCAGGCGGCGCAGTGCATGGCTCACCGCCGGCTGCGTCAGGTGCAGGCGCTCGGCGGCGGCGGTGAGGCTGCGCAGCTCCCAGATGACGATGAAGGTCTTGAGCAGGTTCAGGTCGGCTGCGGCGATATTCATTTGCTTCATGCGGAACATTCCAGACAATCATTTGACCCGTGATTTGCTCAGGGTCTATTGTTCATCCCAGGACGCAGGCTGTTGCAAGCGCTGCGTTCTCCCTCTCACCGGCTGGCCGGCATGCGCCAGATAGCGCTGCAGACGCTGCTGCTGATGGCGCTGCTGATGGCGCTACTGATGGCGCTAATAATGGTGTCAGTAATGGCGCAAAGGATACGAAGCCTGGTGCCGGATGTCACCTCATTTTTGGATGGACCTACCATGAAGCAAGACTTTCGCGACGCCATGGCGCGCCTCTCAGCGGCCGTCAACATCATCACCACCGACGGTCCCGCAGGCCGTGCGGCAATGACGGTCAGCGCCGTCAGCTCGGTCTCGGATGACCCGGCCACGGTGCTGGTCTGCATCAACGTCAGCAGCGCAGCGCATCCTGTCCTCGTCGGCAATGGCCGCCTGTGCATCAACATCCTGGCCGCGCATCACGAAGAGGTGGCGCGCATCATCGCCGGCATGACTGGGCTGGCCGCCGAAGAACGCATGGCGCAGGTGCGCTGGGAGATGGGTGACTACGGCCAGCCGGTGCTGCCGGATGCGCTGGCGGTGCTGGAGGGGGATATCGTGTTGCAGCAGCAGGCGGGGACGCACAGTGTGCTCTTCGTGGAGATCCGGCGCATTCGCCTGGCGGCGTCGCAGGCCGATGGACTGGCTTACTTCGGGCGCAGGTTTCATCGAATTGCGGCGGGGGTGCCGTTGGCGGCGTGAGGGGAACGAGGCAACTGCGCCTGGCTCACCTGCTTTACTCGCCTCCGACAGGCTGCATCTCCAAACCCTCCACCTCAGGCCACAATCCCGGAAAGAGATAACGGAAACTGCCCATGGGGAAGCCCGGCTGCAACACCGCCATCCGTCCCTCGGAGACAACCAGTCGCTGCTCCAGCAAGCGACTGATGAGTCGCGTCGCAGTGCGATCCGAAATATCGAGTGCGGCCTTGAACTCGCTACGCTCCATTTGCCCGGCGCGGAACAGACGATACAGGACCTTGCCCAACAGTTCGGGCCGCAGGATGCTGCGGTGATGCTGTACCGGCTCCCGGCCAAAACCATGTGCGAACAGCAGCGCCAGATTGACGTAGCGGGCTTCCATTTCCGGAAACCGCAAGAGTTGCCCCATGAATCGAACCTGATCCAGGCAGGTATCAAGCCAAAAGCGGATGAAATCGGCCAGTCCCTTGGAACTTAACTCACCCCTGCCATCGGTGGCGTTGCGACGGGGCAAGTCCGCCTGATGCAGGGCGCCGTAGTAGGCCTGCTGGTTACGCGCCAATCCACGCATGGGTGACCACAGCCCATCCGTCAATCCGAGGTGATGCAACAAAACATGGTTTTGCAGACGGCTGACGCGTCCATTGCCATCCATGAAGGGGTGTATCCACGACAGCCGATGCAAGGATGCGCCAGCGACGATGATCTTGCTGACATCGCGGTATTGCACCTTGCCGTAGCGATCGTGGAAGTGCGCCAGCAGATCGGGGAGCAGTTTGTGCTCAGGTGCCGTATGCGCCCCGACTTTCACGGCGTGCCGACGCAGAGCCCCCGGCTGAAAGCGCCCGCGTTCACGGCCATTCTGATCAAGCACGATGGTGCTTTCATCATGCAGCCGTGCGTACAGCGACGCATGCAGATCGCTTATCCACTCCTGAGTGAACATGAAATCCCACGGCACAGTCTGCGCACGCGATTCGAACTCCTCTTCCACCGCCATGTGCGCCAACGCCAGGACCTGACGCTTGTGGATCTCGGCATCGGCTGAAAAATGGCGGTGCAGCGCATCTTCAAGATCAGCGGGATAGGTATGTTGGCCCTCGATCTTGTTGGAGTAGTATGAATTCATCGCGCGCAACATACTCGCCAACACCTGCCGGGATTGCTCCCCGACATGCGAGAGCAGCAGGATGGACTCGGCCCGCAGATCCGAGGCCAGCTCCAGCAAGGGGACCAGATCCGAGTTCATGGGCAGTACCCGTTCTATCTTTCCAATGGCGTGCATTTGGCGGACTTTCGTGATTTAATTGCCGTCAATTTTATCCACTGAATCAATAACTTAACAACTCATTTTCACACCTATTGGCGTTCTATTGGCGCAATACCGAAAATTTATTGGCGGACTATCTCACTTACCACCGCGCGCAAGCCGCTGACAAAAAAACCGCCCAGCAAGCTGAGCGGTTTCCGTAGAACAGCAAGAACGCAGCAGCACTACACCGCCAACTGCTGCAAATGCCGATTGACCGCCTCCAGCACGATGGCGTCCACGCCCTCCCCTTGCGTCTTCTCGATATGTTCCAGGAAGGCCTTGCGCATGCGCGGCTCCCAGAAGCGCTTGAGGTGCGTGGCCAGGTCGGCGATGGCCTGGTCGCGGTCGGGCATGGTGGAAAAGAAACTGCCAATCTGGTTGGCCATCTTGACCAGGTGTTCGGTATTCATAGGGGTCTCCTCCTGCTCTGTTCGTCAATCCGTCAGTCCATCAGTCCAACAATCGGTTCGCCCAGGCCAGCGATTCATCGCAAGCGATGCGGCCGTGCATACACCACATGCCCCTGCTTGCGCACAAAGCCCAGCAGCGTCACATCCGTCTCTTCGGCCAACCGGATCGCCAATGCGGTCGGGGCTGACACGGCGGCGATGAAACCGATGCCCACCGTGGCCGCCTTCTGTACCATCTCGTAACTGGCGCGGCTGGTGATGATGGCCGCGCCCTGCGCAAAGTCCTCGCCCTCTTCCGCCAATGCGCCGATGAGCTTGTCCAGCGCATTGTGGCGGCCCACATCTTCGCGTACCAGCACGATGCGCCCGGAGGCGTCCATCCACGCCGCCGCATGCGTCGCGCCCGTGGCCTGCTGCAATTGCTGCCCCGCCTGCATCTGCTCGAAGGCTGCATGCACCTGCTGCACCGAGAACGATGCACCGTCCTGCACCGCCTGCGGATGACGTACCGCCTGTTCCAGCGTCTCGGCGCCACACAGGCCGCAGCCGGTGCGGCCTGTCAGGTTGCGGCGCTTTTCCTTCAGTGCCACGAAGCGCTCGGTGGCAATGCGCATCTGGACCTGCACACCTTCGCAACCGGGGACGATCTCGCACTCATACAGCTCGCTGGGGTCGGCCAGGATGCCTTCGGTGAGCGAGAAGCCCAGCGCGAAATCTTCCAGGTCGGCGGGCGTGGCCATCATCACGGCATGCGAGATGCCGTTGTATTCCAGCGCGATCGGGACTTCCTCTGCCACTACATCTTCCACGGTCTCGCGCTGGCCGTCGCGCCAGCGATCCACCTGCACGCGGGTGAAGGTGGCGTAGTCGCCGGTGCTGTCGTCGATGAGGGGGCTGCTGGGCTTGCTGGTGTTCATGCTGTCCTGCTGGATAGGTTGGGCTCGTGTCTGAGGAAATCATGGCAGCACGAGCCCGCCAGGGCTGCGTTGCCTACTTCGTCACCAAGGGCTCGGCCTGCACCTCGCCCTTGAGCAGATCGAGCTGCTCGCGGTTGAAGCGCTCGTAATGCTGCTGCCATTGCGAGGGCTGCGTCACCGGCATCACCTGCACCGCCGTCACCTTGTACTCGGGGCAGTTGGTGGCCCAGTCGGAGTTGTCGGTGGTGATCACGTTGGCGCCCGATTCCGGGAAGTGGAAGGTGGTATAGACCACGCCCGGCTGCACCTTCTCGGTCACGGTCGCCCGCAGCACGGTCTGGCCTGCGCGCGACTCCACACCGACCCAGTCGCCCTCGCGGATGCCACGGTCCTCGGCATCGTGCGGGTGGATCTCCAGCCGGTCTTCGCTATGCCATTGCGAGTTCTCGGTGCGGCGCGTCTGCGCGCCCACGTTGTACTGCGACAGGATGCGGCCGGTGGTCAGGATCAGCGGGTAACGCTGCGTCACCTTCTCGTCGGTGGCGAAGTATTGCGTGTTGATGAACTTGCCCTTGCCACGGATGAAGCTGCCCACGTGCATGATGGGCGTGCCTTCCGGAGCCGACTCGTTGCAGGGCCACTGGATGCTGCCGAGTTTTTCCAGCTTGTCGTAGCTCACGCCATGGAAGCTGGGCGTCAGGGCGGCGATCTCGTCCATGATTTCCGAGGGGTGATTGTACGGCATCGGGTAACCCAGCGCTTCGGCCAGCGCCACCGTGACTTCCCAGTCGGACTTGCCGGCCTTGGGCGGCATCACCTTGCGCACGCGCGAGATGCGGCGCTCGGCGTTGGTGAAGGTGCCATCCTTTTCCAGGAAGGACGAACCGGGCAGGAAGACGTGCGCATACTTGGCCGTTTCGTTCAGGAACAGGTCCTGCACCACGATGCATTCCATGGCCTGCAAGGCCGCTGCCACGTGCTGGGTATTCGGGTCCGACTGGACGATGTCTTCCCCTTCGCAATACAGGCCCTTGAAGCTGCCATCGAGGGCCGCATCGAACATGTTGGGAATGCGCAGACCCGGCTCCGGGTTCAGCGTCACACCCCAGGCCTGTTCGAACTGGCCACGCACGGTGGAGTCCGAAATGTGGCGATAACCCGGCAGCTCATGCGGGAAGGAACCCATGTCGCAGGAACCCTGCACATTGTTCTGGCCCCGCAGCGGGTTCACGCCCACGCCTTCGCGGCCGACGTTGCCGGTGCACATGGCCAGGTTGGCGATGCCCATCACGGTGGTCGATCCCTGCGCATGTTCGGTCACACCCAGGCCGTAGTAGATCGCGGCGTTGCCGCCGGTGGCGTAGAGGCGAGCCGCGCCACGGATGATGTCGGCGGGTACGCCCGTAATGGCGGCCATGGCTTCGGGGGAGTTGTCTTCGCGCAGGGCGAATTCCTTCCAGTCCTTGTACGACTGCAGGTCGCAGCGTTCCTGGATGTAGGACTCGTTCTGCAGGCCTTCGGAGAGGATCACGTGGGCCAGCGCGGTGATGATGGCGGTGTTGGTGCCGGGGCGCAGCTTGAGGTGATAGTCGGCCTGGATGTGCGGCGACTTGACCATCTCGGTGGTGCGCGGATCGATCACGATCAGCTTGGCGCCCTGGCGCACGCGACGCTTGATCTGCGAGGCAAACACCGGATGGCCCGCCGCCGGATTGGCGCCCATGATGAGGATGACGTCGGACTTCATCACCGATTCGAAGGTCTGGGTGCCGGCCGATTCGCCCAGGGTCTGCTTGAGACCATAGCCGGTCGGCGAATGGCACACGCGCGCGCAGGTATCGACGTTGTTGTTGCCAAAGGCGGCGCGCACCAGCTTCTGCACCAGATAGGTTTCTTCATTGGTGCAACGGGACGAGGTAATGCCGCCGATGGAATCCTTGCCATGCTTGGCCTGGATGCGGCGGAATTCGCTGGCCGCGTAGGACAGCGCCTCTTCCCAGGACACTTCACGCCACGGGTCGTTGATGCTCTTGCGGATCATGGGGTTGAGGATGCGGTCCTTGTGGGTCGCATAACCCCAGGCGAAACGGCCCTTGACGCAGGAGTGGCCCTGGTTGGCCTTGCCATCCTTGTACGGCACCATGCGCACCACTTCATTGCCCTTCATCTCGGCCTTGAAGGAACAACCCACGCCGCAATAGGCGCAGGTGGTGACCTTGCTGTGCTCGGCCT
>Ga0207667_10002274_pt1 | contig 24143 bp, 29 predicted proteins | sample KBSCornC52_FD_184301 | JGI IMG/M metagenome (GOLD analysis project Ga0207667, IMG submission 184301) | Corn rhizosphere microbial communities from Kellogg Biological Station, Michigan, USA - KBS Corn C5-2 (SPAdes) (version 2) | ecosystem: Host-associated > Plants > Roots > Rhizosphere > Soil ...
CATGGACATTTTCATCCAGCAGATCATCAACGGATTGGTGCTAGGCAGCATGTACGCACTGATCGCCCTGGGCTACACCATGGTGTATGGGGTGCTGAACCTGATCAACTTCGCCCACGGCGACATCCTGATGGTGGGTGCAATGGTCGGCCTGTCGCTGCTCAAAGTGGTGCAGCAGGTGGCGCCCGGCCTGCCGGGCATCGTGCAACTGGTCATCGCCATCGTCGGCGCCATTCCGGTGTGCATCGTGGTGAGCCTGCTCATCGAGCGCATCGCCTACCGGCCCCTGCGCAATGCCCCGCGCCTGGCCCCGCTGATCACGGCCATCGGCGTATCCATCCTGTTGCAGACCTTGGCCATGATGATCTGGGGCCGCAGCCCCTTGCCCTTCCCGCAGGTCATGCCGTCGGACCCGGTGCATATCGCCGGCGCCCTCATTTCGCCCACGCAAATCATGCTGCTGGCGCTGGCCGTGCTGGCCATGGTGGGCCTGGTGCTGATCGTGGAAAAGACCAAGATGGGTCGCGCCATGCGCGCCACCGCCGAGAACCCACGCATCGCCGGCTTGATGGGCGTGGACGCCAACAAGGTCATCGTGGTCACCTTCGCCATCGGCGCGGGCCTGGCGGCCATTGCCGGGGTCATGTGGGCGGCCAACTATTCCACCGCGCAATTCGCCATGGGCTTCGTACCCGGCCTGAAGGCCTTCTCGGCCGCCGTGCTGGGCGGCATCGGCAACATCTACGGCGCCATGCTTGGCGGCATCCTGCTGGGCTTGATCGAAAGCCTGGGCGCGGGTTACATCGGCGACCTCACCGGCAACTTCCTGGGCAGCAACTACCAGGACATCTTTGCCTTCATCGTGCTCATCATCGTGCTGACCCTGCGTCCCTCCGGGATCATGGGCGAGCGCGTGGCTGACCGCGCCTGAGCCCCTTACTCCTTTAGTCATCCACACCTTTACAGAACCAGAAGAGAAGACCTATGGCTCTCCTAACTTTCGACATGAAGCGCAATCCGCAGCAAGCCCGCACCAGCCTCTTGTTGCTGCTGGCCCTGATGATCGTGTTTCCCTTCGTGGCCCAGCAGTTCGGCAATTCCTGGGTGCGCATCATGGACGTGGCGCTGCTCTACATCATGCTGGCCCTGGGCCTGAACGTGGTGGTGGGCTTTGCTGGCCTGTTGGACCTGGGCTACATCGCCTTCTATGCCATCGGTGCGTATACCGCGGGCTTGCTGGCCTCGCCGCAGTTTGCGGCGGTCATCGAATCCTTCGTCAACACCTATCCCAGCGTCGGCAACTTCCTGGTATGGCTGTGCGGCCCGGAGATCGTGCAGAACGGCATCCACCTCTCGCTGTGGCTGATCGTACCGATCTCGGCCTTGCTGGCTGCGCTCTTCGGTGCGCTGCTGGGCGCGCCGACCCTGAAGCTGCGCGGCGACTACCTGGCCATCGTGACGCTGGGCTTTGGCGAGATCATCCGCATCTTCATGAACAACCTCAACGCCCCCGTCAACATCACCAACGGGCCGCAGGGCATCAACCTGATCGATCCGATCAAGGTGTTCGGCGTCTCGCTGGCCGGTGAGCCCGGCTCGGGCTCGATGGTCCAGGTCTTCGGCATGAGCATGCCCTCGGTCAACGCCTATTACTTCCTGTTCCTGCTGTTGTGCATCGGCGTGATCTTCTTCTCGGTGCGGCTGCAGGATTCGCGTCTGGGCCGCGCCTGGGTCGCCATTCGCGAAGACGAGATCGCCGCCAAGGCGATGGGCATCAACACCCGCAACGTCAAGCTGCTGGCCTTCGCCATGGGCGCGTCCTTTGGCGGCGTGGCCGGGGCCATGTTCGGCGCCTTCCAGGGCTTCGTCTCGCCGGAATCGTTCTCGCTGACCGAATCCATCGCCGTGCTGGCCATGGTGGTGCTGGGCGGCATCGGCCACATTCCTGGCGTGGTGCTGGGCGGCGTGATCCTGGCGGCGCTGCCGGAAGTGCTGCGTCACGTGGTGGAGCCGGTGCAGATGGCCCTCTTCGGGAAGGTCTGGATCGATGCCGAAGTGCTGCGCCAGCTGCTCTACGGCCTGGCCATGGTGGTGATCATGCTGACCCGCCCGGCCGGCCTGTGGCCCTCGCCGCGCCATGAAGACCGCCCCGAAGCGGACCATACCCAAGTCGGCACGACCGGCGAAGTCAAAGCCTAAGCAGGAGAGAACAAGATGAGCCAGACACTGCTCAAGATCCGCGACGTCAGCAAGCGCTTCGGCGGCCTGCAAGCCTTGAACGGCGTGGGCATCACCATCGAGCGCGGCCAGATCTATGGCCTGATTGGCCCCAATGGCGCGGGCAAGACCACCTTCTTCAACGTCATCACTGGCCTGTATCAACCCGACACCGGCACCTTCGAACTGGACGGCAAGCCCTATTCGCCCAGCGCCCCGCATGAAGTGGCCAAGGCCGGCATTGCCCGCACCTTCCAGAACATCCGCCTGTTCGGCGAGATGACCGTGCTGGAAAACGTGATGGTGGGCTGCCATGTGCGCACCAAGCAGAACGTCTTCGGTGCGGTGTTCCGCCACAAGGCCGCCCGTGAAGAGGAAGCGGCCATCCGCGAGAAGTCGCAGAAGCTGCTGGACTTCGTGGGCATCGGCCAGTTCGCCAAGCGCACGGCGCGTCACCTGTCGTATGGTGACCAGCGCCGCCTGGAGATCGCCCGCGCCTTGGCGACCGATCCGCAACTGCTGGCGCTGGACGAACCAGCTGCCGGCATGAACGCCACCGAGAAGCTGGGCCTGCGCGAGCTGCTGGTGAAGATCCAGGCCGAAGGCAAGACCATCCTGCTCATCGAGCACGACGTCAAGCTGATGATGGGCCTGTGCAACCGCATCACGGTGCTGGACTACGGCAAGCCGATTGCCGAAGGCGTGCCGGCCGATGTGCAGAAGAACCCGGCGGTGATTGAGGCCTATCTGGGTGCGGGACATTAAGCGAGACCATAGAACATGACAACGAACATTCTTAAAGTCCAACAACTGAGCGTGGCCTATGGCGGCATCCAGGCCGTCAAGGGGATTGACCTGGAGGTCAACGAAGGCGAACTGGTCACGCTGATCGGCGCCAACGGCGCGGGCAAGACCACCACCCTCAAGGCCATCACCGGTACGCTGCCGGCCAGCCGCGTCGAGGGGCATATCGAGTACCTGGGCCAGGCGCTCAAGGGCAAGAAGTCCTTCGAGCTGGTCAAGGACAAGCTGGCGATGGTGCCGGAAGGGCGGGGCGTCTTCACGCGCATGAGCATCCAGGAAAACCTGTTGATGGGCGCCTACACCAGCGACGACAAGGGCCAGATCGCGGCCGATATCGACAAGTGGTTCGCGGTCTTCCCGCGCCTGAAGGAGCGCGCGGCGCAGATGGCGGGCACGCTCTCGGGCGGCGAGCAGCAGATGCTGGCCATGGCGCGGGCGTTGATGAGTCATCCCAAGCTGCTGTTGCTGGATGAACCGTCGATGGGCTTGTCGCCGATCATGGTGGAGAAGATCTTTGAGGTGATCCGCAATGTGTCGGCGCAGGGCATCACCATCCTGCTGGTGGAGCAGAACGCCAAGCTGGCGCTGGAGGCGGCGCATCGCGGTTACGTGATGGAGTCGGGCCTGATCACCATGCAGGGGCAGGCGCAGCAGATGCTGGATGATCCGCGGGTGAAGGCGGCTTATCTCGGTGAAGGTTGAGAGTGCTGAAGTGCCCGTTCTTCTGTAAATGATATAAATTATTTGCAGGAAGATTGCGGTATCAATGAAAAGCGCAGCCACACCGGCTGCGCTTTTTTCATGCTTGCGTCATTGCATATTTGACGCATCGAGGATCAGGCCGCCTTGCGCGCCCGCACCTCATTACGCAGGCTCTTGACCTTGTCGTGGTTGGCCAGCACGCCCTGGTACTGGCGTTCGATCAGCAGGCGGATGTCGGTCGGCAGATCTTCACTCAAGGCCTTGCGATAGGCGTTGACGGCGGCATCCTCGCCCCGTTCGCATTCTTCCAGGATGCTTTCGTCATCCCGTCCGGTGATGGCGCTCTTCAGGTTGACCCATTGGCGGTGCAGCGCGCCGCCCAGCGTGCTGTGACTGGCCGGTTCACCGCCCAGCCGGCGTACCAGGTCCTGCAGGTCCAGCACGGTCTGCGCGCATTCAGTGGCGCGCGCCATGAAGGTGTCCTTGTACGGGATATAGCGCTCCTGAGCGTCATCAGCACAGGCGCGGAAGCCCTTCTCGCCATCCATGGAAATCTGGATCAGGTCGTTGAGGGTGGAAATCAGGTGGTCGTTGGTCATGGTGGTCTCCTTTCTGGCAAAGCGCCGTGCGCGACTTATTTAGAAAACTTAGGTCACGCCGGCAGTCCGTGGAATCAGGCAGGTCAGTGAGCGAAGAAGTAGATCAGCACCAGCAGGAAAGCCGGTACGCCGCACAGCCACGCGAGGAAATACTTGCCCATGGGATTCTCCTTGTGATGGGTTCAATGGATTGCAGCAGTGGCGTCGCCTTGCTGCACAGTTTCATCCTAGGAGCGCATAGGCCCCTACGCCATCGGACGAGGCCGCAAGCGCCTGTAGGAAACGATCTTCCCATGCGCTGAAAACCCCCCGTTCACAAACTCTCCTCAGAATGGCGCAAATCCAGTTCCCGCAAGGCTTTGCGCGTTGTCCTACAAGACAATCGGCCGGCGTCCTATAGAGCCCTGCAGTATGGCGTTGCTACCATTTTTCCATGCTGTACAGGCTGTCCTGCGAGGGCAGAACCCGACCACCTTGACCACGAGGAGACGCACATGAACAAGAAGACCATCCACGGCCAGTGGCAGCTTGCGCTGGGCAAGTTCCAGGAAAACCTGGGCGCCGCACTGGGCAATGTCAACCTGCAGCGCGCTGCGCAACGTCGCCAGATGGATGGTCGCATCATGCATGCCGTGGGCCAGGCGCAAGAGCTGATCAAGCGTTCGCTGCGCCAGCGCGCAGGTTCGCTCTGACTGTGGCGCTCGGCGTGGCCCGTTGTCCTACACGGCAATCGGGATGGCGCCGATACAAAGCGCGACAAGGGATCGATATCGTGTTGACTACTTGCTCAAGTGCGCAGACATGCAGGTAGCCAAGAGCATGCAGAACATGCAAGGAGGCGCCGGATGTTGCAACGCGATAGCGTTCCACCAGCACCCGGCATCAGCAAGAACAAGATGGGAGGAGACGACATGGACAAGCTCGTGCTCGGATGGCTTCTGGGTGTGCCGGTGCTGATGCTGATCGTTCTGCAATACCTCATGTAAGCACCCTACGCCGAGGCTGGCATGGCCGCCTCGATCAACCCGAAACGAATTCATGGAGGGCTAGCATGCAAGCCAACAAGTTCAAGACTGTCCGTACCGATGTGCAATCCCTGCTGCAGCAGGCCCAGGACATGTTCGCCGAAGCGGCCAATGCCACCGGCAAGAAGGCCGATGACCTGCGCGCCGGCGCCCAGGATCTTCTGGAGCAGGCGCTCAACACCGCCCAGGATGCACAGGCAGCGGTGGTCGATACCGGTCGTCAGATCGTCACCACCACCGATGACTACGTGCAGTCCAATCCCTGGCGCGCCATCGCCATCGGCACCGGTATCGGCTTGCTGGTAGGCCTGGCCGTGGGCCGCAGCACAGATCGCTACTGATTCCCGGAACACACCGGAATGATGCCAGTGCGGCATGGCCGGGTTCAGCCAGGCGCAGAGACGTGACTTCTCTTGCGCGTTAGTCAAGTCACCGGAGAAAAGGAATGAGTATGACCAAGAATCCCCCCAAGACCGATGTGAAGTCCACCCCCTTCCACCTCGACAAGCAGGCCATCCGTGCGGCGGCCGCCAAGATCGATGAAGGTGCGGTCACCGAAGGTTATCGCGGCAATCGCGAAGAAGTCATCGCCATGCTCAACGATGCGCTGGCTACCGAGCTGCTGTGCGTGATGCGCTACAAGCGCCACTACTACACCGCCAAGGGCCTGGAGATCGAAGCCATCAAGGGCGAGTTCCTCCAGCATGCCCAGGAAGAGCAGAGCCACGCCGACCAGATCGCCGAGCGCATTGTGCAATTGAATGGCGAGCCGGACTTCAATCCCAGAACCATCGCCGAACGCAGTCATGCGCAGTACGACGAGTCTTCCGACATCAAGGAAATGATCCGCGCCAACCTGGTGGAAGAGCGCGTGGCCATTGAGGCGTACCGCCAGATGATCGAACGCATCGGTGACGACGACCCGACCACCAAGCACATGCTCATCCAGATCATGGCCCAGGAAGAAGAGCACGCCGACGACATGAGCGACCTGCTGGGCCTGTAAGACTTCGTTCCGGGCATGCCCGGGCAAGCTGGCGGGGACTGCCCCGCTCCATCACAACAAGGAGATCACTATGAACTGGGACATCGTCGAAGGTAACTGGAAGCAATTCAAGGGCAAGGCCAAGGAGCAATGGGGCAAGCTCACCGATGACGACCTCGACGTCATCGCCGGCAAGCGCGACCAGCTCGTGGGCCGCGTACAGGAAGCCTATGGCGTCTCCAAGGATGAAGCCGAGAAACAGATCCGCGACTTCGAAGACCGCAACAAGGACTGGCGCCAATAAGCATTAAGGCCAGCCTTGGCCGGTCGGTTCGATATCAGGCAAGCGTGGAAACGCGAACGTGAGAGTGCAGGTGTGAGTGCAGGAGAAGGAAGCAGGCCGGCTAGCTAGCCTGCATAACAACGGCCCAGGGCCACAACCAAGAGCAAACCATGAGGAAGGACACAATGAAAAAAATCATCGCAACCATGATCTTCGGCGTCGCCGCTATCGGCATGCAGGGTGCAGCGTTTGCTGCCGATCCGGCGGGCGCTCAATACAAGGCCGACAAGAAGAAGGCCGATGCCGACTACAAGACTGCCAAGAAGAAATGTGGTCCCTTGAAGGGCAACGACCAGGACGTCTGCGAGAAGGAAGCCAAGGCCGCCCATGAGTCGGCGCTGGCCGACGCCAAGGCCAAGCGCAAGGGCGCTGAAGCCGACAAGGACGCCCGCAAGGACAAGAACGACGCCAACTATGACGTCGCCAAGGAAAAGTGCGACGCCATGAGCGGTGACGCCAAGGATCAATGCGTGGCCAATGCCAAGGCCAAGTACGGCAAGTAATCACGCCGCCCGTCATCACTGATTTGTTGCGATGCGCGGGCGGCGCGCCTGCCGCCCGGATCGCCTCCCTTTTTACTTCTTTAGGAGATCATCATGTCCCTGACCAAAATGTCCCTCACCAAGCGTTTCATCGGTTTCTTCCTGGCACTGTTCATGGTGTCGCTGGTGGGCTGCGCCTCCGGTCCTAACAAGGAAGGCACCGGCGAATACGTCGATGACGCCGTCATCACCACCAAGGTGAAGGCCGCCATCTTCAACGAGAAGGATCTCAAGTCCACCGAAATCAACGTCGAAACCTACAAGGGCGTGGTCCAGCTCTCCGGTTTCGTCTCCAGCTCCACTGCAGCGGCGCGTGCGACCGAACTGGCCCGTGGCGTCAAGGGTGTGGTCTCGGTGCGTAATGACCTGCGCCTGAAGCAATAAGGGCAGGGAACTTGTGAGCGCGCAACCGGTCTGTTGACCGGTTCGCGCTTGTCTACTTCCAGAGCGCGGCGACCGCGTGCAGGCGAGCCGGTGCGTTCCGGAAGAAGACAGGCCAGGGGCAGTCAGGTATAGTGACAAGCCGATGCCACGGGCATTCGCAGGGAGTCCGCCCGCCTTGGAAGGGGCGGACCAGGGAGTGCAGGAAAGTGCAGCAGCAGCGAGGCGCCCCGCTTGCCGGCGCCGGTCTTCCGGGACCCGACTGGCAGCATGGCGGACCCATAACACAATAAAGTACTACCCAGGATAGCAGGCGGCGTCACAGGCGCCGGTATATCCATTCACCGCTCAAAATTGCCATGACAAAAATACTTGTAGTCGATGACCACGCGGTCGTACGGGCAGGTGTGCATCACTTCATTTCTGAAATTCCGTCGATGGAAATCGGTGGCGAGGCCAGCACGGCGGAGGAAGCCATCCGCCTGGTCCGCACCCAGGAGTGGGACATCGTCCTGCTCGATATTGCAATGCCCGACAAGAGCGGCGTGGAAGTGCTGAAGCAGATCAAGCGCGAAAAGCCGGAGTTGCCGGTGCTGATGCTGTCGATGCACCCCGAGAGCCGCTATGCGGTCCAGGTGCTGCGCAGCGGCGCCTCGGGCTATGTGCAGAAGGAGGCGCTGGCCACCGAGCTGGTCAACGCCATCAATACCATCCTGCGCGGACACAAGTACATCAGTTATGGCGTGGCCGAGCTGCTCACCAGCGAGCCGGTGGATTCGGAAAAGCCCTTGCACGAGACCCTTTCGCAGCGCGAGTACGAGATCTTCTACAAGCTGGGGCAGGGCCAGGGCGTGACGCAGATCGCCGACGAGCTCTGCCTGTCGGTGAAGACCGTGAGCACCTATCGCTCGCGGGTCTTGCAGAAGATGAGCATGACCAACAATGCGGACATCATTTATTACGCGATCAAGAACAACCTGATCGACTGACACCCGGCGCATCCGGGCGGATGCCTGCCCGGCAGGCACGCCGGGCCCAGCAAGGAAACGTGGTACGGCGCATCATGGACGATATTCTCAACACCAGGCCCCAGCGCGATAGCGAAGGGACGCCCTTGCGCATCTTCCTGGTCGAGGATTCGGAGGATGTGCGGGACCTGATCGTGGAAAGCCTGGCCGAGATCGGGGGCGTGCGGCTGGTGGGGTATGCCGAGACGGAAATGGACGCCTTGCGCCACCTGCAGCAGCACAGCTACGACGTACTCATCCTAGATATCCAGTTGAAGCAGGGTAACGGCATGAGCCTGCTGCAGGCGCTGGCCCGTTCCAATACGCGGCGGCAGAGCGAGATCAAGGTGGTGTTCAGCAATCACGTCAGTCCAACATATCGGCGGGTAGGAGTGCAATGCGGGGTTCAGCATTTCTTCGACAAATCTTCCGAGTTGCCCTTGCTGTGCGACCTGCTCGAAGAGCTGGCGCAGCAGCGGGCGGGCAAGGCCGGACGCAGTTCATCGAGCAACAACTCGCCCCAGGGGCCGGCCCAGGCGGGCGGGATTTGAGGGGTGCAGCGCGTATGCGCTGCCACATGTCGCGGCGCCAGGGCGGTTCGGCGCGTGCGCGATGAAGCAGACCATCAGAAGCAGAGCCGGTGCTGGCGTGCCGCAGCGGCCGCGCTAGAGCTACAGCTAGAGCTAGAGCAAGGGATTTCCGACGATGCAGAAGAACAACGACGGCCTTCGTCCGTCCTCCGCCGATATCCAGAACAGCGCATCGGTCGAGTATTTCGCCGCGTCCCACGCGCATTACAGCAGCATGGCCACGCTGGCCATGGGTCTGGCCATGGCCGTGATCCTGCTGGGCCTGGTGGTGCTGCTGGCCGGCCTGCTGGGCGAGGAATACCGGCGCCTGCTCTCGGGCCTGCTGGAGATGCGCGAGATGACGGCCGTCGGCCTGATCCTGGGCGCGTCGGCCCTCTACCTGCGCTGCATCCACGGCGGTGCGCGCCGCTCGGGGCTGCGCCGCGTCGCTGCGGGCTTGTCCTGGATGCTGCTGGCGCTGGGGCTGGCAACGCTGGCGCATGGACTCATGTATGCGCTGGGCTGGCTGCCGATCGACCAGAACCATCCGCTGTCGCCCTTGGTGATCCCGCCCTTGCTCTCGCTGGGCTTCGTGGTCATGGCGGCGGTGCTGCTGCTGCAGGACTGGCGCATGCTGGGCGGCTACTATCCGGCTGAATATCTTTCCTTTGCACTGATCGGGCTGGCGGCCATTCCGTTGGTGGGCTACCTGTACGGGGTGAGCCAGTTCGTCTACCTGGATTTCCCGCTGCCGGTGTCGCTGCTGTCGGCGCTGGTCATGGCGTTGCTGGCCACGGCGCTGCTCATGGCGCGGCCGGCCCATCCGCTCATGGCCATCATCACCCGCATCGCCCCAGGCGGCCAGATGTTGCGCCACCTGCTGCCGCAGACGGTGTTCCTGCTGCTGGCCTTCAGTCTCTTGCTCAACTGGGGCATGACCCATGGCTGGATCTTGCCGGAGCTGCTGCTGCCGACGCTGACCTTGATCAATGGCGTCATCGTGCTGTTCATCTTCTGGGGTTCGGCCAGCCGTCTCGATAGCGAATACGGCGAGCGCACCCGCAATGCCCAGAAGCTGGCCGAGACCAGCGCCTTGTTGAACGCCGTCAGTGAAAGCACCAGCGACCCCATCTTCGTGAAGAACCGCCAGGGCCTGATGATCTTCGCCAACCCCGCCACCTTGCACAAGCTGGGCAAGACCTGGGAGGAAACCATGTACCGCTCCAGCCGCGAGCTGTTCCTGGTGCCGGAAGAGGCCGATACCATCGATCGCGACGATCGCCGCGTGATGGCCTCGGGCAAGCCCGAGAAGCTGGAGCAGACGCTGCATCTGCCCGAGGGCGTGGTGACCTTCCAGACCGCCAAGGTGCCCTGGTTCGGCAAGGATGGCAGCGTCCAGGGCGTCATCGGCATCAGCACCGACATCACCGAGCGCAAGCAGGCCGAGGACGAATTGCGCCAGCGCGAAAGCCAGCTGGAAAAGACCGTCATCCAGCGCACGGCCTTGCTGCGCGAGCTGACCAACCACCTGGAGACGGTGCGCGAGGAAGAGAAGCGCGCCATTGCCCGCGAGTTGCACGACAACATGGGCGCGTCGCTGACGGCCTTGTCGATGCATCTGGAGGGGGTCTACCAGATCCTGCCGCCGGATGAAAAATGGGCCGACCGCAAGGTCCGCATGCAAGGCCTGATGAAGTCGCTGGTGGCCACCACGCGGCGTATCCAGACCGAGCTGCGGCCCAATACCCTGGACCTGTTCGGCCTTAAAGCGGCGATCTCCGAACAGCTCGATGAACTGCACGAGCGCACCGGCATTGCCTGCCATGCCAGCTTGCCCGATGAAGACGTGGAGGTGGGACATGAAATGGAAATTGCCATCTACCGCATGCTGCAGGAAATGCTCAACAACGTGACCAAGCACGCCAAGGCCAGCAAGGTGGACGTGATCCTGGATATCGATGAAGACCACGTGGCGTTGACCGTGCGTGACGATGGTGTGGGCATTCCCGAAGAGCGGCGCGACAACCACAAGACCTACGGCCTGCGCGGCCTGCGCGAACGCGCCACCTTCTTCGGCGGCGAGGTCGATATCCGCTCCACGCCCGGCAAGGGCGCGCTCATCACCATCAGCTTGCCGATCCGGCCTGAGCTGGTTTCCAGCGAAGCCTGAAGCCGCAAGCCGTTTCAACCCCCGCAAAGCCGCCTCAGGGCGGCTTTGTGCTTTTTGGCGCGCGGGGAGGCGGGCGTCATTTTCCTGCAACCATTTTCGGTTATTCCTACGCCCGAAAGGGCGAAGCGCTGATGGGCCGCATCCAGGCTCATCGCTACCATGGATTCATCGTCGCAACAGCCCTTCAAGGGCGCGGCGAGGGCCGATGGAAGGGCAACGCATTGCCCCGGTGTCGCGCCTCCATTTTTCCCTTATCAGGCAGTCCAACCCCTACAAGGAGCGATCATGAACAAGGATCAAGTCAAAGGTAGCTTGAAGGAAGCCGCAGGCAAGGTGCAGGAAAAGACCGGTGAGCTGACCGGAAACAAGAGCCAGGAGCTCAAGGGCGCTGCGCGCCAGGTGGAAGGCAACGTGCAGAAGACCTATGGCGATGCCAAGGAAGCCGCGAAGGACTAAGGCCGCGCCACGCTGAGGTGGCTGTGTAGGAAAAGTCCTACACGAGAATCGGAAAGCGCTGATTTTGTGGCGCAGCAATTTCCGCGACCATGTGTGCATTGGTGTGATAGAGCCGCGAAACGCAAAAGAGTTCTCGATTTGTCACACAATTTTTTGCTCACCGCCAGAAGGGATCCCTGAAAGGGCAGACCATGAAAAAAATAGTCGGTATTTGCATGCTGGCCGCCACCTCGGCCTTCGCCCCCCACGTCTTTGCAGACACTGCGCCCGCAGCCGCCGGCGCCTCGCGCTGGTCGGTTCCGTCAATGGACCGGCACATGCCGGCCGATGCAGCCCGTCTGCACAAGCAAGGGCTAAAGAAATTCCGATACATGGACATGGCCCAGGGCAAGCGCTCCCGGTCCCTGCAGAATGCCGTGCTGGTGTTTGGCGCGGGCGGACGGGACCAGGCAACTGCCACGACGCCGGTCTATCGCGATCAGCAGGAGCCTGCGCAGCGACCGCGCGTGATCATGCGCCCGTCGACCTGAGCGGTCCCTTGGCCGGTGCAGCTTGCTCGCGCCGACTCAACTGGATAATGAGGAGAGCTTCATGAAAACAATTCAAAAACTGGCGGTGACTTCGCTGGCCATCTTCGCTTTCTCGGCAATGACCGGCTGCAGCAACATGTCGCAACGTGACAAGAACACCGCCATCGGCGCCGGCGCCGGTGCCGTGGGTGGCGCCATCCTGACGGGTGGCAGCGGCCTGGGTACCGTGGGTGGCGCAGCAGTGGGCGGCGTGATCGGCAACCAGGTGGGCAAGTAAGCCCAGGCTCTGGCAGCACGAGAACCCGTCTATCCACCTGAGCGGCCGCGCCATGGCGCGAGCGTTTCAGGCGTCAAATGAACAACGCCGCGTCGAAGCAATTCGTCGCGGCGTTTTTCGTGTCCGGGGCCAGGATCAGGAGTCGTCCTTGAGGCTGTGCTGGTAGTCGTCATGGATGCGCTTGGCGCGGGCAGCGTCATCCTTGCGGGCTACTCGTGCTTCATGGCGGCAGTTGGCGGCTTCTTTACCCTTGAGCGACTTGCAGGCGGCCAAGGCCTCCGCGTAGGCCGCAGCGGTTTCCTGGTTCAGGTTGCGCAAGCGTGCCTGGGGGGTATCGTCGGCTTCGTACCAGCGGGCGGGATCCGGGCTGGGGCTGGCTTGCGGTGCATCGGCCGCATGGACCGCCGCTGCGCCGAACAGGCCCAGTGCGGCCAGGCAAGACAGGAGGGTGGGGGCGAGGAGCTTTTTATTCATCTGCTTGGGACTCCATTCACGTTGCGGAAACGGCATCCCTGCAGGATGCCCGAAAAGAACACGGCGCGGACGGTGACCAGGCACCGTGCGCGCCGTGTTCCCCCCGCAACCCGGATGTTATCAGGCTTGCGCGGTCACGGGCAGGATTGCTCCTGCCTATATCTTCCCTAGCAACAGCAGGATCAGCAGGATGATGACGATGGTGCCAGCGATGCCGCTGGGACCATAGCCCCAGTTGCGGCTGTGCGGCCAGGCCGGGATCACGCCCAGCAGGATCAGGATAAGGACGATGAGCAGGATGGTGCCGAGGGTCATGGACGTTCTCCTTTGTTATTGATGGGTACGTTGGCTCGCCAGGCGAGCGATAGTGCTGAAGCATCATAGGTCGGCAGGCCTGCCGCAACGATCAGCGTGCGTCGCAAGATGCTGTAGGAGAATGCGGCAAGTGCAGGTAGGCGGGCCGCACGCGGGAGGCCGCCATCTTGGTGCATGGCACAAATGAAGTGCGCAGCATGCCCGCGCAGGGCGCGCAGGCGGCGCCGGCGCGGCACGGTACGCATTCCATGTGGATTCCTGAAGACCAATGCTGGCGCGGCTTTGCGCCAGGCTTCCGGCTACTGGCACGCTCTTTGCTGAAAGAAGGTCAGAGCGCAGCCAGTGCGCAGCAGGTGTGACCAACGGCGGTCGCGCCGTCCAAGACAAAGGCGTCTTCCGGCAAGGGTCCTCCATGCTGGAACACGCCTTTTTTCATTGTTGGCTTCCGATAATTCGACACGCATGGGGAAGGTTGCTATGGAATTCAAGGCTCACAACAAGGCTCACGACGAACCAAAAGACCCGGCTGGGACGGCGCGCGGCGAGCAGGTGGACGGCAAGCGCCGCACGCTGATACAGGGCGCGGGCCTGGCCACCACTGGCGCACTGGGGCTGGCCGGCAGGGGCGCCTGGGCCGCCGGTTCGGACAAGCCCGAGAAGGAGGAGGTGAAGATAGGCTTCATTCCGCTCACCGATTGCGCCTCGGTGGTGATGGCCTCGGTGCTGGGCCTGGACAAGAAATACGGCATCAAGATCATCCCCAGCAAGGAAGCCTCCTGGGCCGGCGTGCGCGACAAGCTGACCAATGGCGAACTCGATGCGGCCCATGTGCTGTACGGCCTGATCTATGGCGTGCAGATGGGCATCGGCGGCCAGAAGAAGGACATGGCCGTGCTCATGGGCCTGAACCACAACGGCCAGGCCATCACGCTATCCAGGAAGCTGGCCGACAAGGGCGCCGTCGATGGCGCATCGCTCTACAAGCTGATGCAGACCGACAAGCGCGAATACACCTTCGCCCAGACCTTCCCCACCGGTACCCATGCGATGTGGCTGTATTACTGGCTGGCCGCCAATGGCATCCATCCCATGAAGGACGCCAAGGTCATCACCGTGCCGCCGCCGCAGATGGTGGCCAACATGCGGGTGGGCAATATGGATGGCTTCTGCGTGGGCGAGCCCTGGGGGCATCGCGCCATTGTCGATGGCGTGGGCATCACGGCCACCACGACCCAGGACATCTGGAAGGACCATCCCGAGAAGGTGCTGGGCAGCTCGCTGGAATTCGTCAAGAAGTATCCCAATACCTGTCGCGCCATGATGGCGGCCATCCTCGAAGCCAGCAAGTGGATCGACGCCTCGCTGACCAACAAGAACCGCATGGCCGAGGTGATCGCCGACAAGTCCTACGTCAACACCAGCAAGGACGTGATCGACCAGCGCATCCTGGGCCGCTACCAGAACGGCCTGGGCAAGACCTGGGATGATCCCAACTACATGAAGTTCTACCAGGACGGCCAGGTCAACTTCCCCTTCCTCTCCGATGGCATGTGGTTCATGACCCAGCACCGCCGCTGGGGCCTGTTGAAGAGCGACCCCGACTATCTGGCCGTGGCCAAGGCCGTCAACCAGATCGATCTCTACAAGGAAGCCGCCGCCATGACCGGCACGCCCCTGCCCAAGGACAGCATGCGCAGTTCCAGGCTCATGGATGGCGTGGTCTGGGATGGCAAGAATCCAGCGGCCTATGCGCAGTCCTTCAAGATCAAGGTGTAAGAGGGGTAAGGACGGGTAGGGCAGGTCGGGCGCGCCCAGGCGCGCGCCTCACAACGAAGTGTCATCAGCAAGGGGAAAGCGATGAGTGCAGTCGTCGAAAGCATCATGGGCGAGAACGCCAAACCTGCCGGTCCTGCCGGCAACCACCCACCGGCCGCCGTCAACAGCCAGGCGCCGGTCTCGCCGCCGGCCGCCATCCCTGCTCGCAGGGCCAGGAAGCGCCTGGCCAGTGGCGGACTTTTCATGCGCGTGGCGCCGCCCTTGCTCGGGTTGGCCCTGCTGGTGCTGGTGTGGCAGATCATCGCCTTGAAGACCAGCAGCTTCCCCACGCCGTGGGTGACGCTCAAGGAAGCCGGCGTGATGTTTGCCGATCCCTTCTATCGCAACAGTCCCAATGACCAGGGCATAGGCTGGAACGTGCTGGCTTCCTTGCAGCGTGTCGGCATGGGCTTTGGTCTGGCTGCGCTGGTCGGCATTCCGCTGGGCTTCGCCATTGGCCGGGTGGAGTTCCTGGCGCGCATGTTCGGCCCCATCATCAGTCTGTTGCGTCCCGTCTCACCGCTGGCCTGGCTGCCCATCGGGCTGCTGGTCTTCAAGTCCGCCAATCCGGCGGCGATCTGGTCCATCTTCATCTGCTCGATCTGGCCGATGATCATCAACACCGCCGTGGGCGTGCAGCGCGTGCCGCAGGATTACATGAACGTGGCGCGCGTGCTGAACCTGTCGGAGTGGAAGGTGCTGACCAAGATCCTGTTCCCCTCGGTCTTGCCGTACATGCTCACCGGCGTGCGCCTGTCCATCGGCACCGCATGGCTGGTCATCGTGGCCGCCGAGATGCTGACCGGTGGCGTGGGTATCGGCTTCTGGGTCTGGGACGAATGGAACAACCTGAACGTGCCCCACATCATCATCGCCATCGTCGTCATCGGCGTGGTCGGCCTGGTGCTGGAGCAATTGCTGGTGGCGCTGGCCAAGGCCTTTACCTATGAGCAGGTCAACAACTGAAGCAGGGGATGGACATGGACAACATCAACGGCAAATTCATCGACATCCACGGCGTGGAGATGCTCTTCCACACCAAGAAGGGCGTCTTCCATGCGCTGCGCGAGATCAACCTGACGGTCGCCAAGGGCGAGTTCGTCACGTTGATCGGCCACTCCGGCTGCGGCAAGTCAACGCTGCTGAACCTGATTGCAGGTTTGTTGAAACCCAGCGAAGGCGTACTGCTGTGCGCCAACCGCGAGATCGGCGGCCCGGCCCCGGAGCGCGCGGTGGTGTTCCAGAACCATTCGCTGCTACCCTGGCTGACCTGCTATGAAAACATCTACCTCGGCGTAGAGCGCGTCTTCGGCGCCACGGAAAACCGCACCCAGCTGCGCGACCGCACCCGCGCCGCGCTGGCGCTGGTGGGCCTGAGCGCTGCCGAGAACAAGCGTCCCAATGAAATCTCCGGCGGCATGAAGCAGCGCGTGGGCATCGCCCGCGCCCTGGCCATGGAGCCCAAGGTGCTGCTGATGGACGAACCCTTCGGCGCCCTCGATGCGCTGACCCGCGCGCACCTGCAGGATGAATTGCTCAAGATCGTGGCCAAGACCGACTCCACCGTGGTCATGGTGACCCACGATGTGGATGAGGCGGTGCTGCTGTCGGATCGCATCGTGATGATGACCAACGGCCCCGCCGCGACCATCGGTGAAGTGCTGGAAGTGAAGCTGGCGCGCCCGCGTGATCGCGTCGTGCTGGCCCAGGACCCGGAGTACGGCCAGTACCGCACCGCCGTGCTGGAATTCCTCTACCGCAAGCAGGCACACCCGGCGCGTGAGGCCGCCTGAGTTGTCCTCGGTGGTCTGATGCCAGAAGCAATCGAAGTCAGTCTGAAGGAGCAAGTCATGTCCAGCCCTGCCGTGATCGAGGCCATGCCTGAGCAGGCCAGCAGTACGCCGGAAGCGGCCCCGTTGTCGGGCGAAGTCTTTGGCGCCCTGATCAATCTTTCCGGACGGCGCCGATTCACTTCGCAGCGCCTGGTGCTGTATGCGGTGCTGGCCGCACAGGGTCAGGCGGGGGCCTGCACTACTGCACGCGAAGCGCTGGCGCTGTTTCGTGGCGCCCACAGCGCCTTGCTCAAGCGCTCGGGGGACTTGCCGGGGGTGTTCTGTCCGGAGCTGGAGGAAGTCTATTTTGGACGCAGCGGCGGTGACGCCCGCATCACTGCCTTCGCCGAACTGGCGCAGTGCACGCTCAACGCCATCGAAGACAGGCTCAAGAGCGCGCCCACCCTGCTGGCCGAACTGGTGCAGGAGACCACGCCGCTGCTGGCCGTGCTCAACGAGATCACCGCGGTCTATGAAGCACAGTCGAAGAAGCGTGCGCAACTGATGCGCCACCAGTTGCGCGGCATCATGACCGACATCGAGACCATCGCCCGCGAAGCCAAGATGGTGGCCTTCAACGCCCGCATCGTCGCAGCCCGTTCCGGCCAGGCCGGCAAGGAATTCTCGGTGGTGGCCGGGGTGCTCTCCAGCATCACCGGCGAGATCGACGAGCTGGTCAAGCAAGCCCTGAGCGGCGCGGCGACATAAGCACGCTTACTTCGCCGGTTGCTTGCACGCCGCCCACGCCACCAGCAGCCACGCCGTCAGGAAGCCCACGCCGCCAAAGGGCGTGATGGCGCCGAGGATGCGCGTGCCGGTCAGCGCCAGCAGGTAGAGGCTGCCGCTGAAGACAACGATGCCCGCCAGCATCAGCACACCGGCCCAGCGCAGCGCCGCCCCGCCCAGGCGCGGCATCAGCAGGGCCACCGCGATCATGCCCAGGGCGTGCATGACCTGGTAGGTCACGGCGGTATGCCAGATGGCCAGCATCTCTTCGGAAATCATTTTCTTCAGACCATGCGCGCCGAAGGCGCCGCAGCCCACGGCGATGAACATGTTCAATGCGCCCAGGGCGATCAGGGTGCGTTCTTTCATGGTGTTTCCTTCCGGGTTGGAGCGGCTTCTGTTGGCACGGAAGCCAGGTTCAGGCTGGCGCAGGGGCTGGCGATCAGAGGAGAGGGCGGCAGCGCTCGTTAAGGGATCAGTAAGCGCGCAAGGCCTTGCCGAGACGGTATTCGTGCCTGAGCACGAACTGCGAGCTGGCGATCAGCCCCGACAGGCCCAGGATCAGTTGCGTGAGCGTATCGGGCGGCAGGACCCAGACGCTGCCCGCCGGCGCCGCCACATTGGCCGCCGCGCTGATGACCGGCGCAGCCCAGGAGGCTTCGTCGCTCACATCCAGCAGGATCTGGCCTTCAGGAGTGGTATGCAGATAGATCTCGCCGCCCAGTTCCAGCGTGAAGCAGATGCCCTGGCCGGCGTTGACGGTATTGATCTTGTGGCGGAACACCACCGCTTGCAGTTCGCGGTTATAGGTATCGATCCAGGTTTCCACCTCGTGTACGTTCTGCAGCACGATCCAGGGACGCGGTGCGGGGATGGTATCGCCAGCGACGGCGTCTTCGGGGAAGAGGGGTTCGGGGGCTTGCTCGGACATGGTCTGTGTGGAGCCGGGCTTGCGGCTGGGGCTCCGGGTGGGTAGGGGGAAGGCAGCAGTATATCGGATCGGGATGCGGATCACTGCCGCCCGTACCTTTGGGACGAGCGCCAAAGTGCGCGGCTCCAGCTGGCCAAGGGTATTGGTGGCGCCCCCACCCTTGTGCCGCGTGCACGGATGGGGGGCGTTTTTCATTTGCCCGCTTATCGGGTCAGGGCGAATTCAGGATAGGTGATCTGGGCATCGCCTTCCTTGGTCAGGAGGGCCAGGCCCAGGTCTTGCAGGAAGGCATATTCTCTTGGCGTGCCGCCCTCTTGTGTGCAGGTCAATGTCGTGGCGCTGCCAGGCAAGGAGCGGTGAATCTGGTTGGCAGGCACTGTTGCGCCCGTCGTGCAGGTTTTGCTGATGGTCACCGGTTTCGCTTTCGGGTCGTTTGTTCTTTGTACGCTGCTGCGTACGTTGAAGGTCTGGCCGGGGTCCAGGGTGGCGGGCAAGGACAGCGAGAGTTCGGTCGCTGCCAGTGGTGGCATGGGCGCCTTGTTCAGGTAGATCTGCGAGCCCAGTTCGGCCAAGCCGGACAGCGAGATACGCTCCACATAGGATGAGGTGGTGTAGTGCTCGCGGACGTGCAAGAGACCCTCCACGTTGTCGATTTCGATGATCGTCTTGAAGGGTTTGCTTCCCCCATAGGAGAGCATGGTGATGATCTTGCTGAAGCGCGGACGCCAGACCGAACCCTGTGGCGCGGCGGCATCGACGGCGGCGATGACATTGGCGCGTGGCTTGCCGAGAACGGCCGGCGGGGGAGGCGGAGCAGGGAGCTCATCGGGCCCGAGATCGGGGCGTTCGGTCTTGAGTACCTGGGCGCTGACGCTGCCTTGCAAGGAGCAGGAGACACGCGTGGCGTTCTTGTTGTTCTCCATGGGCTCCACGATGAAGGCACGTTCGATGGTATTGGCTGCAGGGACCGTGCCGGACCCGGTATGGACGGCACGCCAGTCCGAGTTGCCCGACTTGAGTTCGGTACGCGCATAGTCCGAGCCGCTCCCGCGCAGCCGGTCGGCGTCGCTGACCAGAGGGCGCAGATTGCCGATGACGTTTTCGACGCTGCCTTCCACGACGAAGCCCCAGTAGTAATAGTGGCCCAGCTCCTCCATATCGCTGATCTCATCGAAATAACCGAGCAGCTTCAAGCCGCCGACGGTAATGGCCGGGTTGAAATCGACCTGGTTGGCGGGAGCGTTCTTGCGGTCCTTGACTTTGATCCAGGCGATACCGTCCTTGCGTTCCACAGGCCCTATCGCCTGCTGGGTTGCTGTATCGGTGGCCAGGGCGCTGAAGAAGCTGCTGTTGCAGCGGGTGAATTCACGCAGGGTGTTCTCAGCCATTTGCGCTGAGGCTGGCGGGGCTAGCAGGCTGAAACTGGTCGTCAGTACTGAGGCCGCAAAAATGAAGCGTGTGGATGGTTTTGGCACGATGATCTCTCCCGGATAAATTCTTGCTTTATAGAAAGCCAAACCCTTACTGGATGAGAACGTGTTTTGCAATTCTTTGCAGTATCTGGGGCCGCGCACCATGATGGGCGTCGTGTTGCTGCCTGCTGCATTAGAGGGCTGAGTGCCGCAAAAACAACGATATAGCAGGGTAAAGGGGCAAACAAAAAGGGCTCCAGCGAACTGGAGCCCTTCTCATGTACTGCTGAATTTCTGGTAGGCCGTGCGGGACTCGAACCTGCGACCAACGGATTAAAAGTCCGCTGCTCTACCAACTGAGCTAACGACCCGAAAGACCGCTATTATAGGCAAATGCTATTGACGCTGTCAACACATAGGCGCATGGTGATCACTGTCCCGCATCACCCGCCCGGACAGCGCCTCAGCCAGCCCCTTACTTCAGCGACGCCATCCGTTCCTTGCCGGTCTGCGCGGCAGGGGTGTTGGGATACTTGGCGATCAACTGTTCCAGCGTCTTCTTGGCGGCGGCCTTGTCTTTCAGCTCAGCCTGCGAGCTGGCGATATTGAGCAGGGCGTCAGCGGCCTTGGGATTGTCCGGATAGTTCTTCACCACCACCTGCTGCGCGGCAATGGCGCCCTTGTAGTCGCGCTGGGCGTACAGGGAATTGCCTTGCCAGTATTGCGCTGAAGGGGCGTAGCCGGACTGTGGATAGCGCTTCAGGAAGTCGGCAAACGCATTGGCCGCTCCCTTGTAGTCGCCACCCTTGAATTGCGACAGGGCCGCGTCATAGGCCTGCTGTTCGGAAACGCCCACGGCCACGGTCTGGCCATCCACTTGCACCTGCTGTGGCTCCAGCTTGCGCAGGCGCGCGTCCAGGTCGACGTAGAAATCCTTCTGACGTTGCTGGGCGTTGGTAATCTCGTTGGTCAACACTTCGATCTGGCCGCGCAGGGCCGCAATCTGCGATTGCAGGTTGTCGTTGCGATCGGAAAGCGTCAGGACACTGTTCTTGTCAGCCTTGTTGGCGACGTCGCGTTGCAGGGCTTCGATCTTGGAACGGATGTCCAGGATGGCCTTGCGCGCCTCGTCATCATCAAACAGGCCGGCACGGGCGGTAAGCGGTAAGAAAGCCGTGGCGGCCAGCAGGGCCGCCACGGTTACCGATTTCAGTTTGAAAGCGGTATGCATGACAATCACTGGTAAGCGATGTCAGCGCGACGGTTCTCGGCGTAGGACGCTTCATCCTGGCCCAGTGCCTTCGGCTTTTCCTTGCCGAAGGAAACCGCTTCCACCTGTGCGTCGGACACGCCCAGCAGCACCAGGGCCTTGCGGACGGCTTCAGCACGCTTCTGACCCAGGGCCAGGTTGTATTCCGCGCCGCCGCGATCGTCGGTGTTGCCTTGGATGACGACCTTGCGATCCTTGTGCGCCACCAGGTACTTGGCGTGGTTCTCGATGACGGTACGGTATTCCGGCTTGACGGTGTAGCTGTCGTAGTCGAAGTACACGCTACGCTTGGCCAGCACGCCTTGCGGGTCGTTCAGCGGATCGGTCGAACCGGTGTCCACGGTGTTGACGGCACGGGTGTCTGCACCGCTGTTGCTGGCGCCGTTCTGCACGGGCGCGTTGGCCTTGTCGTCCAGCTTGGTCGACGAGCAGGCTGCCAGCAGAACAGCGCTGGAGACGATGAGAGCGAAGGTACTGATAGTGCGCATGTTGGATTTCTCCTTGTCGTGATGAAAGCAATACTGAATGGTTTTGTTGGACTTCTTTATTTCATGAACGGACCCCAGGTCGGCTCCCTGATATCGCCGGCCTGCGTCGTCAGACGCTGTTTGATGCGACCATCGACGGAGACGACGGCCAGGGATCCGCGACGACCTGCTTCCGTCGCGTACATGATGTATTTGCCATTAGGCGCAAAGCTGGGCGACTGGTCGCGGCTGCCGTCGGAGAGGCGGATCTCCTGGCCATTGGTCAGGTCCAGTGCATACAGCTGGAACTGGCCATCGCGACGCGAGATGAAGGCCAGCGTCTTGCCATCGGGCGAAATGCGCGGGCTGATGTTGTAGCTGCCGTTGAAGGTCACGCGCTGGGGCGAGCCGCCATCCAGGCCGACCTTGTACACCTGCGGGCCGCCGCTGCGGTCGCTGGTGAAGTAGATGCTGCCGCCATCGGGCGAGAATTGCGGTTCGGTATCGATGCCGGCGCTGTTGGTCAGGCGACGCAGGCCGGAACCGTCGGCATTGATCACGTAGACCTGGGTGAGGCCATCGCGGGTCAGTGCCACGGCCAGGCGCGAGCCATCCGGCGACCAGGCCGGGGCGGAGTTGCTGCCCTTGAAGTTGGCCACGATGGAGCGCTGGCGGGTCACCAGGTTCTGGATGTAGACCACCGGCTTCTTCATCTCGAAGGAGACGTAGGCGACCTTGGTGCCGTCAGGCGACCAGGACGGCGAGATGATGGGCTCGTCGGAGCGCAGCGCCACCTGGGTGCCTTCGCCGTCGGCGTCAGCCACTTCCAGGCGGTATTGGCCGCCGGACTTGGTCACGTAGGAGATGCGGGTGGAGAAGATGCCGGGAATGCCGGTCAACTTCTGGTAGATGTCATCGGCGATCTTGTGCGCGGTCAGGCGCAGCAGTTGCGGCTGGGCGCCGATGGACAGGGCCGAGAGCTGGCTCGACTGGACCGTGTCGAAGAGGCGGTAGCGCACGTCGAAGCGGCCATCGGCCAGGCGTGTGACGCTGCCCACGGCCAGGGCGTTGGCGCCGCGCTTTTGCCAGTCGGCATAGTTGACGGCCGAGGAGTCCGAGAGCGCATCGCCATTGTCGATGAGCTTGAAGACACCGCTTCTGGCCAGGTCAGCCTTGACCACCGAGGTGATCTGTTGCGGCGCCGACTCTTCACCGGGGAAGGCGGTGATGGCGATGGGAATCTGGGAGGCGCCCACGCCGGTGATCTCGAAGCGGATCTGCGCCTGCGAGGCCGGGGCGAAGGACAAGCCGGCCACGGCGGCGGCCGTGGCGGCGAGGCTGGTCAGGTAACGGGCTTTAATCATCGTCTACTGATCTTTCGGGTAATGGGTGAAAGTGAAGCTGGACGGTACCTTGTTGTCGGTGTCCGGCGGGAACGGCTGCGACTTCATGACTGCCGTACGCACCGCTTCATCAAAGCCGGGTACGCCCGAAGGCTTGTTCACGCGCACGCTGCGCACGGTCCCGTCCGGGAACAGTTCGACAGTGTACTCCCCGGCAGGGTTTCCGCTCACGCCGCTGTTGTCGAAGACTGTGTTGCTGCGGATCTTGGCGCGCAACTTGTTGGCGTAGTTGGGGCTGCCCTTGGGACCTTGCGACTTCTCGGCCGTGCCCGTGCCGCCGGTGGCGCTGGTGGCCTGGCCCATCATGCGTTTGAGGTCTTCCTGGCGACGTGCTTCAGCGGCCTTGGCGTCGGCGGCGGCCTGCTGCTGCTTCTTCTTGTCGGCAGCCTGCTTCTCGGCGTCGGCCTTCTTCTTGGCCTCGTCTTCCTTCTGCTTCTCTTCCTTGAGCTTCTTCTGCTTGTCGGCGTCGAGCTTTTCCTTCTTCTCGCGCTCGGCCTTCTCCTTCTCGGCCTTTTCCTTTTCAGCCTTGAGCTTGTCGGCTTTTTCCTTTTCCAGTTTCTCCTGCTTTTCCTGTTCTTCCTTGCGCTTCCTTTCCTTCTCCTTCTGCAAGGCGATATCGGGCTTCTCGACCTTGGGTTCGTCGATCACCTTGGGTGGGACAGGCTTGGGTTCGGGTTGCGGCTGCGGTTGCGGCTTGGGCGGCTCGACCACGGGCTGCGGTTCCGGCTCAGGCGGGGTGGGCAGCGGCGCGGCTTCCTTGTATTGCGGATCCCAGATCTCGGCTTCCACCGTCAGCGGTGTTTCGCTCTGCCAGCGGATGCCGATCCAGAAGAACAGGAACAAGGCCACGTGCATCACCAGCGCCAGCGTGATGGCGCGCCAGCGGCCGGG
>Ga0207667_10002275_pt1 | contig 24140 bp, 18 predicted proteins | sample KBSCornC52_FD_184301 | JGI IMG/M metagenome (GOLD analysis project Ga0207667, IMG submission 184301) | Corn rhizosphere microbial communities from Kellogg Biological Station, Michigan, USA - KBS Corn C5-2 (SPAdes) (version 2) | ecosystem: Host-associated > Plants > Roots > Rhizosphere > Soil ...
GATCACTTCCATGGCCTTGCGCTTGCTTTGCATGTAATGCGGCGGGCGCACCCATCCGTAGTGATAGATATAGGCATCTACGCGTGCTACCTTCAACTTATAGGTCCCTTCCTTTTGCCGGTAGCTAATGCCATCAAAATTGGGTATACGCCGGAAGGATTGGGCCGACTCCCACGAGTGGATTTCCGGGTCATTGCGGATAATGCGTATCTCGTTTGCATACCAGGCATGGGAAGTGATATAATGGTCATAATCGCCCCAGAAATGCCGGTATTTGAATAATAGCCCTTCGATGGACCTGTCATGCAACAACTCCTCGCAACGCTGGCGGATCCCGGGGAGATCAGCCTCGTGTACTACCTCGTCGCTCTGCACATAAAAGAGCCAGTCCCCTTTGCAGGCTGCCTTGGCAATATCCGTCTGGTGGGCATGTTCCATGCCACGCGGATATTTTTCCAGATCCCATACGGTGTGGATGATACGAATCTTGTCGGAACCGATGCTTTCAATCTCTTCGAGTGTCCGGTCATCCGGATCGCTGGCGCCCAGCGCCACTACAAATTCGTCTACAATGGGAAGGATAGAAGAGATAGCCTGCTTAATTGGGTAATAATATTTTGCACCATTGCGCACCATGGTGAATCCGCTGATAGTCATAGCCAGGAGTTTTATGATACAATGATGTATCTCCGGCTGTACGTACAAATGTTATGCACAGGTTGTCAATGCGGTATTAATACGACATTAAAGCAGGTGAATCGTTGAAAGTTACCGGTAAACGCATCGTGGAAGTTACCCTGCAGATATTACGGAGATTTTTTCATGGGCGAATGGGTAAAATTCCTATGTGAATAAGCCTGCTTTGGTATTATTTTAGTAATTGTAAAGGGGACTTGCAAAAATCCGTTCTTATGAAGAAGACCATTATCTACAACCTACTGCTTATCCTGGCCTATTACCTCTTTTTGCAATTACTGGTGGCTGCTTTTATAAGAGGGTGATCACATCTCCTATGGAGATGGTACGGGTATTGGATGCGCCGTCAAAAAGAAGGTTTTGGCCAAAGAAGACCTTTTTATCCTTTAGCCTGTATTGACTCAGCGTCCTCAAAGGCTCCTTGCCTTTCTCGCCGGTGGATGTGTCGATGGTGGTCATGATACATCTGGCGCAAAGTTTTACTCCATAAAAGGTGGTGTCCGCGATCTTAAACACTTTCATGTCATCTTCCTGGTAGGGGGCGCCGCCCGTAAATACAATATTGGGACGAAAACGCTCCATTGGCAGAGGTATGGACATTCTGCTGTTGAGATCGTCGAGGGACGCCTGTCCGATCAGCAGAAAGGGGAAGCCATCCGAAAAGCTGGTGATCTCATTTTGCCGGGCGTAATTTGGATCGACCCTCCGCTGTGTACTTTCCGGCATATATACCAGCCGGCAAGGGATGTTCAACGCGCGGGAAAACCATTTATCGGCCTCTTTATCGACGTATCGGGCTTCACAGGTATCTTCCCATACTTTGACGGTACAATGATCGCCTGTGGGCTGCAGTGGCACATGGTAGGTACCGTAATCGTCGGATATATGACGAACAAGAAGGCCATCCGGTAATATCCCGGTCTTGATCAATGCCATTTGGGGATATTCCCTTGCGGTGAGAAAGTTGTTATCCTTATCGACCAACATCCAATGCCGGTCGTTGGCAAACCCTCTATCTGTCAGCGTGGCTGTCCTTACCGGAATGCCGGCTAATGATTTGATGGGATAGATATACAGAGCGCTGACGTTAAGCATAGCATTTTATGGTTGGAGCAGGTCCGGCCTCCTTTCCTGGGTTCTTTGCACCGACTGTTCATGACGCCAATCGTCTATCTTTTTAGGATCACCGCTGAGAAGGATCTCAGGCACTTTAGCGCCCCGGAAATCCGCCGGTCGGGTATACACAGGTGGCGCCAGCAGATCGTCCTGGAATGAGTCGAAAAGGGCGGAGGTTTCATCATTGAGCACGCCGGGTATCAGCCGTCCGATGCTGTCCACCAGCACGGCAGCCGCTAGTTCACCCCCACTGAGGACATAGTCGCCAATGGAGACCTCTTTTGTGACGTACTGGTCGCGGATGCGCTGGTCGATGCCTTTGTAATGCCCGCAGATGATCAGGAGATTTTCTTTTAAAGACAGCTGGTTGGATATGCGCTGGTTGAGCCGCGTCCCATCGGGGGTCATATAGATGACCTCGTCATAGGGAGTCTCTTTAGATAATGTCTCGATGGCGTTGGCCAGCGGCTCGGGCATCATTACCATTCCTGCCCCTCCACCATATTGATAATCATCCACTTGCCCATATTCGTTCACCGCCCATTGCCGGAGATGATGAACACGAACCTCCAGCAGCCCTTTATCCTTCGCTCTTTTAAGGATGGAGTGTTGGAAGGGACTTTCCAAAAGTTCGGGAAGGACGGTGAGAATGTCGATCTTCATGCGGCGAAATTAAAAAAGTTTAACCCGGAAAATTTTAACATTGGGAATATTTTGTACTTTCGCTATGTCCTTTTGCTACAAGTTATTTTTTAAGGCGGATATCGCCCCTCGTCAGAACTGCTATCGGAACCTTTCGTGTCCACAGAACTGTGTCCTGCTATTTCCAACCATTTATTGCTATTGGCCATACCTGTCCTGTATAAGCGGGGTGTGTAGGTGTGGTATGCATTTAATTTTTTTGAAATATTCCCGATTGGAACCCTACTTTTCGGATGTCAGGCTGTTTGCATAGGTATTACACTTAAAACCAACCTATTATGAGCAGCGATCCCGAAAAGGAAATGCGCAAGGAACTCATTGAAGATTATTTCCTTGAAATTTCCGATCCCATTGGTAGCGAATGTGTTCGCACCGAAATAGATTACAGTGACAGCGAACTGTACTCTGCCAAAGTAGAAATAGATCTTTCCAGCCTGAGCACCGAACAGGAATGGGACCATCTATTCATAGGCTTTAGAAGTATTATTCGACGGATTATCATTTTGGAGTACTCGCCGGATATCAAGATCTCCGTACAGCTGTCCGGTCTCCACCGACACAAGTAGGTCTAACCTTCTTCCAGAAAATCATCCAGCTCCCTTCGCTGCTTCTTGGTAGGGCGCCCAATCTTGCTTTGCCGCTTGCCGGTGTTGAAGGAGGCGGCCTGGAATTGCAGACGTTCGATCTCTTCGGCAGGAGTAATATCTATATAGTAATTGATGGCCTGGGTATATTGTACACGGTGATCCAGCAGTCCCGCCACCTTGATGCGCCAGCGTTTATTCTCCGTCCGCACCTCATACTCATCCCCGACACTGACGGTCTTGGAGGCTTTGGCGGCATCACCATTGTATTTGACCTTTCCTTTTCCACAGGCGTCTGCGGCCTCGCTACGGGTTTTGAACAGGCGGATGGACCAGAGATATTTATCCAATCGAAGTTTTTCGGGCATGGGCAAATTTAAGAAGAAATAGCGCCACAAGCAGCGGACAGTTTCTCTTCAAAAGCGGACAGTTGGTCCAGGAACGGGGCCGGTACTGTTTTGATATACAGAGTACTATGAAATTGGCATGCCTGTGGCGGGACTTTATCCAGTCCAAATTCTACTGCCCATGGTCAAGATCTATTTACGCACGGGGATTCGCAATCTCTTCCGCCACCGGAGCTTTTCCCTTATCAATCTCATTGGCCTGGCCCTGGGGCTGTCGGCCATCATGGTGTTGACCGTCATGCTCTACCAATACCTGACGACAAATGGCCAGTTCCAGCATAAAGAGCGCATGTATTATGTAAAAAGCAATGCAGGCGGTGATGACTATAGACTAACACCCTATCCCTTCCTATACGAGGCATTGAAGACCTGCCCGGATATTGAAGCCGGCACCCATGTACAGAGCTGGAACTGGCCCTGGTTAAAGGTAGAGGGCAAAGAATTCCAGGATCAGACGTGGTTTGTAGACACGGGTTTTTTTCGGGTCTTTTCCTTCCCGCTGGAATACGGGGACCCGTCAACGGCACTACGGGACAAATACAGCATAGTTCTCAGCCACGAGATGGCGGAACGCCTTTTTGGGAAAATCGACCCTTTAGGCAAGACCGTGACTATGGATGACAGCGTACCGCTGAAAGTGACGGGTGTATTAAAAACCATCCCCTCCAATACGACCCTGCGTACAGAGGTGCTTCTCACGACACAGCTGTTGAATGACGCGCCCGGATTTGCGTCCGGCGCGGACTGGTATAATTCTTTTGCGGAGAACTACTTCTTATTGCGGCCAGGCGCCGACACCGCGAAGCTAAATGCGCAGTTGCGGCAGATAGCTATGACCAAATATAATCCGGAGGTACGAAAGGCCAAACCCAGGCTGGCGCCTTTTACAAGGTTTGTACAGGAGGAGTCGGGTAATATCGTGCAGGTAATGATCAAGGGAGAAATAGGTACTATCTTTTTTATACTGCTGATCATCGTTGCAAATCTCATCAACCTGAATGCAGCCACGCTTTTCAGCAGATACAGGGAAGTGGCGGTAAAGAAAATGATGGGAGGCGGCAAACGGCACATCGTTATTCAATTCTGTATCGAGAATGCTATTCTTGTCGGCGCCAGCCTGGTGCTGGCCTTTCTGCTCTTTAGCAGTGTGCTGATGCCCGTCATGAACGATGTCCTTAAGGAAAGGTTTGGCAGCATCACCCTGCATATGCGGCGGGACTACCCCATAGCGCTGTTCTTTATCCTGGCCGGGCTGATCATCATCATTATCGCGGGTAGCTATCCCGCCTGGCATCTGGGTAAGCTAAAGGCTGTAGATGTCATCAAAGGCCGATTGGCGGGGGCAGTACGCAGCGACAAACCCTATACACGTAATATTTTTATCACGCTGCAGTTTGTGTTAGCCATCACCTTCATCGGCATCACTATCATCCTGCATAGCCAGATACGACATATGAAGGGCGCTGCCCTGGGTTTTCAAAAAGACGATGTGCTGGTGGCTGATATAAAGCTGTCTTATAAGGATGATAAGACAGCTGCAGCCCGATTTGATGCCTTGCTGAACCAACTACACAGCAATCCAGCCGTGCAGGGCATTTCCACCAGCGAGGTTATTCCCACCGGCTATGACAACAATTATAACCGGTATTCGGATCCCATCACGGGCAAGCAGCTGGGTTTTCGCCATGCCTATACGGATGCCGGCTTGCTGCCAACATTTGGCATTCCTATCCTGCGGGGACGCAACTTTATAAACGGTACCACCGTCAGCGACAGTCTGTATATGAACGATATCATCATCAACCGCAAGGCGGTGGGATTAATGGGCTGGACCCTTGACAATGCCGTGGGTCGTCAGCTGCGGGCAGGGGGTGATCCTACCCTTTACAAAGTGGTAGGAGTGATGGAAGACTTCCATTATCAGGACCTGACCAGGGATGTAGAGCCTTTGATGCATCATTATGCAGGTCACACGCAATTGGGCTTCACTTATCTCAGCATACGAACGACCCCCGGAGGTGAAAAGAGTGTACAGCGGCAACTGGAGACAACCTTTTCAGAAATCCCGGCCAGACGCAATTTGCAGTTAGAATATATGAGCGACCGGGTGGATCACCAATATGCGTTGCTGGAAGGCATTCTGAAGGCTACCAACTATGTAGCTCTGTTGACCATTTTTATAGCCGCCATGGGGCTATTTGGATTGATCGCCTTGTTCACCCGTCAGCGGGTGAAGGAGATAGGGATCCGCAAAGTATTAGGAGCGAGTCCGGCCAGCATTGTGCGGCTATTGTCCCGCAATTTTATTATTCTGGTAGGCCTTGCATTGCTGATCGCTTCTCCCCTGTCCTGGATGGTGATGCATAAATGGCTGGCGGATTTTGCCTACCGGGTGAACATTGAATGGTGGATGCTGGCAGGGCCTGGGCTGATCGCGTTGATCATTGCATTGGTCACTGTGGCATTCCATGCCGTACGGGCGGCGTTGACCAATCCGGTGGAGAGTCTCCGGTCAGAATAGCTTCGACCGACAAAGAGAGCTACCGCGGAAAAGTATATCTTTAGTCTTATGAAGATATTTACTGTCCTGCTCTTATTGACAGCCACCCATTTAACTGCCCAGGAGCTTTATCAGGCGCCGGCGGGCGCTCATTCCCGTGTCAGCAGTTTTGAAAATCTGAATGGCGTCAAGGGTCAGGGGGGTAAGAGCAATGCAACTGCCAAGGGGCATGCATTCGAGTCGCTGAAAGCGGGGGAGAGTAAAACACTGTTGGATATACATGGCGCCGGGCGACTACAGCGGATATGGTGTACTGTATCTGACAGGAGCCCAAAAATGTTACGGGCCTTACGGCTGCGGATGTATTGGGATGGCGCTGTCAGGCCGGCCGTGGATGTACCATTGGGGGATTTCTTTGGAGCGGCCCTGCAACCCGTAGCATTTCAATCGGCGCTGCTCAGCGATCCGGAAGGCAGGAGTTTTAACTGCATTATTCCCATGCCTTTTCGTACGGCCGCCAGAGTGGTGCTGACCAATGAAGGTAGCCAGGACCTGGAACTGCTCTTCTTCGACATCGATTATATTACATTGCCTGCGTTGAGCGCTGGTGACCTTTATTTCCATGCCTGCTGGAGCCGGACCCGGAATGCGCCTGTTGGACAGGATGCTGTACTGCTGCCAAAGGTCATGGGTAGAGGCCGATTGCTTGGAGTAAGTGTGGGAGTGAATGTCAATCCTGTATATGGAGGCACCTGGTGGGGGGAAGGAGAAGTAAAAGCCTGGCTGGATGGGGACACCAAGCATCCAACCATCAATGGGACGGGCGCTGAGGATTATATTGGCACCGGCTGGGGGGAAGGAAGGTTTGCCCATCAATATCAGGGATGTCTACTGGCGGACAGCCCGAAGAACCAGTATGCGTTCTATCGCTGGCATATACCAGATCCCATCTATTTCGATAAGGATTGCAGGGTCAGCATACAGCAGATAGGCGGGTTGTTTGCGGATACGGTGATTGCGATGCAGGGCAGGGGCGTGCCGTTGAAGCCTGTATCCCTGGCAGGACCCAGTGGCTTCCGGGGTTTGTTCGAGCCAGGGCAGGAGGGGGCGCTTGCCAGGGCAACGCATAATGATTGGTTGAATTTTTACCGGAGCGACGACTATGCGGCGACCGCTTATTTTTATTTGGATCGTCCTTCCAGTAACCTACCTGCATTAGCGGTGGTGGAGGAGCGCTATCCCTGAGCGGGATTTTTAGTAAGTTTGCAGGTCCCAATCGGGCCTACATCATGCTGAACCCTGTCAAAGCCGAACAATACCTTTCCGAATTGGAGCTGATCCGCAGCTCCCGGTTAGCGCTTCCCTCCCGGATAATGGCGCTGGCCAAGCTGTTCGATCGCGTGGTAAAAGCCATTACCACCGATGAGATGGTGGCATTCCGTAACTTTTACGCCCGATTCCGCTACTTGTTGGCGACCCTGTCATTGCGGGATGTGGAGCGACGCAACCTCGAGAATTTCCGGAGACTGTTGAAGGATGGAGAGAAAGCCAATGAAAAAGCCTTTGAGCAGGGCGGTATGCTGATGAAGCAGCTGCTGGCGCTGGCGTCGGGGGAGCAGCCTGTCAAAGAAGCCGGCTTCCAGGAGGGATATTTTACGCGATTGTACCCTCGCAGGAATTACAAAAAGCTTACGGACCTCAAGCTCCTCTGCTCATCCTGGACGGAGCTGCAAAATGATAATGGTCAACTATATTTTGTTTTATCGGCCTTTGATCTGGAAGATCTGGGCGAGCTGGTAAAGATCATTATCCGCAGGGATGAGTATTATAACTATACACAAATACGGACCTGGCTGAAGGAGAACGCCATACTATATATACAGAATATCCGGCCTGTTGGCGAGGCCAATGTCTGTCCTTCGGACGAACCGCTGGAAGCGGTTCCTGGTAATGAATACGAGACTACTTTCGACACGTTGGTCACATTGGAGCCCGACTACCTCGTGGATGCGACGGAAGTAGGAGAGTGTTATACCAATTATGGGGCTTATAGCGACCTGTTCTTTCTCAATCGGCTCGTAAGCGACCTGCCGGGAGCTGCCGCTATAAAAGGTAGTATCGTCGGCTATTACCTGGATGAGCTGGTTCGGAATCCCGGGCGGGATAAAGAAGAGATCTATCTCAACGCCCAGCGGCTCTATGCCATGAAGGCGGCGCAGCTTGGGAAGCGGGAGATGCAGGAGGTGCGGAAATCAATCTATACAGAGCATTTGCCCAATATCATGAAGCTGGTGGGCCGTGAGGCGACCAAGGAGCTTTGGATCGAACCTACGTATTTCTCTACGGAATATGGTCTGCAGGGAAGGTTGGACCTCCTTTGCAAGAAAGACGAAGTACAAGACATTATCGAGCTAAAGAGCGGCAGCTCTCCCAACCCAAATGCCGGAAGAATGGCGTTCCCGAATCATAAGATGCAGGTAGTGTGTTATGACATGATGCTGGAAAGCACTTATGGGAAAGACAGGAAGGGATTCAATGCCGTCTTTTATTCCAAATGTCAGATCTCGCCTTATCGTCATCTTGTGAGCGAGCACCGGGAAAAAATGCAGATCCTGGAGCAGCGTAATGAGATAGTGGCGCAGATCTTCCGGTTGGCCGCCAAAGATTTTTCTGTGTTGGAGCGGATCAAGCTGCAGGGAATACCGGGACTCCCCGTGTTCAAGGACCAGGTGCTGACCCTTTTTCAAAAGGCATATGAGCCGGGAAGGATCGCGACGGAATATTACCAGGAGATGGTATCATTTCTGATCCGCGAGAATATCAATACCAAGGTGGGCCACCTTCTAAAGGAAGAGGAAGAAGACCAGCCCAATGGATTCGCCGGATTGTGGCTGGATAGCCTGGAAGTCAAGCTGGATGACTTTCGGATCATTTATGACCTGGAGACCGTGGAGATACGGGAAGGACACGGTTTTGTGCATTTGAACTTTACCCGGAAGATCGACCATGCATTTCGAAAGGGAGACCTCGTCATCCTCTACCCAAAGTCAGACGACGGTTATCATGTCCTTCATCATCACATCTTAAAAGGCAGCCTGGATGAGATACACCCGGACAGGCTTGTCGTCTGTCTGAATAATAAACAGACGGATTATAAATTTATCCGTGATCACAGGACCTGGGCGCTGGAGCCCGATATTTTTGAAAAAAATTATTGGAGCGCCGTTTCCTGTCTTTTTAATGTGCTGACGGCTGGCGGGCGGAAGAAGAAGCTATTATTTGGACACGAGCAACCTGTATTTGTACGGGAACAGCTGTACACGGGTGTGGGATTGACAGAGACACAACGGGACGTCCTTCAGCAGGCACTGGATGCGCGCGATTATTATTTATTGCAAGGCCCTCCGGGAACTGGAAAGACCAGTACTTTCTTGGTGCATTATGTGCGGGAGAGTCGTCGTAAGGCAGATAAACCCATAGTGGTGCTGGCCTTTACCAATAAAGCCGTGGATAAGATCTGCGAGGCTTTTCGGAGTCCGAGGGAAGGAGCTGCGATACCTTATCTCCGCTTGGGGAGCCGGCATGTACAGGACAATAACCTTTTTACAGAGCAAATAAAGGATAACGACAATCCCGACAGCTGGCGGAAGGTCATCGATGGGCATAAGGTCTTTGTCAGCACCGTGACTACCTTTCATAATAACTGGCAATTGCTGCGGCAGTTTATTCCCTTTAATGAGGTGGTTGTGGATGAGGCATCCCAGCTGACGGAGGCTGTGCTCAGCAGCGTGCTGGCCCTATTCGACAAGTTTGTGCTGATTGGAGATCATAAGCAGTTGCCGGCTGTTATTACCCAAGACGAACATTTCTGCCAGATCGATAGTAAGTACCTGAATCAGTTGGGTATTTCCGACTTGCGTGTGTCGTTGTTTGAGAGACTGATAGACAATGCGCGCCGTAAGGGATGGACCGAGGCTTATGGCCAGCTGCGGGACCATTACCGGATGCATGAGGATATTGCGGCATTGATCAGCAGGCATTATAGAGTAGAGTTGAAGGCCTGCCTATACAGCCAGACCAGCCGCCAGCCGGTGTATTCGTTGCCAGATGGACATTTTTTCCGCTCGCTGGGCGATCGCCGGGTGGTTTTTATGGAAACCCCTGCCGAAGGCGGACCCAAGCGAAATGATAAAGAGGCGTTGATGGCGGCTACCATTGTTCATGAGCTGGTGGCTTCCGGCGCCGTGCGGCCTGCCGACATCGGGATCATTACACCTTTCAGGGCGCAAATAGCGGCGATCAAAGAGCATCTCCGGCCGGAGTTGTTGCGTAGTGAAGAGCTCATCATCGACACGGTGGAGCGTTACCAGGGGGACGAACGGAAGATCATCATTTTCTCTACCACCATACAAGATGCCCGGCAAATCCGGACCATACAGAGTGTGGCGGAGGACGAAGTGTCGCTCGTGGACAGGAAGCTGCTGGTGTGTATTTCGCGGGCAGTGGAGCAGCTGATCATACTGGGGAATTCAAGAGCATTGACTGCCTCTGCCTCTTATCAGGACCTTCTGAGCTATTCCGCAAAATACTGATGAAAATATGGTATGGTCTCGATGCCTTTGTAAAAATTCGCCACGTCATATTTCTCATTCGGCGAATGAAGGTTATCGCTGTCCAGTCCAAAGCCCATAAAGACGATCTTTATTCCCAGCACTTTTTCAAAGAGGGAACAAATGGGAATACTGCCCCCACCACGAACAGGGATGGGATCTTTTCCAAAAGTAGCCTTGATGGCCTTGGCTGCGGATTGATAGGCCTTGCTGTCGATAGGGGTCATGTAGGGCTCCCCGCCGTGATGTTCTTCCGCCTGGACGGTAACGCCGGCCGGAGCTATATTACGGAAATATTTCAATAGCTTTTCGGTGATCTTCTCCGAGGATTGATTGGGCACCAGTCGTGCGGAGATCTTGGCTGTGGCCTTAGAGGGGAGTACTGTCTTGGATCCTTCACCCGTGTAGCCACCCCAGATTCCGTTGAGCTCCAGCGTTGGCCGGATGCCTGTACGCTCGTTGGTGGTATAACCTTTCTCTCCCCATAATTCCTTTATACCCAGGTCCTCTTTGTATTCCTTTTCGTCAAAAGGAGCTGCCGCCATTAGCTTTCTCTCTGCGGGAGTAGCTTCCACTACATCGTCATAAAAGCCGGGGATAGTGATATGGTTATTCTCATCATGGCAGGACGCGATCATCTTGGCGAGGATGGTAATAGGGTTGGCGACAGCGCCGCCATATACACCACTGTGCAGGTCTCTGTTCGGTCCGGTGACTTCTACCTGTATATAAGACAGCCCTCGTACTCCAATTTCCAGGGAAGGATGTTCCAGGCTGATCATGGAGGTGTCGCTGATAAGGATGACATCCGCCTTTAGGAGATCTTTATGTGTGGAGACAAATTTTGCCAGATTAGGACTGCCTACTTCTTCTTCGCCTTCTATGATAAACTTGACATTTGTCAGCATGGTTCCTGTGTTGACCATGATTTCCAGGGCCTTGACATGCATAAAGAACTGCCCTTTGTCGTCGGCGGAGCCCCGGGCAAAGATCTTTCCATCCTTGATGACGGGGTCGAAGGGACCGCTGTGCCAAAGCTCCAGAGGATCGGCCGGCTGTACGTCATAGTGACCATAAACAAGGACAGTAGGCTTGGAGGGATCGATGATCTTTTCTGCATAGACGACGGGGTGCCCTTCCGTGGGATAGATAGTCGCCTTGTCGGCGCCGGCCTGTAGCAGGGATTGTTTTACTGCTTCGGCGCATTTCGCCATGTCGGCCTTATGCTCGCTGCGGGCGCTGATGGAAGGTATACGGAGAAGGTCCAGCAATTCGTTGAGAAAACGTTCTTTATTCTTTTCCTGGTAGTCTTTCCAAGCTTTCATGATCCTGTGGTTTTTGGAAAGGCAAATATAATGGTTTTGGGGATGAGCCGTCGGCATAACGATAGATATGCTCCAGGAAATACACCGACAGAGAAAATTCCAGGACAATGGTAAGAATCTGGTATCTCATCACGATGGCTGCAGCCGTGAGACTAAAAGCTGCATCGAGTAGCCAAAAACAGATAATAACCAGCAAACAATAATTATAGGGCTGTCCCATACGTGACCATCCTTTGTTGAGCAGGAACCCAGCAGGCTTAGAATAAAACACACATGTATCAGGCAGAACAGGAGCGGATATGGAGAAAGGATAGCCAGGCGCATATTGATATATTTAGGATTAGGCATCAACGTAGTAAGACCAAACCAGCGGGTAGCCTCGGGACCTAATTCATCCGGACGTAAGAAGAAGGGTGTTATGGTCATGTAAATCTCCCTGGGCGGGTAAATATAGTGCTGCATGTTTGGCCAAAGGAACCATCTGGCAAAGGCGACAGGATATTTGCGCACCAGATAAGATCCGTAGGCGGTATACAGAGGGCCCATCCGGGACCATTTTTGAAAATCTATGAACAATGTCGTATCCTGTCCATATAGCCGGGTCATATAATACATCAATGGTCCGCCGAACATAAACGGGCTGCCATGGAATACATCCGGCCTCATTAGATCAACCGGATCATGGGTAACTTCAAAATACCTTCGTACTATATTGTCGACGGGGCGGAATTGCGCGGGTACGGTATCCGATCTTTCCGGCCGCACATGCGCGTACATATAAAGGGCGTCGTTGGCCAGCTTCCATCCTCCAAAGGATGAAAATTGCCGTACACCGCAGTACTCTTCCATCTTTTGAGAAGTGTACAGGATAAACGATGCTACCAATATCACCGGTATGCCGATACCCACTAATTTGAGCCGGAGCTTTTGCCGGGAAAGTGCAAAGGCAATGGCACCAATAAGGGGGTAGTACAAGGCATTGTATCGTACGGTAAAGGTGATCAGCAGCAAGATCGCGTGGGTGACGAGCATGTAGGGGCGTGACCGGTAAATGATCCACAGGAGCTGTGTGATCCATAGGATGCTAAGACCGTTGAACAAACAATCCGCCATAATGAGGTTGGCAGTATATAAGAATAAAGGGTTGACAAAAAAGAAAACAAAGAGCAGGTTGGACACTAGACCTCCCGGATGAAATAAGAGCCGTAACGTAAAAAAGAGTAACAACAGCGCCGTCTCCAGGAACAAATACTGCAGACATACCAGCATTAAATGGGAATGGGTGAGCAGGCCTGCCAGCTGAAGGAATTTGGAATAACCTATTGGCCAGGCATTTACCTCCGCATTGGTAGCTGCTGCGCGGACATAATAGTAAGAATCCATGACCATGTTGGGGTAAGGATAGATCAGTTTGAATAATGACAGCAAGATAAGGCTGATACCTAATGCACTGAAGAGATACAGGCGATTGATCCTATGGCTCCAAATGTAGGATAACATGTCACAAATTTCAGCCGCCACAATAATCCATTCGGGATAAAGGACTATTCTTTCGGAAGTTTTGGGAAAGTGGAAAAGTAATGTACTGTAATATAAGAAGGTAAAAAATGAGAATACTCCTTCAGATTTCCTACGATAAAGGGCACTCTTGTGCTATCCATGGCATAAAAGAAGAAGGTTCTTTCAGGCAATGACAAATCATAGCCAGGGAACGTCCAACTGGCTGTCTTGATCCAGCTGTCTGGCAGCGATTGCTTGAAATTATCGCTTATAACAGCCAATTGAGTATACTGCTGCTGGCCTAACAGATGGATCATTCCCTGACTTATCGAATCTCCAATTTTACTACTTAGCAATCTGCTACTGGCCAGCCCTGACAGATCGAGGTATTTTCCGTCCGTCAGGTAAGATATTACTCCAACATCATTGGATGCAATTGCCTCTCTGTTGTAATAGCGATGGAAGAACCGCCCCAATGGATAATACTGGCGCGAGACCTGCAGGCTGTCATTATCTGATTCCTTAAGCGCATATACATTCCTTATGGACACGGCTAATACGATCACAACTACGGATAGAAAGAAGGCGTACCGGACTGTCTGGCTTTTCAAGAACAATTTTCGGCGAGAGAGCATCGGTACAGACATCGCCAAAGCGCAGCCCCAAAGCCAATCCAGGCTAAAGGATGATTTGAGCGGCTCTATCAATATGGAATTGGGAACAAAGTATCCGCCTTTGCTCAGCCCTAGGAAACCAAAGATCAAGATGGGAAGCATTCCCCATAAGCATACCTCAAGGGCCGCCAATGGACGTCGCTGAAACATTAGCAGTGCCGTTACTACAAACACCAAGAGTGTGCCATCATACCGGGTAGCTACCATCATGGCTCCGCACAATAATGTAAAATATGAGATTTTTTCCTTATTCCATTCATTAACCATCCGACTGAGAAATATAACGGCTAACAATAGTAGCAAGGGCTTTTCCATTCCATACAGCACCAATACGGAAATAGGTACAAGCAGAACAATCGCCAGCAGTATGGTAAGCCGGATCACGGGGTGTACCGCCCGGCCAGCCAGCCATTTTTCCAATACGATCAGCAACAAAATGGCGATGGTAGTATTGACGACGGGGACTATGATGAGATGGGAGCCGAAAATAAAAAAGAGGACAGCTAACACCAACGGATAAAGGAGGCTGGGAGAGGCAGCTTCGAATTGATGCCTGTCTATACCCCATATATGGGAAAAGGCGAATGTTTTAGCCGTAGACAATTGAAGAAAGGCTTCGTCCCTTGGTAGGGAATAAGTGCCACCTGTATGATATAGCAGATGATAGCCGGGTATGAAAATAGACAAGAGAAGAACGCAAAAGGAAAGGGTTAATACCCGGCGGCTTTGTAGAATAAGGTTAGATGACAGCATTTGAAAATATTGGGAAATAAATATAAGGTCATATTCTGCAGCCGGAGTGCACCCAGTCTTTTCACAGGTTTGCGTGTTTCTATACAAAAACGTAAGACATGAAGCTTCTTTTCAATGTGTTATTAATGCTCCCTTTTTCGCTGTATGCACAACCCAAGGGGATCCATTTTGAAGAAGGGGTAAGCTGGAAAGCCATAAAGGCCAAGGCTCGTGCTGAGCACAAGCTTATTTTTATGGACTGCTTTGCAACGTGGTGCGGACCGTGTAAAATGATGGCCCAAAGGATATTCCCATTGGATGAAGTAGGCCGTGTAATGAATGAAAAGTTCGTATGTGTCGGCGTACAAATGGACAGTACTGTGAAAGATAATCAGGAGGTGAGGAATTGGTATGCGGATGCACGCAGGATAGAGAAAGAATACAAGGTGGGTGAATATCCTACCTTCCTTTTTTTTAATGCCGAAGGACAACCATTACACAAGACAATTGGCGCTATGGGCAGTTCAGAAGAATTTCTCGCCAAGGTCAACGATGCCCTGGATGAAAATAAGCAATATTTTACACTAATGGGACATTACAGGCAACACCTGAACGATTCGGCTTATCTGCGCAATGCTATTATTGCGGCACTGACTGCTAGGGACGAAGTAAACGCTGCGTCCATCGGAGATGCCTATGCCGACTGTATAAAAAATCTCTTTGCCAAAGACAACCTGAGATTGATCCTAGGCTCGATGATATCCAGCCGGAACAGGGGATTTGACATATTGTTACACCACGGTACGGAAGTAGACACTTCATTGGGAATTAATACCGCAGAAAAGACGCTGGTGTGGATGATTCGTAAAGAAGAGATTAATCCTTTGACAAAGAAGGATAATACAGAAGTGGATTGGAAAGGTTTATATGCGCGTCTAAAAGAAAAATATCCTCAACAGGCCCAAAAAGCCGTGCTGGGGGCGTGTGCGGACTACTATGCAATAAGAAAGAGGTGGAAAGAGTATGGGCCGGCTATTGTAGAATACGTAGATAAGGTGGATGATCACCATGATATGGACAGGCTCAATGATTTTGCCTGGAATATTTTCCTGAAATGTGATGACTTTACTGTCCTGGCTTCTGCTTTAAATTGGAGTAGGTTTACTTTCTCTAATGACTCTATACCGGATGACAATAGGATTGATACCTATGCGAATTTATTGTACAAGAGTGGGGATGTAAAAGGCGCGATCTGCTGGGAACAAAAAGCAATGTCATTGGTGGCAGCAAAGAGCAACAACAAGCAAAGATATAATTTCCATAAATATGCTCAGACGATTGAGCGTATGCAAAGAGGTGAGAAAGTTTGGGAAAATCCGCTTTAAAAGTAGAATGCCACTATTTGTATGTTCACCCTACGGGTCATCAAAGGTCATCTTTTAAGACTTTGGGGTTAATCTGGCCTTGTGGGGCATGCACGATCGTCCTAAGGGCGTACAGTTTACCGCGCCGCCACGGCCAGCATATACCAGGCTGCATGGGGCAGCCATTGCTCTGCCCAAAGGGATTGTTGACCTCATACGTGATGGCCCACTCGAAATGCATGGAGCGGCGTACAGCATCCTTGATCTGCCGTTGGGTAGATCCCGAAGCCAGTGGGTAGTAATAGAGTAAGCTTACCAACGGCAACGGCAACCCGGCATCGGAAGGATGGAAGAAAGGTCTGTCTCCATTGTCCGCACGTCAGTAATCCTTGTACTTATCCCAGGAAGTGAACCGGGCCAGCAGGCTTTGGGCTCTCTTTTCCGCCGCATCGTGGTATGGCTTTGCGGAGGTGGCGCGGTAAAGTTCCGCAGCGGCGCTGAGGGCGCAGTAATCGTCCAGTATATTCTCTTTCCCATCATTGGTCATTCGGACATTCTCCTTTTCGAGAAAGGCAAAGGCATTCTCCGCCGCATGGAGATAGTCGGCAGCGCTGTATTCGCCCAGGATACTATCTGTAGAGGCGATTGCCAGGGCTGCAATGGCCATACCGGCGCCGCTGCGGTAGCTGGACTGGTAGCTTCGCCAGCTGTCGGAAAGAACCGGAGGTTCTTTGGCCGAAGGCCGGACATTCGATGTCGCAGGATCATTGGGCCATCCTGAGTCTTTGGAGACCTTTATACGGTAGCTTTTTTGTTCGGGAGATATTCTCCTGTCCTTTGCCAGCTTGCCCGGTCCTGGAGCTCCTATGCTGCGATAGAACGATCCGTTCCTGGCCTATGCACGGACCAGATAGTCCGCTCCATACATAGCTTCATCCAGCAGCCGGCGTCTGAACTGGCGGAAGTCAGTACTTTCCCGCTGGCTCAACAGCTTTTCCGTCTTTAAAAGACTCCACACGGTGAGCGAGACCTGCTGGGGATTGAAATAAGAGGAAAAAGATAAATGAGAGAGATGGATGCCATAGTCACCCGTGGCGTCATACCAGCCGCCATGCAGGTCGAGCGTTTTGGCTTTGATCTGGTCCGGACCCGGCGCCTGGGGAGGGGTTGGCAGATGATGATCGGCCGCATCGATCAGGCCGGCGCTACGCTGTCCCTTGAAATAATAGATCACATCGGAAAGGGTAGCTTTTTCCAGTACATTCTTTCCAATGATAAAGGGGTAGGAGCTGATGGGGCCGCCGCGGAGGGTGACTTGCAGTTGGTAACTGCCTTCCTTTAGCCAATTACTGAAATCCAGGGTCCAGAATACCCAATTCTTCCATTTGCTGACAGGTCCGCTGTATACGGGAGCGCCCTGGTAGACGGACTGGCCGGTACGGGTGTCTATCAGTTGATAGGACGGGATATCCATTTTCGCGTCTGCCATGATAACAGCATGTTTCGGCAGGCTGACCTTATAACCTACCTGGTTGGTAAGAATGCGGGGTTGGGCATGTATGTTGTGGGTGATAAAAAGCAGGCAAGCCAACAAGGCCATTCGGGAATAAATTGACATAACGGAGGATTGTGAGACAAATATAAGTGCCGCGATCAGGGAGAATGTAACGTCGACTACTGCAAAACTTCTACAGGGCACGGATTTTTTATATATTTAAAGGTCAACCCATGCCCATGCTATACGTTGATCGAAGAAGGAGCCGAAGGATCATACACATGGCTGCCATCGCCGGAGCCCTGGCGGCCCTCATCATGGCGCAGCTGCCCACCAGCGATAATCTCATCCTTGTACCCATCGAGGTTATCATGGTCATCCGCCTGGGTGGTGTGTTCCATGTCGGCCTGAAACATTCTATTTCCACCTCTTTGATCGTGGGAAATATCGCTACCCTGGTCGGTCGGGGAATATCAGAGTTCCTGGTAGGCTGGATACCAGTGGCGGGAAATATAGTCGACGCCCTCACAGCGGCAGCGGTCATAGAATTCTTTGGACATGCAGTAGCCCGAAGCTTTGAAAGGAGTCTCCGCTAAAAAAGCTATATTCATAGCTATAATGAACGCTATGAGAAAAAACCTTACCATCCTGCTGATTTCGGCATGGACCTTATCGGCTATGGCCCAGGCCCCCGACAGCGGCACTTTCCTCCTCCATAAATTTGCCCAGAACATCGGCAAAGAGCACTATTCCCTTCAATACACAGAAGCAGGTCCGCAATACTCCATCAACTTCAAGTTTGTAGACCGCGGTTCCCCGGTGCCATTGACGGCCAGGCTGGGTGTCACGCAGGAGAACGAACCTCGCAGCCTTATTATAAAAGGGAACACTTCCCGCTTCTCTACCATCAACGACAGTATCCAGATTAGAGGGCGGACGGCCCTCATCCGGGTGGATGATTCCAGCTATAGCAAAGACCTGGGACCCCTGGCCTTCCCTGTGGCAGGATACTCTCCAGGTACCGTACAAATGATGTTGCTGAGATATTGGGAAAGCCATGGCCGCCCCGCCAGCATTCCGATACTCCCCACCGGCGCAGTCCAGATACGGATGGATGGGGAAGACGTTATCGAACAGGATAAGCCTCTCCATCTCAACCGCTATGTCATCAGCGGTCTGGTATGGGGTAACGAGCTGTTGTGGACACGCACCGACGGGCAGCTGGTATGTCTCATTACCAATGATGCAGAAGGAGATAAGCTGGAGATGATGCTGGAGCCTTATGAAAGCCTGTTGCCCACACTGCTTACGCACGCGGCCGGCTATGGGATGGAGCTATTCACGCGTGGAACCGTACTTCCCAAGGCCAGGCCTACGGCCATTGTGGGCGGTAAGCTGATAGATGTCACCAGCGGAGCGTCTATCGATAACTCTGTGATCCTGCTGGAAGGCGGGCTGATCAAGGCGACGGGACGATCAGGCGAGCTGGCCATCCCCAGGGACTATACAGTGATCCATGCGGAAGGGAAGACGATACTGCCCGGTCTTTGGGATATGCATGCACATTTTGAACAGGCGGAATGGGGACCTGCCTATCTGGCGGCGGGTGTGACGACAGTACGGGATTGCGGCAATGAGTTCGAATACATCAATGCCATACAGGGCGCCATCGACGGCGGCAAGGGCATAGGACCCCATATTTTAAAGGCAGGCATTGTCGACGGACCGGGTGCAATGGGGCTCGGTATCATCCGTGCCTCCACTCCGGCGGAAGCTGTGGCGGTGGTAAAAAAATATAAGGACAACGGTTTTGTGCAGATAAAGATCTACAGCTCCGTCACGCCGGAGGTGTTGAAAGCCGTCTGCCAGGAAGCTCACCGTCAGGGGCTCACGGTGACAGGTCATATCCCTGAAGGGATGACGATACAGCAAGGCATCGAGGACGGCATGGATATGGTCAACCACGTACAATACGTCTACAGCGTGATGAAGATGAACAAGGACAGGAGCGTGGATGTCAATGACAGCGCCAACCAATGGGTGCTCCGCTTCATTAAGGAACACGGCACAGTGCTCGACCCTACATTAGGGGTCTTTGAAATGGTGTTCCGCAATACAAAGGACGATATCACTCAAATGGAACCCGCCTTTTATTCCCTGCCTCTTCCTTTACAGGCCCTTTTTAAGAACATGGGCATGCCGCCGGCGAAGGCTGTCCGGTTCAAGCCCATATTGGAAAGCATGGGCAGGATCGTAAAAGCCATGCATGACCAGGGCATTCCCATCGTTGCGGGCACAGATATGGGCTTCCCCGGATATAGCCTGGACCGGGAGCTGGAACTATACGTGGCGGCGGGTCTCACCCCGCTGGAAGCCATCCAGACGGCCACCGTGGCGCCCGCGCAGGTAATGAAACAGGATAAAGTGATGGGAACGATAGCGCCTGGCCACCGCGCCGACCTGATCATCGTGGAAGGCAATCCCCTTGTACAGATACGGGACATCCGGAATGTGCGTACAGTGGTAAAGGACGGCGAGATCTATGACCCCGTAAAACTACACGCGCTGGCAGGGTTCGGGAAATGACCAGCCAACCGTCTACAAGGGATTTTCGTTACATTTAGATCATGCTGCCGAGAGGATCTGTCCTGCTGTTGTTCCTATCAGTGTGGATCTCATCCACCTGTTGGGAAAAGGTATTAGCGCAGCAGACGCCCATCCAATTGAATATCACTACCACTCCCCCTACCTGTGAAGGTGACAAGGGGATCATCGTCGTCAATCCATCGGGTGGCACAGCCCCTTATAGCTATTCTTTTGACGGCAGCCCCCCACAATACAGCGGTATCCTGGCCGTCGGGGATGGCACCGTCCATTATATCGAAGTGACAGACGCAGCAGGGGTCAGGGTCACTACTAGCGTGACTTTGCCGACGGGGGATATTCCTTCCATCTCGGTGACCAACGTAATCGCTATTTCCGGCTGTGGCATGTCGGATGGCGTGATCTCCGTGCAGGGGTCGGATGGCGTACCGCCGTATACTTACAGCACCGATAAAAATATCTGGTCGTACCGGCAGGACTTTGTGGGCCTGTCCGCGGGCTATTATATCCTTTTTGTAAAAGACGCCAAAGGATGTATACAATTTACTACCTATAACCTTAAGGACTGTGTAAACCCGACCGTCTCCGTCGGCAATTCCATCTGTGGATCGGGCGGTGTGATCAATATTATGGTCAGTGGCGCAAATCCTCCCTATACCTATTCACTCACCGGGGTGAGCTACCAGAGCATTGGGACCTTTACGCAATTGGCACCACAGACGTATACGGTGCGTATAAGGGATGGGAATGGCGCAACCTATCTCTGCCATGCCGTCGTCCTCGATCAATGCGGGCTGGAGGTAACGGCGCAGGTACAGGAGGCAGGTTGCGGCAGACAGGACGCGAAAATTTTTGTGACGGCCAGCCGTGGAGTGGCGCCCTACCTATATTCCATCGATGGCATCCATTTCCAGTCAGGCAATACTTTTATGGGGCTGAAGGCAGGGCGGTATTCCGTGCTGGTAGTGGATGCGGCCGGCAACAGGGAAGTCGTAACGGTACAGACAGGGGATGATTGCCAGTACGTGCTGTCGGCTACTACAGACCCCTCCGTGCCCACCTGCGGAAAGCCCGATGCCGCCGTTACGGTGACGGCCAAGGGCGGAACGGCCCCTTATCAATACAACCTCGATGGCGGCCCCTTTCAGAATAGCAATGTCTTTCCCGGCGTCGCACCTGGTACACACTTTCTCTCCGTAAAAGACGCTGTAGGCGCCGTTGTCACCATCAGTGCACAGGTGCAGGCTACGAGGAGTGTAACGGCTGACGGGGGAGGGGACCTGTCCCTGTGTGAGGGCCAGACGGCCCGGATCATGGCTACTTCCAATGGAACCAGCTTCTCCTGGGAGCCAGCTGCGGGTCTGGATGACGCCACCTTACTGCAGCCCAGGGCGTCACCCTCTACCAACACCACCTATACGCTGACGGCTCGTGCGGGCGTCTGTGCGGCCATGGCCACTGTCAATGTCATCGTCCATTCGGACCCCAGGGTATACATCGGCGATGATACATCCATCCTGAAGGGACAGCCTCTGCCTTTGCATGCTGTGGACATAAATAACACCGGCTTTGACAGCTGGAGCTGGGACCCTCCTGATGGGCTGGATAACGCTCATGTACAGGCTCCGGTGGCCTATCCGGTGGAAGACGTGGTCTATACGGTAGTGGCCTCCACCGCCTCGGGATGCAGCGCCAGAGCCCGGATAGGCGTGAAGGTCTTTAGCGCGGCGGGTATTTTTGTCCCGAACGCCTTTACGCCCAATGGAGACGGTCACAACGATGTTCTGCGAGCCATACCCATGGGAATAAGGGAGTTCGGGTATTTTGCCGTCTGGAACAGATGGGGGCAGCGTGTCTTTTATACGAAGGATCCGGCTATTGGCTGGGATGGGACCGTCGGAGGGCGGCCAGGGGAGGCGGGCGCCTTTATCTGGAAGGTCAGCGGCATAGATTATAAGGGGGACAAGGTTTTGCGGGAAGGAACAGTTTTTTTGATTCGATAAAAATATATATTTGCTGATTCTTTTACCATTTTAAAATACAACTCACATGAACAAGGCCGAACTTATCGACAAGATTGCTGCCGACGCGGAGATCTCTAAGAAAGAAGCTAATGCTGTTTTGGATTCTTTCACAGAAGCCATCGCCAAGACCTTAAAGAAGGGTGACAAAGTAACCCTCGTTGGTTTTGGTACTTTCTCCGTATCCAAGCGTGCTGCTCGCACGGGCCGCAATCCTCAAACAGGCGCAACTATAAAGATAAAGGCTAAGAAAGTAGCAAAGTTCAAAGCAGGTAAAGAACTGGCCGCAAAGATCTAAGCTTTAAAGCCATTGAAAACAGTGAAGCAGCCGGTTGGGAGACCGGCTGCTTTTTTTATGCTGTAATACTATTTATTTGAAATTAAGGTATTTGTTGATATCCGATGAGAATCCTACCTGTATGTTCAACCAGCTATTGCTTCGGGTGCCCAGGTCGTGGAAAAAAGCTCCACGAAGATACAGCCTCTGGCTTTCATCCCTGTTTGGCATATAGTATACCTGAAATTGTGGGTTGATGATGATGTTTTCGTGCGCCTTGAACTCCTGAAAAGTATTGCCGTCCCTTGAATAGTTACCACCGCTTTGTTGAATATCCTTATCCAGGAGTTTCAGCCAGATCAGGCCTGCGGACACATCTATACCGACATATGAGGTGGCCTTGATCTTCATATTTGCCTGAATAGACTTCTTAAAAGTCAATACATTGAAGGTGCGCGGAATCTTTGTTGTGTCATTGCCATTGATGTCATAGATGGTGTCCCGAATGCCTGTCCGTATAATTCCCGCTGCGATATACAGATTGAATTCCCTTTTGTAGCTTTCAACTTTAATGGCGCTGACCTTTACACCGGATTCAAGGTTGTCATATTGCAGCAGTTGGAAATTAGGCACAAATGTCACCTTATTACCACCATTTATAATGCTTGCATCCAGGTAGCGGAGTTTGTTGTCGATCTTGGAAAATCGGAGATTGGCTTCCACATGATCGAGAAAATAGGTGGTATTCTGACGATAGCGAACCTGTCTGCTCCATCCAAACAGGTGTGTAGTAAAAGTACCTTCAGCCTGTAATAGTCCATTTGGCTGGTCTTCCTGTACGCCGACGAGGTCTGAAAAAATATTCAGTTTGATGACGTTGTTAATGTCCGTCTCCCTCATCCTGGCTATTTCTGGTTTTTTGCCATCAAAAATGATACGTCCTGTACGGGTAACAAAAAGGTCATATATATCTATATCATAAGGTGGATCATAGGTGAACAGATCGGACATACGGAACCAATATTGCAGTCCACGGTTAGTATTCTTCCAAACGGCTATGTACAAACTATTCGTTTTCCGTGAAGCCGCCGTTACGCTCCTCAGGTCGATGGAAAAGTTGTAATCCAATATTTTGCTTATGTTCAGCTTGGGCAAGGATATTTTACCGCCGCCAAACCTGTAACGCAGTTCAATGCTGTCTCCCAGGGTGATACGCATAGCCTTTGCGAAACCGGAGTTTATGACGAGCTCGCTACGCTCTACAAATGCAAATCCCACCAGATAATACTCGCTATCATTCTTGCTTACCATGCCCTGTACTTCCCTTAGTACCTGCTCATTTTTCAGTAGCGCGTTTGATGTTTGACTAGCCTGCTCCAGGTAGCTGGCCCGCTGAGTAGCTGTCATTTCTGGTTTGGAAAGGTTTTGATCTATCTCCTCCTTTTTACGATTGAGGCTGTCTATCTTTTCCTGCAGCATTACTGAATCCTTTTTTTTAAGATAGTCATTATACCCTACCAGCTTGTATAGCCG
>Ga0207667_10002280_pt1 | contig 24109 bp, 20 predicted proteins | sample KBSCornC52_FD_184301 | JGI IMG/M metagenome (GOLD analysis project Ga0207667, IMG submission 184301) | Corn rhizosphere microbial communities from Kellogg Biological Station, Michigan, USA - KBS Corn C5-2 (SPAdes) (version 2) | ecosystem: Host-associated > Plants > Roots > Rhizosphere > Soil ...
TCGATCGCACGCCCGCGCGACGCGGCGATCGTCCGTCGCACCCGCTGCGCCGGCAGCGGCAGGCTCATCTTGCGCAGCAGCGCCTTCACTTCGGCGAGCTCGTCAACGGTCATCGTCGCGAAATCCTTGTGCTGCAACACCTCGCGCGACGAAAACGACAACGCGGCGTCGAGATCGGTTTCCTGCGCATCGTCGGGCACGGTGCGCGGCGGCGGCAGCATCGCCTGGGCAAGCCGCGCGGGAAGATCGTCGGCGGGATCGCTCACACGGCCCTGGATCCTGGGCAACAGCGCGGCGATCATCTTCTCGAGCAGCCGCGGATTACGCCAGAACATGTCGAACGCCTGCTCGAAGATCGGCAGGTGCTCGCGCCGCGAGACGAGCACCGCAGCGAGCGCTTCCCGGAAGTCGCTGCGGTTGTCGAGCCCGACGGCCTCGATCGCTGCGAGCGCGTCGATCACCTTCGCGGGCCCGACCGGCAGCCCGGCCGCGCGCAACACCCGCACGAAATACAGCACGTTGTCGGCGAGATGGGCTTGCGCCGCGCGTGCTGCCGTCATCTCATGCCTGTTCTGCCTGGGCCTCGCGCACGAGTCTCGCCGCAACGTCGGGCGTGATCGCGGCGACATCGTCCTGGTACTTGAGCAGTGCGCCAAGCGTGTCGGCCACCGTCTGCGGGTCGAGCGTGATCCGGTCGAGCGCCACGAGCGCCTCCGCCCAGTCGAGCGTCTCGGCGATCCCCGGCGACTTGAACAGATCGAGCGTGCGCAGCCGCTGCGTGAACGCGACGACCTCGCGTGCGAGCGACGCAGACGCCGCCGGACATTTGCGCGCGACGATGGCGAGCTCGCGCGCCGCATCGGGGTAGTCGACCCAGTGATAGAGGCAGCGCCGCTTGATCGCATCGTGGATCTCGCGCGTGCGATTCGACGTGATCACGACCACCGGAGGCGTGTGCGCGCGAATGGTGCCGAGCTCCGGAATGGTCACCTGGTAATCGGACAGCACTTCCAGCAGGTACGCCTCGAACGGCTCGTCCGCGCGGTCGAGCTCGTCGATCAGCAGCACCGGCGGCGCGCCGTCTTCCGGCGAGAGCGCCTGCAGCAGCGGGCGGCGCAGCAGGAAGCGCGTCGTGAAGATGTCGTGCGACAGCTCGCCCCGCTCGACGCCACCCGCCGCTTCGGCGAGCCTTATCTCGATCATCTGGCGCGGATAGTTCCACTCGTACACGGCGCCCGCCGTGTCGAGGCCTTCATAACACTGCAGGCGGACGAGCGGTCGCGCGAGGCCCGCGGCGAGCACCTTGGCGATCTCGGTCTTGCCGACACCCGCCTCACCTTCGAGGAAGAGCGGCCGTTGCAGCTTCAACGCGAGGAAGACCGCGGTCGCGAGGCGGCGCTCGGCGACGTAGTCGTGCTGTTCGAGCAGCGCGAGCGTCGCGTCGACGTTGGACGGCGGTTGCGCCGGCGTGTGTTGCGGTTTCACGGTCGGTGCCCGGGAAGCATGAGTCCTCGATTCTACGGCACGGTGCACGCACCGCCGCTTGCGGCCGGAAAGCGAACGGGCGGCCCGCGGGCCGCCCGTCGCCATCGCTCTGTTTCCCGTGATCAGGCGATCGCCGCCACCGCCCGCGAAGCCATGACCGAAATGAGGTGCGCGCGATATTCCACGGTGCACGCACCGCGGCTTGCGGCCGGAAAGCGAACGGGCGGCCCGCGGGCCGCCCGTCGCCATCGCTCTGTTTCCCGTGATCAGGCGATCGCCGCCACCGCCCGCGAAGCCATGACCGAAATGAGGTGCGCGCGATATTCGGCCGACGCGTGCAGGTCGCTGTTGAGGCCGCTCGCATCGATCGCGACACCTTTCGCGGCGGCCGGCGTGAAGCTGGCCGTGAGCGCTTTCTCGATTGCGGTTGCTCGAAACACCGACGGCGCCGCCCCCGTAACGGCGACACGAACGTCACCCCTCGGCGAGCGCGCGACGAACACACCCACCAGCGCGAAACGCGACGCGGGATTCGGGAACTTCACGTAGGCCGCCCGCTCGACAAGCGGAAAATCGACGGCGGTGATGATTTCGTCGGGCGCGAGCGCCGTTTCGAACATCCCCTTGAAGAATTCGTCAGCGGCGATGGCGCGCTGGTGCGTGCGGATCGTCGCACCGGTTGCAAGCACGGCGGCCGGCCAGTCGGCGGCCGGATCGTTGTTGGCGAGCGAGCCGCCGAGCGTGCCCATGTTGCGCACTTGCCGATCACCGATGCCCTCCGCAACATCGGACAACGCCGGCATCGCGGTTCTGACCAGCTCGGACGATGCGATTTCGGCGTGTCGCGCCATCGCGCCGATGACAAGACGCTCGCCGTCCTTGCGGATGCCGCGAAGATCGGCGATGCCGGCGAGATCGACCAGCGTGCCCGGCTGCGACAGCCGCAATTTCATCGCCGCAACGAGGCTCTGGCCGCCCGCGAGCGGACGCCCGCCACTCGACGCCAGTGCCGACACGGCGTCGGCGAGTGTTTTCGGTTGCTGATAGTCGATTGCGTACATGAGCGCTCCTTATGCGTGCCCGCGTGCCTGGCGGATCGCGCGCCACACCCGATGCGGCGAGGCAGGCATGTCGAGATGCGCCACGCCGAGCGGCGCCAGCGCATCCATGACGGCGTTCATCATCGCGGCCGGCGCACCGATGGCGCCCGCTTCGCCGCAACCCTTGACGCCCAGCGGATTGTGCGTGCACGGCGTGACCTTCGTGCCGACGCTGAACGACGGCAGATCGTCGGCGCGGGGCAGCGCATAGTCCATCATGCTGCCGGTCAGCAATTGCCCGCTGTCGGGATCGTAGACGCAGTGCTCGAGCAGCGCCTGCCCGAGCCCCTGCGCCACGCCGCCGTGCACCTGGCCTTCGACGATCATCGGATTGATGATGTTGCCGAAGTCGTCGCACGCGCTGAACGCAACGACATCGACAACACCGGTGTCGGGATCGATCTCGACCTCGCAGATGTGCGTGCCGGCGGGATAGGTGAAGTTCGTCGGATCGTAGAAAGCCGTCTCGTCCAAACCCGGCTCGAGCGTGGCGAGCGGATAGTTGTGCGGCACGTAGGCGGTCAGCGCGATCTCGCCGAAGGTCTTGCTGCGATCGGTGCCCGCCACCGTGAACTTGCCGTCCTTGAACTCGATGTCCGATTCCGCCGCTTCGAGCAGATGCGCGGCGATCTTCTTTCCCTTGGCGACGATCTTGTCGAGCGCCTTGACGATGGCGCTGCCGCCGACGGCGAGCGAGCGCGAGCCGTAGGTGCCCATGCCGAACGGCACGCGCCCCGTGTCGCCGTGCACGACGCTCACGTTGTCGACCGGTACGCCGAGATGCGCGGCGACGACCTGCGCGAATGTCGTCTCGTGTCCCTGTCCGTGGCTGTGCGAGCCGGTGAACACGGTGATGCTCCCCGTCGGATGCACGCGCACCTCGCCGGCCTCGAACAGGCCGGCGCGCGCACCGAGCGACCCCGCGATGTTGGACGGCGCAAGGCCGCAGGCTTCGATGTAGGCGGCGTAACCGATTCCGCGCAGCTTGCCCCGCTTCTGTGCCTCGGCGCGCCGCGCGGCAAAGCCCGCGACATCCGCCATCTCGATCGCCGCGTCGAGCGTCTGTTCGTAGTCGCCGGTGTCGTAGTTGAGCGCGACCGGCGTTTGATGGGGAAAGCTGCGAATGAAATTGCGCCGGCGGATCTCGTCCTGCGCGATGCCCATCTCGGCCGCGGCCTGATGGACGATGCGCTCGACGACGTAGGTCGCCTCGGGCCGTCCCGCACCGCGGTAGGCGTCGACCGGCGCCGTGTTGGTGAATGTGGCCGTCACCTCGCAATGGATCGCCGGTGTCGAGTACTGCCCGGCGAGCAGCGTCGCATAGAGGATCGTCGGAATGCACGACGCGAACGTCGACAGATACGCGCCCATGTTGGCGGTCGTCTGCACGCGCAGCGCGAGGAACTTGCCCCCCTTGTCGAGCGCCAGCTCGGCATGCGTCACGTGATCGCGGCCGTGCGCGTCGGACAGGAACGATTCGCTGCGCTCGGCGGCCCACTTGATCGGCCGGTTGATGCGCTTCGACGCGAACACCATCGCCGTCTCTTCGGGATAAAGATAGATCTTCGAGCCGAAGCCGCCACCGACATCGGGGGCGATCACGCGGACCTTGTGCTCGGGCAAGCCGAGCACGAACGCGGTCATCAGCAGCCGCTCGACGTGCGGGTTCTGGCTGGTGACGTAAAGCGTGTAGGCGTCGTCGGCCCGGTCGTACACGGCGAGCGCGGCGCGCGGCTCGATCGCATTCGGGATGAGGCGGTTGTTGACGATGTCGAGCTTCGTCACGTGGGCCGCGGTGGCGAACGCGGCGTCGACCGCGGCCTTGTCGCCGATCGCCCACGTGTAGCACTTGTTCCCCGGCGCCTGGTCGTGGATCAGCGGCGCGCCTGGCGCGAGTGCGTCGACCGGATTGACCACGGCTGGAAGCACGTCGTAATCGACGCCGATCTGCTCCGCCGCGTCCTTCGCCTCGGCAATCGACTCGGCGATGACGAGCGCAACCGCATCACCGACATAGCGAACCTTCCCCTGGGCCAGCACCGGGTGCGGCGGCTCGTTCATCGGCTTGCCGTCGGTGCCGGTGATGAGCCACCCGCACGGAAGCCCGTTCACACCGGTCAGGTCGGCGCCGGTGAAGATTTCGACGACGCCGGGGAGCGTTTTCGCCTTGACGACATCGATCGAGCGGATCGCGGCGTGCGCGTGCGGCGAGCGCAGGAAATACGCGCAAGTCTGGCGCGGCATCGAAACGTCGTTGGTGTATTGACCGGTGCCGGTGAGAAAGCGCGCGTCTTCCTTGCGCAGTACCGGCTGCCCGATGGTACTGGCGAGCGCCGTGGTGTCGTTCGCACCCATCGTCGTCTCCTATTTGCCCATGACCGCCGCGGCCTGCCGCACGGCTTTCACGATGTTGTGATACCCGGTGCAGCGGCACAGGTTGCCTTCGAGGCCCGCGCTTATCGTCGCTTCGTGTTGTGATACCCGGTGCAGCGGCACAGGTTGCCTTCGAGGCCCGCGCGTATCGTCGCTTCGTCGGCGCCCGGATGGCGGTGCACGAGATCGATGGCGCTCATCACCATGCCCGGCGTACAGAACCCGCACTGCAGGCCGTGGCAATCGCGAAACGCCGACTGCATCGGATGCATCGTGCCGTCCTCGGCGATCAGGCCTTCGATCGTCACGACCGAAGCGCCTTGCGCCTGCACGGCGAGCACGTTGCACGACTTCACCGCCTGGCCGTCGAGATGCACCGTGCATGCGCCGCATTGCGCGGTGTCGCAGCCGACATGCGTGCCGGTGAGTGCCAGGTTGTTGCGCAGGAAATCGACGAGCAGCGTGCGCGCGTCGACGTCGGCGCGCACCGGCTTGCCGTTGACTGACATTTCAAGCGAGACGGACACGTTGTCCTCCTTCGGCGAATGACGGGCGCGTGATGCGTCTTGCGTTGTCGCGCGGGGCAACAAGCATACTCCTGCGCGCGTTGCGGATGGAAGGGGCGCCGGTCGCGCAAACGTGCAAATCGGCGCACCCGCGGCGGCGTGCATCTTGCTCAATTCGTGACGCACCCCGCGCGACGCGCCGCGTTTGTAATTCCTGCCTTGCGGCCGTTGCAGCATCGGTAACGCTGTCGGAACGCGACGGGACATAGGCGGGTCCCGCGTCCGACGAGGAGATCGACATGCTTCGTGAAAGATTCAAACGCACGGTTGGCATCGCGGGCGCAACGGCCGTCGCGATGCTGGCGGCCGGTTGCGTCACCGTCGCCACGCCGTCGCCCACGGGAAAACTCGCCGTTGCGAACGCGGCGATTACAGACGCGGTCAGCGCCGACGCGTCGCAATACGACGCGGCCGACCTCGACAAGGCGCGCAGAAAGCTCGCCCGCGCGCACGACGAGGCCGCACAGGGCGACTATGGCGTGGCACAGGATCTCGCCGAGGAAGCCGAGGTCGATGCCCGCCTCGCCGCAACGCGTGCGCGCTCGACCAAGGCAGCGCAGGCCGCATCGGCCGTGCAGGAAAGCATCCGTGCGCTCGACGACGAAATCGCGCGCACACCGCAATGAAGGAGTGACGCCATGAAAGTCTGGAAAGCCACAATGGGAATCGTCGTCCCCGCATTCGCCCTCGGCGCCTGCGCGGTGCTGCCCGCATACGACGCGGAAGTGGACGATGCGCGCGCCGCGGTGCTCGCGGCGCAGAACGACCCGCAAGTCGTTTCGCTCGCCCCGGTGGAATTGCACAAGGCGGTCGATGCGATGCGCGAGGCCGATGCGGCGTGGTCGAACCGCAGCAGCATCGAGGAGGTGCACCACCTCGCGTACCTCGCGCGGACGCATGCGACGATCGCGAAGGAAACCGCGCGTCTCAAGACCGCCGAGGCATCGGTCGCATCCGCGAATGCCGAGCGCGACCGGGTGCGGCTCGAAGCGCGCACGCGCGAGGCCGAACGCGCACAGCGTCAAGCGGCGCGTGCCCAGCAGGACGCGGCCCGCGCGCAAGCGCAAGCCGACGCCAACCGTGCGAGCGCGCTCGCGGCGCAGCAGCAAGCGGCCGATGCCGCGCGGCAGGCGCAGGCGGCACGCGACGCGGCGGAGGCGTCGCGCGCGCAGGCGGCCGACGCGCAAGCGCGCGCACAGTCGCTGCAATCGGCGCTCGCCGAGTTGCAGGCGCGCCCGACCGACCGCGGCATGGTGGTGACGATGGGCGACCTGCTGTTCGACACCGGCAGCGCACACCTCAACCCGGGCGGCCTTCGCGTGGTCGACCACCTGGTCGAGTTCATGCAGGCTTATCCGCAACGGCGCGTGAGCATCGAGGGCTTCACCGACAGCGTCGGCAATCCCGCGTCGAATCAGGACTTGTCGGAGCGGCGCGCCTCGGCCGTGCGGCTCGCGCTGATCGACCGCGGCGTCGATCCGGCGCGACTCGTCGCGCGCGGCTACGGCGAGGACTACCCGGTCGCGAGCAACACCAATCCGGCGGGACGCCAGCTCAACCGGCGCGTCGAGATCGTGATCTCCGACGCGAACGGCGCAATCGCATCACGCGGGTCGCCGCCGGTCGCAAACATCGGGCGCGGACCGCGCGGCTGAGCTACGGGGTCAGACTTCGGGGTCAGAGCTGCAAGTGTTGCGACGCCCGCTGCAGCGCATTTTGGTGAGCGATGACGCGCAACACTTGCGGCGACCCGGAACTCAATACTTGCGGCTCTGACCCGAACTCGCTTGCAGCTCCACACCCCGGGCTCAATGCAGGTTGGCGACGAACTGCGCGAGATTGTCGATGTCCTCGTCCGACAGCGTCCTCGCCACGCTGGTCATGTTCCCGGCGTCGTTGGTGCGCCGCTTCGCCTTGAAGTCGAGCAACTGCTTCTTCACGTATTCGTAGTGCTGCCCCGCCTCGCGTGGAATTTCGTTCTGCCCGACGAAATCGCCGCCGTGGCACATCGAGCAGAGCACCTCGTCGGCCTTTTTGCGTCCCGCGTCGACCTTCGCCGGGTCGGCCTTGAACCCGGTTGATTTTTCCTTCTGCTTCGAGAACCAGTCGGCGAGCGCGAGCATGTCGCTTTGCGACCTTCGCCGGGTCGGCCTTGAACCCGGTTGATTTTTCCTTCTGCTTCGAGAACCAGTCGGCGAGCGCCAGCATGTCGCTTTGCTCGAGCGTCGCCGCCACCGGGCTCATCAGCGGATCCTTGCGCCGGCCTTCCTTGAAGTCCTTGAGCTGCAGGTAGATGTAGCGGGCGGTTTGCTGCGCGAGGTTCGGGTACTGTGGATTCGTCGAGTTGCCGTCGGCGCCGTGGCAGGCCGCGCAGACGTCGACCTTCGCCGGCGGCTTCGCATCCGCGGGCGCCTGGGCCAGCACGTTCGATCCGGCGATCGTCGCAACGACGGCGCCGCACAGCAGCAGGATTTTCATCGCAATATCGGGGCGCCGGCGGCAAGCGCCGGTATCGGGTTGACATGAAAACGGCCGCACCGGTTCCGGTGCGGCCGCTCGCCGGGTTGCGTTCGAATCAGGGCAGCGCGAACACGAACACGCTGTTGCCGCGCTTCGAATCGATCTGATTGTTTCCGCCGGCCGCGACGGCGATGTACTGCTTGCCGTTCACCATGTACGCGACGCCGGGTGAGTTGACGCCGGCGCCGCAGTTGAACTTCCACAGCTCCTTGCCGGTGCGCGCATCGTACGCCTTGTACCAGCCGTTCGCTTCGCCGTTGAACACGATGTCGCCGGCCGTTGCGAGCACGCCGCCGATCAGCGGCTGCGGCGTCTTGTGCTTCCACATGACCTTGCCGCTATCGAGATTGACCGCGACCAGCTGTCCCCATTGCTCTTCGGTGGGGATCGTCTTGAACGCGCCGCCGAGCCACAGCTTGCTGCCGCCCGGATACGGTGCTTCCTCGACGTGATACGTCATCGGCTGGTGCAGGTTGGCGGCGTAAGCCATGTGCAGCTTGGGATTCACGGCCATCGGCGACCATTCGACGCCACCGTTGGCGCCGGGCAGCATCCGCGCGCCCTGCGGCGTCGGAAGCACCCACATGTTCTCCTGCGGAATCATCGCCTCGGAAAAGCGGATCAGCTTGCCCGACGCGCGATCGTTGACGTAGACATGGCCGGTCTTGCCGCCGTGGATCACGACGTCGGTGACCTTGCCGCTGGCATCCTTCGCCTGCGTCAGGATCGTCGCGCTGACCGCGTCGAGGTCCCAAACGTCGTGCGGCACGTACTGCGAGTGCCATTTGTAGGCGCCGGTTTCGAGATCGACGGCAACCATCGAATCGGTGTACAGGTTGTCGCCCGGCCGGATGGCGCCGTAGAGGTCGGGGGACGGGTTGCCGACGACGAAGTACACCATGTGCGTCTTGCGATCGACGGACGGCGTCATCCACACGCCACCGCCGAGCGTCTGGAAGAACGACGAATCCTTCGCGAGCGCCGCTTTCTCGGCCGCAATGTCGCGATGCAGGTCACGGCCGGTGGCATCCTTCTCTGCCCACACGCCTTCCTGCCCCTTGTCGGGGATGCTGTAGAACGTCCACAGCAGGTGCCCGTCCTTCTCGTCGAACGCCTTGACGAAGCCGCGGATTCCGTACTCGCCGCCGTTCGTGCCGATCAGCACCTTGCCCTCGACGACCGTGGGCGCCATCGTTTCCGAATAGCCCTTGTCGGGATCGGCGATCTGCGTCTGCCACAGCAACTTCCCGGTCTTCGCGTCGAGTGCCACGAGCTTCGCGTCGAGCGTGCCCATGAACAGGCGATCGCCGTCGATCGCCACGCCGCGGTTGTTCGGGCCGCAGCAGAACGTGGTGATCGGTCCCATCTTGTGCTTGTAATGCCAGTATTCCTCGCCGGTCGTCGCGTCGATCGCGTACACGTGGTTGAACGACGTCGTCAGGAACATGACGCCGTTGACGACGATCGGCGACGTTTCCATCGACTCGAGCACGCCGGTCTGGAAGACGAACGCCGGCTTGAGCTTGCCGACATTGCTCGCGTTCACCTGCGAGCCCGGGTAGTAGCGCGTTTGCGCGTAGCTGCCGTTCGAGTGGATCCAGTTTTTCGGATCGGATGCCGCGTTGTCGAGCATCGACTGCGTCACCGGTGCGAAGCTTTGCGACATCGGCTTGGCGACCGTCGTGTCCGCCGTCCCCGTTTCCTGCGCGCTGGCGCCAACCGACAGCGCAAGGCCGGTCGCAACGAGCGCGACGCGGATGAGCTTCTTGTTGCGTTCGATCATCTGAGGCCTCCAGGATGCCTTGTGACTCGGACCGTCGAAACTACGTCAGGGTAGGGTTGGTACGTTTCGGCAATCGCCGTTATAGTGCGTTTCCCAGCAAGTTGCAATCGACCCCGTTTGTGCACCGCAATAGCGTCGATGCAACGTCTGGAGCGCGGGTATTGGAGAGGGTGGAATGACGTCAATCGATCCTGGACGCACGCCGCAAGCGTCGCTCGGTACGCGCTGCAGCATCGCGGCGGCGAGTGCTGCGCTCGCATTGGTTGCAACGCTCGTAGCCGCGACGCCGGCCGTCGCAATTACCGATGCCGAGCTCGCGACCAACGCGCGCCTGCTCGCGTCGGCGCGCAACGACGACGCCCCGGGCGTCGTTCGCGCACTGCACGACGGCGCCGCGGTCGATTCGCGCAACCGGCTCGGCGAGACGGGATTGCTGATCGCATTGAAGAAGGACCGCGCGGATATGGCCCAGGCGCTGCTCGCCGCAGGCGCCGACGTGAACCTTCCCGCGATCAACGGCGTGACACCGCTGATGGCCGCCGCGTACGCGGGCAACCTCGAGATGACCCGCACGCTGCTCGAGCGCGGCGCCGCCATCGCCGCGGTCGATCGCCTCGGCAAGAACGCGATCACTTATGCAGCGGGCGAGGGACACACATCGGTCGTGCGGCTGCTGCTCGCGCACGGCGTCGATCCGAACGGCATCTATCGCAACGACCTCACTGCGCTGATGTGGGCCGCAGGCTACGGACATGCCGATACCGCGCGTGCGCTGATCGAAGCCGGCGCGCGCATCGAGCTCGTCGACAATCGCGGCAAGACGGCGCTCGACATGGCACGCGAGTTCAAGCACGCGGAAACGGTGGACGTGCTCGAGCGCGCGCTCGCCGCGACCCCGAATCGAGCCGCTGCCGGTTCCACCGCTACCGTTCGTTGAATCCCGGGATCGTCGCTGCGTTCAGCGGCGCGCGGGCGCGCGGCGGCAGCGTCATCCGCGCGAAGATGCCGTCGCGCCGGTAGGCATGCATCAGCGCTGCGGCGACGTGCACGGCGACGAGCGTCAGGAGGACGAAGCTCGCGCCGAGATGGATGTCGCTCATGAGATCCTTCACCGCCGGCAGCTTCGTCCCCCACGCGGGCAGCGTGATGCCGAACCACTTGACCGGGTATCCGCTGAAGACCGAGCCCAGGTAACCGGCGAGCGGCATCACGAAAAGCGTGGCGTAAAGGGCGGCATGGTTCGCCCTGGCGGCACACGCCTGCCAGCGCGGCATCGCGGGCAGCGGCGGCGCCGGGTGCGCGAGGCGCCAGCCGAGCCGGAACAGCATCAGCGCGAGGATGCACAGCCCGATCGACTTGTGCCCATTGAACGCGTCCGCGCGCATGCCCGGCGGGCTCTTCGGAATCTGCTGCATCAGCCACCCGTACGCGAATTGCGCGAACACGAGCGCCGCGATGATCCAATGAACGACCACGGCGGTCGTCGTGTAGCGGGCCCGTACGGCGTCTCGCATGCGCGGGCCTACAGCTTCACCTCGACGTTCGCGCCCACGAACCAGTTGCGGCCCGGCGCCGGCTCGAAGAAGCGGCCGTTCCCGTCGTCGACGATGACGGAACCCGAGTAGTTGCGATCGAACAGGTTGTTGACGCGCACGAATGCCTTCCATGTCGCCGCGCCGTACGTCTGCGCGAAGCCGAGACGCCAGTTCATTACCGCGTACGCGGGGGCCGCGTCGGTGTTCGCTTCGTTGACAAAGAGCTTGTCCACGTATTGAAACTCGAGCGCGGTGTCGAGACCGTGGAAGCGTCCGGGTGCCCACGCGAGTTCGCCGTACGCCTGCTTCGACGGCACGGCGGGAATGCGCGAGCCCGACGATACCGGTACGGGCGACGATCCTGTCGAGAATGGTTCGGTGAACTCCGCGCGAAGCCAGGTGAGCGCGACATGCGCGCCGATGCCGTAGTCGAAGCGGGCGTCCCATGCCGCTTCGGCACCTCGACGCCGCGTCGCCGACGCGTTCTTGTAGATCGTCCGGCCGCCGATCGCCGTGTCGACCACGATCTCGTTCCGCGTGTCGACGTTGAAGATCGCCGCCGTCAGTCGTTGGCGCTCGGCGAGCCGGTACTTGAGACCGATCTCGGTTGCGCGACTTCGCGCCGGCTGCAGCCCGAAGTTGAGACCGCTGCCGCCCTGCTGATAAGCGAGTTCGGCGAACGTGGGCGTCTCGAACCCCTCGCCGTAGCTCGCATAGGCATTCAGATCGTCGGTGACGTGGTAGACGAGCCCCGCGACCGGGCTCGTGTCCTCGAAGCGGCGGCTGCCGCTGTCGTCGGGATTCAGCGCAGTGACGTAATGATCCTGCGATGTGTAATGCACGTTGCTCGTGCGCACGCCGATGGTGCCCGTCCAGCGCGGCGCGAACGCCCATTCGGCCTGCGCGTAGAGGTCGTTGCCGTACACGTTGTCGTCCTCGTCGCGACGCAGGTCGCCAAGATCGCCGAAATTGTTGACGAAGCCCTTTCGTCGTTCGTGCTGGTGATTGAAGTCTCCCCCGACCGAGATCGTCAGCGGCCGGTCGAGCGCCGCGCCGCGCCAGTCGAGCCGCACACCGATGCCGCCGTAATCGCGGTCGAGGTCGGGCACGCCGCCCGACGAGGTCGCACCGGTTCCCGTCAGCGCCAGGTACTGGCGGATCAGCCTGCGTCCGCCGTAAGTGTCGACGTGCAGCGAAACGGCGTCCGAGAACCGCTGGTCGACGGCGGCGCCGATCTGCTCCTGGTTGATCGTCTTCCGGGTGTTGAAAAGGAACGCGGCCGCGTCCGCGCTGCGCGGATCGGCACTCCATTCTGCGCGCGTCAGGCCGAGCGGGTCCTGCGTCTCCGGCTGGAACTGCGTATTGCCGATCAGCGTGATGCGCGTGTCGGGCGTCGGGTCGATCACCAGCTTCGCATTCGTGAGGTCGCGCCGGGCGGACGAGTGGGCGCGGTAGCCGTCGGTGACGAACTCGCTCGCCGCGACGACGCCGCCGACGTATTGCCCCCTTGCGCCGACCTTCACGCCGGCGACCCCGGTGCCGTAACTCCCGCCGCCGCCGTTGAACTCGAGATACGGCGCGTCGGGCGGGTCTTCGGTGAAGATCGAGATCACGCCTCCCGACGCATTGCCGTACAGCGCCGAGAACGGTCCGCGCAGGACCTCGATGCGCGCCGCGGACAGCAGGCTGAAGCTGCCGGTCTGGGCCTGCCCGTCGGGCATCGTGACCGGGATCCCGTCCTGGTAGATGCGAACGCCGCGCTCACCGAAGGTTGCGCGCGCGCCGAATCCGCGCGAGCTGATCTGCAGATCCTGCGCGTAGTTCTGGCGATTCGCCACGAACACGCCGGGAATGCGCGACAGCGACTCGGACAGATTCACCATCGGCTGACCGTTCTGGATCGTGGCGGCGTCGATGATGTCGACGGACGCAGGAACGTCGAACGCGCGCTCGGCATGCCGTGTCGCGGTCACCGTGATCGGGTCGATGACGAGCGGTGCGTTCTGCGCGTCCTGTGCCCAGCAAGCGGGCGCGCCGATCGCGAGCATTGCAAAGAGCGGCATGGCTGCGCCGGTGAAACGTATCTCGGAATGCGAGCCGCGTTCGTCCAAGCTCCCTCCTCCTCCGCGTACGGGCACGGGAAATTTGGTTAGCATACGAGATTCATCGACAGGGGGCCAACTTCGGGGCTGTCCCGTGAAGCCGTCGTTCTGGAGCGCGCATGAAAATTCACCGGATGTTCCGCCTTTTCCTGACCCTTGCCGTGCTCGCGTCGGGCAGCGCAATCGCGCAACCGATGGCTTATGCGTCGGATGAGGGCTCGGGAACCATCTCGGTGATCGACACGGCAACCGACCACGTGCAGGCGACGATCACGACCGGCGGCAAGCCGCGCGGCATCGCCGCGTCGCGCGACGGCAGGCGGGTGTACGTGAGCGACCAGACCGCGAACGGGCTCGCCGTGATCGACGCCGCCACCGGCACCGTGATGAAACGCGTTCCGCTCGGAAGCTCGCCCGAAGGTATCTACCTTTCCGCAGACGGCCGTTGGCTCTCGGCCGCAATCGAGGAAAACAACCAGGTCGTCATCCTCGACACCGCCACGCTCGCGATCGCGAAGCGCATCACGACGAAGGGAAAGAACCCCGAGCACGCGGTGTTCAGTCCGGACGGGAAGTGGCTATACGTGAGCGCCGAGGAAGCGGACAGCGTCGACATCATCGACGTCGGGCGCGGCGAAGTCGTCAAATCGATCACCGTCGGCGATCGCCCGCGCGGCATCGGGTTTCTGCCCGATGGAAGCCGCGCTTACGTCGGTGTCGAGCAGGCGAATCTGATCGCCGTGATCGATGTGTCGTCGCAAACCCTCGTCACGACGATCAAGGCCGGCGTCCGCTCCAACGGCGTTGCTGTCCCTCCTGACGGCAAGCACGTTTACGTCTCGGCGGGCGGCGACGGCACGGTCCAGGTCGTCGATACCGCGACCAATACGATCAGCGCCGCCATTCCGGTCGGCAAGCGGCCATGGAACATGGCGCTCACTCCCGACGGCCGCAAGCTCTACGTCGCATGCGGGCGCTCGAACGCCATCGCCGTGATCGATACCCGATCGAACAAGAAGATCGCCGACGTGCCGGTCGGCCAGTTGCCCTGGGGTGTGGCGATACCGTAAAGGGTCGCAGACCCGTTGTCTGCACGGTTGCCCGCGCGAAGCGGCCCCGTCGGCCGATTCGTCTCTGACCCCATTTCGGTGACGCTCTTCCGTTCCGCGCTCGGCGCGGTCGCACTCGCCATGGCTGTGCCTGCGAGCGCCGCCGACAATTCCGCGGAAATTTTCGAGCTGCCGTCGGTGAATGTCGTCGGTACGGCACCGCTGCCCGGACTGGGCACCCCACTTCGCGACGTCCCGGCGAACGTGCAGATCTTCGACAATCGCCTGTTCGCACGCATGCGTTCGCTGACGCTGACACAGTTCCTCGACCTCGATGCGAACAGCGTCGGCGCCGCTTCGGGTCAGGGCAATGCATTCCAGCAGTCGCTCAATTTCCGCGGCTTCGCCGCGTCGCCGCTGCTCGGCACGCCGCAGGGCGTGTCGGTGTTCCAGGACGGCGTGCGCATCAATGAAGCGTTCGGCGACGTCGTCAACTGGGACCTGCTTCCGCGCTCGGCGATTTCGACCGTGCAACTGATCCCCGGATCGGTCCCGGCGTTCGGCCTCAATACGCTGGGCGGCGCGCTCGCGATCTATACGAAGAGCGGCGCGCAATACCCGGGACTGGCCGTCGAAGCTTCCGGCGGCATGTTCGGCCGCCGCGCACTCGAATTCGAATACGGCGCAGCGACCGGTCATCTCGACGCGTTCGCCACCGGCAATCTTTCGGACGACGACGGCTGGGCGCAGCACAACGCGAGCCGCGTTCGCCAGTTCTTCGGGAAGGTGGGCTGGGAAGACGAGCGGTCCGATCTCGACGTCAGCCTTACGCTCGCGGACAACGCGCTTCACGGTGCACAAACGCTGCCATTGTCGTTCCTCGATCGTCCGCGCGAGTCGTACACCTACCCCGACCTGAATCAGAACCGGCTCGCGTTCATCGTCGCCAAGGGAAGCCGCTTCGTCGGCGACGCGCAACTGATCGATGCGAACGCGTACTACCGCCGCTTTCGCAACGCGAACCTCAGCAGCAACGTCAACGACGACTTCGGCGCGGTCGACCCGGATACGGGTGCGGTGCAAACCAACGCGGCGACGAACGATCGCGCCACGATCGACGAGTCGTCGTACGGCGGCGCGCTGCAGTGGACGATGCGCACCAAACTCGGCGGCCGCGCGAACCAATGGGCAATCGGCGGCGGCGCCAACGCGGCGACGACGCATTTCGGGCAAGCGTCGCAGCCGGCGGCGTTCACGAGCGATCGCGGAACGATCGGCACCGGAAGCTACGCCGACACGACCGTCGTCGCGCTGCGCAACGTCAATGCGGGCGTGTACGCATCCGATACGTTGTCGCTCACCGACACCTGGACCCTCACCGCGTCGGCGCGCTACGACATCGCGCGCGTCGTCATCGAGGACAGGAGCGGCCACGACAGCGCGTTGAACGGCACCCACACGTTCTCGCGGGTCAATCCGGCGATCGGCGCGAATTTCAATCCGACGCCGTCTTTCACCGCGTACGCGAGCTACAGCGAAGGCATGCGCGCGCCGACGCCGGTCGAGCTGACCTGCGCCGATCCAGGCGCTCCGTGCAAGCTGCCGAACGAATTCCTCGCCGACCCGCCGCTCGCGGCGGTCGTCTCCTCGACGATCGAGGCCGGCGCGCGCGGCAAGTGGCGCGTTGGAACGTGGTCGGCCGCAATCTATCGCACGGACCTGCGCAACGACCTCGCGTTCATTGCGAGCGGATCCGGCGCCTCGAACGCCGGCTATTTCCAGAACGTCGGGCGTACGCGGCGCCAGGGAATCGAGCTTGGCGGCAGCCTTCGCCTGGAACCGGTGACGATCGCGCTGCGGTACAACGCGATCGATGCCCGCTACCGCTCGACGTTCGACGCGGCGAGCCCCGACAATTCGGAGGCCGATGAAAACGGCGGCATCGTCGTGCAGGCCGGCAAACGCATCCCCGGCATTCCGGTGCAGACCGCGAAGCTGCGCCTCGACTGGGACGTGACGCCGGGCCTTGCGATCGGCGCGTCGCTCGTCGCGGCGGCGGGCCAATATGCCAACGGCGACGAGAACAACGCCGACCGCAGCGGACGCGTCCCCGGGTATTTCGTGATGCATCTCGATGCGCAGTACGTGATGACGCCGCGCGTGACGCTGTTCGCGAAGATCGACAACCTGTTCGACCGGCGCTACGCGAATTTCGGGCTGCTGGGATCGAACGTGTTCACCGGTCCCGACCGCAGCTTCGGCCCTGCCGTTGGCATTGCACCGGTCAACGAGCAATTCCGCGCGCTCGGCTCACCGCGCGGCGTGTTCGTGGGCGTCCGGCTGACCCTCGATGCGCCGGCCCATGGCGCCCGCGATTGATTCGAGGCTGATCGCCGTCGAGAAGGCCTGGTCCTGGTTGTCGACGATCCTCGCTTCGAGCTGCCCACCGCTGCCGGGCGTGAAGTAGAAGCGGAAATTGGGGTTTTCGCTGATCGAGAAATCCACGTCCGCGCGCATCACGGGCTTGCCTGCGTACGTCACCTCCACGGTGCGAACGAAATGCGGCGCCGCGTAGGTGCGCGCGATCGGGTCCATGGCGAGCCCCGAATCGTTCGGGTGGCTGATCATCAGTTGCGCGAGGATGGGCCGGCCGGGGACCGGGGTGCCCTCCACCTGCATCCGCATCCTGCCGAGGGTGGCGAGCGCCGACGCCGGATCGTTGCCCTTCGGCGCCGTGCAACCGCCCGACGCCTTCACGTAGTTCGCCGCCATGAAAAGCCTGCCGTCGTCCGTCCGCGCGATCGCACGCACGTGCGTGTACTGCTCGACGCGAATGCGCGTCTCGACATCGGCGCGGCCGCTTTGCGGCGTGAAGTGGAATATCGCGGCGACCGGCGACGGGTTGTTGTCGACGATCAGCCAGATCGTCTCGATGAAGTGCCCGGTCGACTGCGCCAGGTGCGTCCGGATCGCGACGGGGACGACCGTCGCGTCGACGGCGCGCTTCGGAGTGTCGAGATCGACGACGCCGTCGCCGCTCTCGATGGGCGCAGCGGCGAACACCGTCGCATGCAGCCTGGTCCAGACGATATCGTCGGCGCGATTCTCATCCTGCGCGATCGCGACCCGCGCAAGGCCCAGCGCCAGTATCAGCCCGATCACTGCACCCCGCATCGCGGCTCCTTGCCTGGGGCTGACCGCGCCGGCACCGGCGGATCAACCTATTCGCTGCGGATGAAGCATTGCTTCTTCGCGTTCTCCTGCAGCTTGCGATACGCGGCGATCAGCTTGCGCCCGTCCTTGATGTCGCGCATGGCACCGCCGCGCTCGCCGGCGATGGTGATGCCGTTGGCGATCGTCGAAAGGTCGACCCAGTCCTTGTAGCGAACCTTGTCGGCGATGGCGTCGATTGCGCACGAGCACTTGTACATCGCCTCCTGCGGAAGCGCCTTGCTCTCCTGCATGCACGTGAGCACGAAATCGACCCGCGCGCGTGTGGGAAAGTCGTTCGCGCGCGCGAGCGTCGCACCGCAGATCGCGAGCAGCAGCAGGTATCGCATATGGCGCAGCCCCCGGGACCTACCTGATCGACTCGCCGCGCTCGTCGACGAGCGGGACGTCGTACTCGCGCAGGATTGCGGTGATGGCGGGCCCGTTGTCGGCAATGAGCTTGTCGACGGTCGCTCTCCATTCCGCGTCGCCCTGCCGCACGCCCATTGCGATCGCATAGTCGAACTTGACGCCCGGTTCAGAACGCAGGGGAATCACGGCAAGGTCGACGTTGTGCACGCGCTTGGCGAAGTACCCGGCGATGGGACCCCAGACGATAGCCGCGTCGATCCTGCCCTGTGCGAGATCCTTGTCGATGATTTCACCCGGATAGCGATCCGGATCGGGCGACATCATCGGAAACGGCTTCGCCTGCGCCTCCATCCCGTGCTTGACCAGCCAATACGCGGCGGGCGATCGATCGTAGATCCCGATCGTCAGCTTGCTCCGCACCTCGGGGGGCAGCGCAAGGAAGTCGGCACCGCTTTGCACCTGGTCGAGCCCGTGACCTTTGCGATAGACCAGCGCGTACGTCGATCGATAGTACGGCGCCGTCGGCCATGCCTGATCGTACGAAGCCGGGATACTCATCACGATGTCGCAGCGAAAGTCCTCGCCGGGCAGCCGGTAACGCAGCGTGTTGCGGATGAAATTCATCCGCTGCGGAAACGCATAGCTTTGGACGGGGAGCCCGAGCTTCTGCGCGAACAGACCGGCGATGCGGTTCTCGAAGCCCTCCCCTTTCTCGTTCGCGAACGGCAGGTTCGAAGGATCGATGCAGGGGCGAAACGCGGTGCGTCCCGCGTCGGCGAGAACGCTGCCGCTCGTCGTCGCGACGAGCAGTGCGGCGAGCAGCGCGACGCGCCGGCAAAATGGCGCTCCGGCCCGCCTCGCGCTGACCGAGCGAGGTGGCGACGCGCCGCTCATTGCTTGAGCTCCTCGACGTGCGCGCGGGTGATGTCGCCGTTGGAGCGGCCTTTCAGGTACGCATACAGATTGTCGATGTTCTCCATCACCATCTTGCTGTCCTTCCAGCTCACCATGCCCTTGTCGAGCCGGCCGTCGCGCACCGTCTTGATGAAGTCTTCCTTGCTCATCGTCTTGAGGCTCTCGATCAGCGAGGGTCCGACGAGGCCTTCCTGATTGGCGCCATGGCAGCGGTCGCACGCCGCGGCCCGCCACGCGCGAAACCCGTTCATCGTCGCCGGATCGACCTTGTAGCCGTCGACGACCTTGTACAGCGGCTTGTCGGCCGTGTTGGCCTGCGGCGCCGGAGCCTTGTCCTGTGCGCTCGCGCAGCCGTGCGCTGCGCACAGCAGCAGCGCCAGCACGCGGATCATGTTTCGCATCGAAACTCCATGACAGTCAGCGACCAACCTGCGCGCTTCGCCCCGGGCATTGAGGCGCGCCTTTGCAGCGGCGCGACACGATCATGCCGCGGTCCTGCAGGCTTTGTTGTGATTGAGCATCGGGATTGTTGCGACAGATTTGCAATGCGTTCCCAGCGAGGAACGTCATCGCCGGCGTGACAGCCACGCACGCCGGCGATGATCGGGGCCTGCTACATCGGAAGCGCGAATACGGTCAACGAACCGCCCAGGTTGGTGTAGTCGCGAAGCTCCTTGTAGCCGCCGACGGCACCGAGGCCTTCCTGATCCTTCTCGAGGCCCGCCGCCATGCCGATTCCGGCCCAGCCGCCGATCCCCGAGAACACGCCCATGTACTGCTTGCCCTTGTGCTGATAGGTGAAGACGTTGCCGATGATGCCCGACGGCGTCTTGAACTTGAAGAGCTCCTTGTTGATGTTGTTCGCATCGACGCACTTGAGATAGCCTTCGAGCGTGCCATAGCAAACGATGCCGCCCGCCGTCGCGAGCGCGCCGCTCCACACCGAGAACTTCTCGGCCTTCGTCTGCACGATCTTGCCCGTGCCGGCGTCCCACGCGATGAAGTTGCCCATGTTGCTGCCGCCGGGTGCCGGGAACATCGAAAGCGTCGCCCCGACGTACGGCTGTCCTGCCGTGTACTCGACCTTGAACGGCTCGTAATCCATGCAGACGTGGTTGGTCGGCACGTAGAACCGCTTGGTCTTCGGATCGAACGCGGCGGGTTGCTCGTCCTTGGAGCCGAGTGCCGCCGGGCAAATGCCCTTGTTGTTCACGTCGGTGCCGTTTTCGCCCGGTGCGTACTGCTTCACGACCTCCGGCCGGCCCGTCTTCATGTCGACCTTGGTGGCCCAGTTCACCGCCGGATCGTATTTCTCGGCGACCAGCAGCGCGCCGGTCGTGCGATCGAGCGTGTAACCGAATCCATTGCGGTCGAAGTGCACCAGCGCCTTCGTCGGCTTGCCCTTCACGTTGATGTCGGCGAGGATCATTTCATTGATGCCGTCGTAGTCCCACTGGTCCCACGGCGTCATCTGATACACCCACTTCGCTTCACCGGTATCGACGTCGCGTGCCCAGATCGCCATCGACCACTTGTTGTCGCCGGGACGCTGTGCCGGATTCCACGTCGACGGATTGCCCGACCCGTAATAGAGCAGGTTCAGCCCCTTGTCGTAGCTGTACCAGCCCCAGGTGGTGCCGCCGCCGTTCTTCCACTGGTCGCCCTGCCACGTCTTCAACGACGAATCCTTGCCGACGGGCTTCATCGCGCCGTCCGTCCAGGTCATCGTCTTTTCCGGATTCACCAGCATCTCTTCGTCCGGCCCCATGCTGTATGCGCGCCATACCTGCTTGCCGGTATTGATGTCGTACGCGGTGATGTAGCCGCGCACACCCCACTCACCGCCGGAGATGCCGGTGATCACCTTGTCCTTGAACACGTGGGGCGCATTGGTATTCACCGCGCCGACCTTGGGATCGCCGTTCTTGACCGACCAGATCACCTTGCCGGTGTTCGCGTCAAGCGCGACGAGCATGCTGTCGGCCTGCTGCAGGAAAATCTTGTTGTCCGCATACGCGAGGCCGCGATAGACGGTGTCGCAGCACATCTGCGGAATGACCGCAGCGTCCTGCTTCGGCTCGTAGCGCCACTTGATCTTCTGCGTATCGAGATCGATCGCGAACACCTTGTTGGGGAACGGCGTATGCAGGTACATCGTGCCGTTCATCACGAGCGGCGATCCCTCGTGCCCGCGCAGCACGCCGGTGGAAAACATCCACGCCACCTGCATCTTGCCGACGTTCTTCGCGTTGATCTGCGTCAGGTTGCTGTACCGGTGGTTGTACATGTCACCGGCCTGCATCGCCCAGTTGTCGGGATTGGCGATCATCTTCTCGAGGTCGGCGTTTGCCCATGTGATGCCGGGAAACGCCAGCAGCCATGCCATTGCCAGCACTGTGTGGAACCACCGCTTGTCGACAATCTTCATATGGCCCTCCATGGGTGATCGTCGCGTGCGCCGCGCAGGGAAACGATGCGCGGATATTGCTTGGATGGTGCGAATCACTAGCTGCGAGCGCAGTGTCTCGCCGCGTTCGGGCAAAGTCAATTTGAGCAGAACAATTTGTGTCGAGCCGTTGCATGCCCGGCCTTGCTGCGTTGCAGCATGATGCTGTGCGTCGCGGGCGCGTGATAATCGCGACCGTGGCGTCATCATCCGCCGGCGCGCTCGCCCGTTTCGCATGCCTCGTGCTCGCGCTGGCGTCCGCATCGGCGCATGCGTCCCCTTTCATGCACCCGCCGGCAGCGGTGGCCGTCGCGCCCGGCGTGTTCGTCCTCATGGGTCGCGACGGCGATGTTTCGCCGGACAACCTCGGGCGCATCGCCAATATCGCGTTCGTCGTCGGTCCCCGCGGCGTCGTCGTCGTCGACAGCGGCGTATCGTTTCGCGAGGGTGAGGCGATCATTGCCGCCGTTCGCCAGGTGACGCGCAGACCGATCAGGCTCGTCGTCATCACGCACGCGAGCCGCGAAGTCGTGTTCGGCGCGGCGGCGTTCCAGGCGCAAGGGATCCCGGTATGGATGCATGCCGACGCTGCTGCCCTCATGGCGTCGCGTTGCGACGCGTGCCTGGCCGGCCTTGCCGAAACGCTCGGTGCGAAAGCCATGGCGCGCAGCCGCGTCGTCGTGCCCGACCACGTGTTCGCGGCCACGCTGATGCTCGACGTGATCGGCCGGCCGCTGATGCTCATTGCGCCAGCGCACGGGAGCGCGCCCGGCGCCATCGCGGTATTCGACGTCGCCACGCGAACGTTGATTGCGGGGGCGCTGATTTCCGTCGAGCGCGTGCCCGACATGCGCGATGCCTCCGGACCGTGGCGCGGCGCATTGGCCATGCTCGCGTCGACCCGCTGCCTGCATCTCATTCCCGCTTACGGACGCGTTGGCAGCTGCGCCGATATCGAGGGCATCGACCATTACTTTGCGGCGCTCGAGCAGCGCGTGCGCGAACTGCTGACGGCGGGCGTCGGCCTCGCGGAACTGCCCGCGCGATGCGACCTTCCGGAGTTCGCCGACTGGGCCGGGTACGGCACACTGCACGTGCGGAACGCGAACCGGGAATACCTGCGGATCGAGCGCGCGGCCTTTGACGATCCGGACTGGAAACCCACCGGATTAAAGGACTAAGATCGCGGTCTCGCCCGACGCGAGAGGAGGATCGACCGTGGATGTGCGCGCAGCGGTGGCTTTCAAGGCCGGGCAGCCCCTGGCCATCGAAACGGTGCAGCTCGCCGGCCCGAAAGCGGGCGAGGTGCTGGTCGAGATCAAGGCAACGGGCATCTGCCATACCGACGAATTCACGCGCAGCGGCGCGGATCCGGAGGGCCTGTTTCCGGCGATCCTCGGCCATGAGGGCGCGGGCATCGTCGTCGACGTGGGACCCGGTGTGACGAGCGTCGCCAAAGGCGATCACGTCATTCCGCTCTATACACCCGAGTGCCGCCAGTGCAAGTCGTGCCTGTCGCGCAAGACCAACCTCTGCACGGCGATCCGCGCGACGCAGGGCAAGGGCGTGATGCCCGACGGCACCAGCCGGTTCTCGCTCGGCGGTGAGCCGGTCCACCACTACATGGGGTGCTCGACGTTCGCGAACTTCACCGTCCTTCCCGAGATCGCCGTCGCCAAGATCCGCCGGGACGCGCCGTTCGAGAAGGTCTGCTACATCGGCTGCGGTGTCACGACGGGCATCGGTGCGGTGATCAACACGGCGAAGGTGGAAGCCGGCGCCAACGTCGTCGTGTTCGGCCTCGGCGGCATCGGCCTCAATGTCGTGCAGGGCGCGCGCATGGTCGGCGCGAACATGATCGTCGGCGTCGATCTGAATCCCGCGCGCGAGGCGCTCGCCCGCAAGTTCGGCATGACGCATTTCGTCAATCCGAAGGACGTCAAGGGCGACCTCGTGCCGCACCTCGTCGAATTGACCGGCGGCGGCGCCGATTATTCGTTCGAATGCATCGGCAACGTCGACGTGATGCGCCAGGCGCTCGAATGCTGCCACCGCGGCTGGGGCGTCGCCGTGATCATCGGCGTTGCCGGCTCGGGCCAGGAGATCCGCACGCGTCCGTTCCAGCTCGTGACCGGGCGCGTATGGAAAGGGACGGCGTTCGGCGGCGCGCGCGGCCGCACCGACGTCCCGAAGATCGTCGATTGGTACATGGACGGAAAGATCAACATCGACGATCTCATCACCCACGTGCTGCCGCTCGATCGCATCAACGACGGCTTCGACCTCATGCACGCGGGCAAGTCGATCCGCACCGTGGTCACCTATTGAACGCAAACTCTTGACGAGGAGCTGACAGACCATGCCTACACCATCCATCCATCCTGCGGTCGATCACGGCATCAAACCGGCGGCCGCCAACTTTGCCGGCGGAACGCTTTATTGCCACTGTTCCGACGGAAAGGTCGCCGTCTCGATCAAGGGGCAAACGGCGCACAACCACGTCTGCGGCTGCACGAAATGCTGGAAGCCGAGCGGCGCGCTGTTCTCGCAGGTCGCGGTCGTGCCGCGCGACAACCTGAGCGTGAGCGCCAATGCGAACAAGCTGCAGGTCGTCGATCCGAGTGCCACCATCCAGCGCCATGCATGCAAGAGC
>Ga0207667_10002282_pt1 | contig 24099 bp, 23 predicted proteins | sample KBSCornC52_FD_184301 | JGI IMG/M metagenome (GOLD analysis project Ga0207667, IMG submission 184301) | Corn rhizosphere microbial communities from Kellogg Biological Station, Michigan, USA - KBS Corn C5-2 (SPAdes) (version 2) | ecosystem: Host-associated > Plants > Roots > Rhizosphere > Soil ...
ATCGCGATGACCGATAAGCACCAGCGAATAGCCCTGTTTGGCGAACTTTACAGCCTCAATGTGGACCTTGGTGACCAGGGGGCAGGTAGCATCGATCACCCTCAGACCACGGCCCTTGCTACGTTCCCTCACAGCCGGCGACACGCCGTGAGCCGAGTAGATTACACGGTGTCCATCCGGCACATCATCGATCTCGTGTACAAAGATCGCGCCCTTTTCAGCCAACTCGTTCACAACATACCGGTTATGCACGATTTCGCGGCGAACATAGATGGGAGCGCCGAAAGTTTCAAGGGCGATTTTTACGATGTCGATGGCGCGAACGACGCCAGCGCAAAAACCACGTGGTTTCAGTAGAAGCACCCGCTTCTGGCCGGCGGAATTCTCAGTTCTTACACCGTTGGGGATGGAATCGAGCGCAGTCTCAGTCACATTACCATTATATCAATTGAACGATTTGCCCGGGTGATCGGCCTCTCCTGTTCCCCGGCTCATCACGCTTCGTGCCCGGGGTCTTCCAATCGCGGCGAAGTAGAACAACCGCCGTGGAAAGCCCAATGAAAAAGACATGAGAAATGATCCCGCCCCAAAATCCAGCAGTAACGATAAGCGGCATTACTACAAAAAACGGCTGCAATTACCAAATGGGCTTGGCAAGTTCTTGATGAAGACCTACCTTCAAATTCTGCTTCACATCGGAGCAAATGGGGGGAAACAAACGGTGGAACAGTTGAACGTGCCAAAGGACCACAGCGCAAGTGAAGGTGTATTGAAGGCAAGGTTCATTTATCCAAATCTGAAGCTTCGCGTATATACGACCGGCATGCGTCAGAATCGCCTGGCCAAGCTGGTAGGGATCGACGAAGCCTACCTGAGCCGGATCATCAACGGCGTTCGCGTACCAGGCAAACACATGCAGCAGCAGATTGCTGAGGTGCTAGGCTGCGATGCGGAGTGGCTGTTCCAGCAAGCTACGATTCAGGTACCCGCTGAGATGAGCCGCGAAGGTGCAAAACTCGGTTAGCTCAGAATTAAAATTCATGAATTGAGACGTGTCGTCAGCATTCGTTCGCAGCTGCAATCTTCCTTGTATCTTTAATCGAACCGGGCAAATCTCACCTCTTCTATCGTTCTGCGTGAAGCCGTTAAATTACTTTTGGCACTGAAAACTCCCGCCAAGCCTGTTTGTAGGCTTGGCAACATGTTGCCTGTTTGATTAACATGGCTTCAGCCTTACGAATTGATGGTTATTTATTTTCTGCTTCGCAGATGAAGCATCTTGTATGTAGTCCTGCACGAAATCAGCCTTAAACAACTTCCAACTAAATCGCGCCCGTTGCTGTCCATCGGCAACTGCAAGCTCATGTAGTGTGCCTGGGAGAGCCAGGCTCACGACAAGAATAAACATGTGCTTCGCGCCCGAGTTTGACGCTCGGAGCGTGCATGGGAGACGTGTGCGCGGTAAGAAGGGATTTAGAAGTGACTAGGTTTAAAGATGCTTACTCGACCCGCAGACTTCAGCTCGCATTCCCGGCAACGCTTTCGTTGCTTCTCCTGATCTCGACCGCGGCATTCGGACAGACTCCATCGCTCGATCGAATCTCATGTGTAACCAAGACGTACAGTTCGTCGGGCACGGACACCTGCCGTGCTTTTCTCACCGCAACCAACAGCACTCATTTGTATATTGTTCTCTCCAGCAACAACCCTGCCGTTGTTGTTCCCAGCGGAGTGACGGTTAGCTACTACGCCGGAAGTAAGGGATTTGCGGCCACCATCGCTTCGGTTAAGACAGCACAGACCGCGACGATCACTGCAAAGCTGAATGGTGTTGCGAAATACTTCAAGATTTCACTCGCCCCCGCCACCACCTCCAGTTCGGCGACTATGAGCGTGAATGCAACGTCGATCGGTTTTGGGAGCACTGTTCTGAATACGCCGGTTGCGCAATCAGTGACCGTATCGTCGACGGGCACGGCTGCATTATCAGTCAATTCGGCCTCAGTGAGCGGTACGGGATTCGCGCTCTCCCACGCGAGCTTCCCCATCACGCTGAACCCGGGTCAGTCGACAACACTGCAACTCCAATTCGATCCGACCACGGCAGGCAACTTCACCGGACAGCTGACGGTCAGCAGCAGCGCGTCGACAAAAACGATTCCACTCACTGGCGTAGGTGCTTCGCACCAGGTGGAATTGAGCTGGATTGCTCCGAGTTCAACGAGCGATCCGATCATCGGCTATAACGTGTATCGCTCGCCTTCCACCTCCACGTCCTACGTGCGGCTGAATGGAGGCACAGACTACACGACCGGCTATACGGACGGTACTGTTCAGAGCGGTTCCAGCTACAAGTACATCGTGAAGAGCGTGGATTCAGCGGGTGTCGAAAGCCCCGCCTCGAACGCCACGACTATTGCAGTTCCGTGAATCAGCAGTTCCCTGATTGATTGAAGCAGTGGGGCTGGAGCCAGCCTCACTGCGCAGCCCCACGGCTTAAAACTTAGGTAACATCACCTATTACCTACCGTGATAGGTATCACGGCCTATTGTTTCCTATCACGAGAACCTAAGCACACAAGCCAAGCCATATACAGGCCGCGCATCTTGTGCCCGAGATCAGCTCGGATCGCACACAGGAGATGTGCGCGCATTTTAGAAGGGATTAGAAGTGATTGATTTAAAAGCATCTTACTTTAATCGCAGCACTCTGCTCACCTCATTCGCAAATCTACTGATACTTGTCCTCACAACCGCTACGATGGGATTTGCCTCAACACCTAGCCTCGATCGGGTCTCGTGCGTAAATAGCACGTACACCGCCGGTGGCGCCGACACTTGCAGAGCCTTTTTGACAGCAACTACCAGCACTCATCTTTACATCGCACTTTCCAGCAACAATCCTGCCGTTACGGTTCCGAGCCAAATCACAGTGAGTCGGAATGCAGCGAGCAAAGGATTCTCCGCTACCGTCGCTAATGTCACTACCGCACAGAGCGCCGTCATCACCGCAAGACTTAATGGCATTTCGAAGACGTTCACGATCTCTCTCGCCCCAGCAACCAGTGCGGCGGCCATGAGTATCAACGCAACATCGATCGGCTTCGGGAGCGTGGTTCTGAATACACCCGTGGCGCAATCTTTAGCGATCACCTCTACTGGCACAGCCCCGCTGACGTTGAACTCAGCATCAGTGACCGGGACTGGGTTCTCAGTTTCCGGCGCGACATTTCCGACAACGCTCAATCCGGGCCAGTCACTCACGCTGCAGCTGCAGTTTGATCCAACGACAGCAGGGACGTACAGCGGACAACTGACCGTCGCGAGCAGCGTTTCCACCCGTGCCATTCCCCTAAGCGGAACAGGAGCACCGCACCAGGTTGAATTGAGTTGGAGTGCTCCGAGCTCGTCAGGGAATCCTATCGCCGGATACAACGTGTATCGCGCGCTTTCAGGAAGCCAATCTTTTGGACGCGTAAACGCCAGCCCGGAACCCGCAACAGCGTACACAGACACCGCAGTGCAGAGCGGCACAACCTACGTTTATCTCGTCAAGAGCGTAGATTCAACCGGGTTGGAGAGTGGTCCTTCGAACACGACTTCGGTACAAATTCCTTAAGCGCTCGCTCCTCAATGTGGGGCAAAAAAACGCCCCACATTGCCGTACAGGTTTAGCAGCTATACCGGCCAGGAACAGATCGACTGCGCAACGCGATCCAGCAGATCGTCGATGAGCATCGACGCCGCTATCGCAATGAGGGGTGACGCTGAAATTCACGGCCGGGCAATCTATGCGCTTCCTGCTTCTTCCGGTGAACCATTACGCAGTCGCCATATCTTCAGCGGGTTCCCATCCTGCAGCTCAGGGGGCAGGCTAGTCTGTGGAAAGTTCTGGAAACATACAGGCCGCGCGAAGCGATAGATCGCCTGGCCGCCCACAGATGTAAATCGCGGATCAGAGGTCGATGGATACGGTCCACCGTGAATCATTGCTTGCGCTACTTCCACGCCTGTGGGGAATCCGTTGAAGATCAATCGTCCCGCTTTCTGCTCAAGGATTTCGATTAGTTCGCGATGAGCCGCAAGATCCTCTTCATCGCCGAAAATTGAAGCGGTCAGATGTCCGGACAGCGAGCGAGCTGCCCGCAGGTAATCCTCTGTGCGCTCGCAGTTCACGACTAGCGTATCCGGCCCGAAAACCTCGTCGGAAAGCTCGGGATTATCCATAAGCACATCGAGCGCCGCTGTAAACAGCTTTGCCGCCACGTGGTAAGGTGCCCCATTCTGGTCATCCAGCGGCAACTGTGCTTCTGCGGCAACCGAAATCTTCCCGGAACGTGCCTGAGTCGTCCGGTCATATTCGCGCGCAATTCCTCCTGTGAGGAGTGTGAAGGGTTGTGCCTGTTCCACTAGGGTCCTGAGCTCCTCCAGGAAGGAATGGCTTGCTGAGTCTTTCGTGACGAACACAACTCCGGGCTTCGTACACATCTGTCCCGCGCCAAGTGTGAACGATCCAAACAGCCCCTTCGCCATAACGGCTGGTGCTTTGCTTAGCGCGCTGGGCAGCATGAACACCGGGTTGCCGCTCGACATCTCGCAAAAGCACGGAATCGGGTCCGGTCTCGCCGCCGCAGCATCCATGACCGCCCGTCCTCCGCGCAGTGATCCCGTAAATGCCACGGTGCGAATCGATGGATGTCTCACCAGAGCCATGCCGATCTCGATGCCCGAATCAAAAAGCATCGAAAAGACGCCAGGATGCAGCGATCTGGAACGGGCCGCTTGCCCGATAACATGCGCAGCCAATTCGCTGGTGCCAGGATGTGCCGGATGCGCCTTTATGATGACGGGACAGCCAGCAGCAAGTGCAGAGGCCGTATCGCCGCCGCCTACTGAAAACGCGAGCGGAAAATTGCTCGCTCCAAAAACTGCCGCGGGTCCGAGCGGCCGCAACATCGAGCGCAAGTCGGGCCGCGGCAATGGTTGACGATCCGGAATTGCCGGATCGATGCGCGCCTGCACCCACGAGCCTTCCTCAAGCACCTCAGCAAACATCCTGAACTGACCTGCCGTCCGCGTTAGTTCATTTGTCAGTCGCGGGAGCGGCAGCGCGGTTTCAAGGTGCGCTCTTTCGACCAATGCATCCCGATGCGCCTCGAAGCAATCGGCAATATCCCTAAGAAAAGCAGCGCGCATTTTGCCGCTGGTCTGCGAGTAACTGGTGAACGCTTCAGCGGCCAGTTGCGCGGCTCGATCCACATCCTGCAGCGTGGCCGACGAGAAAACCGGCTGGAGCGATTCTGCGGTTTGTGGAGCGAAAGCCTGGAAGGTTGAGGAATTGCGCGAACCACGTTCAGCGCCAATGAAAGACAGTCCCGTGAGTTCCATGTCAGATCAAGAATACCGCGCAGTCCATTTGGAAGCGGGTATTCCCTGGCTACCCACACGGATGCTTCCACCAAGTGCAGCGAGCTAGCAGTGTTTCGTGAAAAGCCTTGACGTGAGCGGCGTGGAAAGCGCGCACATTCAAGACGACGGTGTTCGCGGGCGAGGGCAGGATCACGGCTTCGGATGGTAACTAATACGAGATTACTAATATGCAGCACCATGCGAGTTTAGATGGACAAGCAGGGCTCTAGGCCTACAACCTTCGCGTTATCGGTGCGTTTCAACCTCAAGCATTGCAGCGCCTTATCTAGATAGTACAAAGGTAATAGGTGCGTACCACTTTCGGCACCATAGTTACCTATACCTCCCGGGTCAAAAGCACGATTCTGCTGATAGTCATCCGTGCAGAATCGCTTCATATCCCCGCAGCGTGATCAGCGGGGTTTTTCTGCATCGGCTGACAGGGATATCTCCATACAGATTCTCGTCGCAGGTGGTGCCGATGTTTAGATATCGCAATTGTCTACAGACTCAATTCGAAACTCCGGATCCCCGGAATTATGCAAGACCGAACATCTTTGGCCGAATGGCGATCCCAATAATTGCTTTGGGCTCCCTGGCGATGAGCCTGGGGATTTCGGGCTGCGGGTCGCAGGCTGCCGCCTTCTCGTCACCGACGTCAAGCAACGCCGCGCTGTTGGTGACTCCGGCCAGTGTAGATTTTGCGGATGTAACGGTGGGATCCGGCGCGTCGAAAAGCATCGCAATCATGAATCAGAGCACCACGCCGCTGCAAGTTAACGAGCTAACTTCTTCCAGCAGCGCCTTCACAGTGAAGACGACCTCATTACCCACGACTCTCACGCCAGGTCAGACGCTCGATGCACAAGTGCGCTTCAATCCCAACACGACGACAGATTCGGCGGCGCAACTAACCATCACAACCATGAGCAGCACGAGCACGACGACCAACTCGAGCACGATCAAACTGCACGGCAAGGGCTCGAATTCTGGAACGGCTTCCCTGTCGGGTTTGAGTTGCACCAGTTCTTCAATGTTCGGTGCAGGCACTGACAACTGCACCGTGACGCTCACTGCATCGGCACCAAGCACCGGATTGAGTGTGAAGCTCTCGAGCAGTAGCAGCGCGGTATCGGTGCCCGCCTCTGTGACAGTCGCTTCAGGAGCAAGCAGCGCAAGTTTCTCAGCGACCATCTCGGCCGTAACGGCTTCGCAGAACGTAAAACTGACCGCCACTCAGGGATCCGTTTCGAAGAGCACCACGATCAGCCTGAGTGGATCGGGCTCGAGTGTGGGGGTTTCGCTGGGTGGATTGTCGTGCTCCAGCAGTTCGTTCACTGGAACGGGGTCAACGTCTTGCACAGTGAACCTTAGCGCGCCGGCGCCATCGACCGGGCAGAGTGTGAGTCTGGCGAGCAGCACCAGCGCAGTAACGGTTCCCGCTAGTGTGACAGTGGCATCCGGTGCAAGCACTGCTTCGTTCACAGCCTCGGTTGCTGCAGTGAGCACGTCACAAAGCGCAACGGTATCTGCGAGTGCAAATTCCACGTCGAAAAGCTTCGCTCTGCAACTGAATGCAGCCACACCGGCCCTGACGCTGAGCACGACCTCACTTGCGTTCGGTAATGTCTCTGTGGGCACAGCAGTGACCAAGTCGGTCACGCTGACATCGAGCGGAACGGCAGCATTGACGATCAACTCGGATTCGATTACAGGGACGGGGTTCATTGTGTCGGGGGGCAGTTTTCCGGCCACGCTGAATCCGGGACAAGCAGTTGTACTCTCGGTTCAGTTTGCGCCAACCAGCGCCAGTTCCACGACCGGACAGTTGACGATCTCGAGCAATGCTTCCAGTTCGCCGGTAGGCCTGAGCGGCACGGGAACGGCGGTGACGCCGACGGTAAGCGCGGTTAGTTGCGGGAGCACGTCTATCACAGGCTCGCTTTCCGATTCCTGCACGGTAAGTCTGTCGGGCTCAGCGCCGACGGGCGGCGTAAGCGTGAGTCTCGCAAGCAGTAGCAGTGCCGTCGTTGTGCCAACTTCCGTAATGGTGCCAGCGGCTTCAACCAGTGCCTCCTTCAACGCGAGTGTATCGGCGGTCACCACTGCTCAATCCGTAGCACTCACCGCAGCAACCGGGAGTACGTCGCGGAGCGTGTCGCTACAACTCAACGCAGCTACACCGACGCTGAGCGTGAATGCCAGCAGCGTCTCGTTTGGCGCCATCGTGGTGAACAACGCGACGACACAAACGGTGAGGCTGTCGTCGACGGGGACAGCCGCCGTGACAGTGAATTCGATATCGGTGACGGGCAGCGGGTTCTCCTTGTCCGCGGTGAACCTGCCTGCAACGCTCAACCCCGGCCAGGCACTCAGCGTCACGTTGACGTTTGACCCCACCACGGTCGGGACCGCTACTGGTCAGCTGACAATCACGAGCAATTCGTCTACGAATCCTTCGGTTAGTATCCCCTTGAGCGGAACGGGCGAACCACATCAGGTGAACCTCAGCTGGGTGCCTCCGTCCTCATCCACTGTTACGATTACGGGATTCCGAGTGTATCGCGCGTCGAGCGGATCTGGTGCATTTGCTGCTGTGACTTCACTAGGAACGCAGTCATCGTACGTCGACTCAGGAGTGCAGAGCGGTCACGCATATGACTACTACGTCACCAGCGTGGATTCAGCCGGGGTTGAAAGCCCGCCATCCAATATGACATCAGTGACAGTACCTTGAGAAACAAGCCGTTAGCAAATGGGGCGCGCCGTTGCTGTGAAAGCGGCGCGCTTCATTGTTTGCGGACCAAGTCGAGAATGTGCCCGATCGCCTCTTCAGTATCGCCGCGCCTTCCCTCGTAACAGGCAGCACTCGCGACGGCGTGGCGGAAGAAGTCGACCAATTCAGGTGATTGCGCCATCTCGTGAGGCGTGTTCCGAAGAAGCAGCAGAACAGCTTCGCTCTGGGGCAGGAGCCGCACTCCCCACCGATCGCCGGCAATGTAGTCCACTGCAACAATCCACCCGACAGAGGCCGGGCATGCAGCGAATTTCGCGCTTAATTCCTCAGGGAGGACAAGTGACTGCCTCGGCGAGCCATGACGCAAGAGCAGAGGGCGTGGATAGAGGTGCACTTGCCCATTCTTGTCGATCAAAGCATATTCGTCAGAGAAGCAGGATGCCCCGTGGCGGAGAAGTTCGGCAGTCAGTGAAGACTTTCCGGCATGAGTGAGCCCGGGAAGAATGAGGGCGCGATCGCCGAGGAGCACCGCACCAGCATGAATCGCTCGGTAGTTTTTCAACCTGCGAACGACAGCATTGTCGAGAGCCTTTACCGCTGCGAGCGTCGCATCTGTGGGCGAGTCTACGAGAGCGATGAGTTCGCCGTTCAGTGAGACCTTGGTTCCCCCCGAGTGATCCCAAACCTGAACTTCAATATCGGGCTGCTCTGAAACGAAGCGAGACCTCGATAACGGAGGGAACACATATCGGTTGAGCAGATCCCGGTGTTCAGGGCTGGAGCACTCAATTTGAATAACGGAGTCGAACGCTTGAATTCCGAAACCAAAGCTGCCGCGGGGGCTCATGTCTGAAGGTTAATTGACACCGAGACGAAAATGGCGGCCTTTTGGCCGCCATTTCGAAATTGCCTTCAATCTGCCCCTTGTCCCAGGAAAGAACGACGTCGGATCCGGGGAAAGGAAATCAGAACCGCCCCCTCTCTTCTAGGAGAGTTGTTGCAGAACTGTGCGTACTTAGAATGGATGTTGATGACCCTTTGGAACGTGCGCACGCGGAGCGTGTTTGGAACGCCCGTCGCCAGAGTTCGCGTTCTCAGCGTGAGCTTTTTGCTCGCCGATGGTCAATGAGACTACGAGCGGAAGCGCTACAGCACCCAATCCGGCAAGAACCTCGCGACGAGTCGCTTTGAATCCGGAGCCGGTAATGGACACAAGCTTTTTGTTTTGCAGTTCTAAGAGGGAGGCTTCCGCGAGTTCCTCAGTGACATTGGCATTGAACGAACGGCGCATCTCCTCGGCGACCTCCGCCACAGTGCTAGCTGAGGAACAGGCGTCCCACGCTGCCGCAGCCGTCGCGTTCAGTGCAAGCACGGTTGCATCTTCAGTATTGCGAACGATACGAGAACCATCAGGCATCTGACTGACAGAAAGCTCACTGCTATTAATGCGCTCAACCTTCATTGTGATCTCCTTTGGAGCCCGGCGTCCGGTTGGGAATATTCACTATCAGCAGATTAATCCAGGTTCAGATCAGTGCAATCCCACTAACATGCGCTTCCGCACAGCCTGAAGTAATGGAGGAGCAAGTCGTGGTAACCTGCATTGCGACATTACTTTTTGGGGACACCCGACCAACTTTTGTTTTCAGCCACCCTGGAATCAGCCACCTGGAACACCTGAAATAGGAAACAATAGGAGTGCTCAAGAGAACCTTGGGCGCAATGCGATCAAGATCTTTGCCCGGTGACTATGCCTCTGGAATCCCCAAATCTGTTGCGAAGCGTCATACACTCCCATACGGAGAAAAAGACGTTCATCGCGCTTGCTGCGAAGATCACCCGTTGGGAGGAAGTGATTGAGAGCGCCCGATACCATGGCGTTCTGCCGATGCTCTATTCGAAGCTTCAAGGATTGGAAGAAGTGATTCCATCCAACGCAATGGACCTGGCGAGGAGCGAGTATGAACGCAACGCCTTCCATTGCATGGCGAATGCGGCTGAACTGCTGGCTGTACTTGGGGAGTTCACGGCAAATGGAATCGCTGCAATGCCCTTTAAAGGGGTCGCTCTGGCGGCTTCAGCCTACAAGGATTTGACAGCACGAGCAGCAGGCGATTTGGACTTACTGATCTATCGTCAGGATCTCCACCAGGCGACGGACATTCTGAAGCAGCGGGGATACGAACTGAAGACGAACGTGCTGGAAGATGGCTCCCCTGAAGGTACGGACTGCTTTGAATTCCACTTCAAACGCCCGACTGATGGCTTGGTGCTTGAGCTGCGTTGGAGGCTTGAACTGACCAGGCATTTGCGGCGTGATTTCGGCATGACCTGGGTATGGCCGCAGCACAGAATGGCGGACCTGGCTGGCGCACAAATTCCAAACCTCGATCCTGTTTCGGCGCTCCTCGTACTTTGTATGCACGGCAGCAAACACGGATGGAGGAGGCTCATCTGGATATGCGATGTGGCCAAATTGATAGAGAGTGAGCCGAAGTTGGACTGGGATTTCGCCAGGTGGGAAGCAAGGAGAGTGGGGTTATTCCGATGCCTGGCGCTTGGTGTCCTGCTCGCAAATCGCTGCGCTGGCGCACAGGTTCCGCCGGATGTGCTGCGAGAGTTAAGTGAGGACAGGAGAGCGCGGACAATCGCAGAGTTCCTGGACAACCATGTCGCACAAGAGCCCGGAAGAATGCCAGACGGGCTGATACCTTACAACATTCGTCTTCTAGACTTCCGAGACAGAGCCAGAGCCGTTCTTTCTCCAGGTTTCTTAAGGCCGCGAGAGCGTGACCGGGCCTTCATAAAACTTCCTAAAGCGCTGGATCCTCTCTATTTCCTGATACGCCCGCTTCGCCTGTTGCTTGACCGTAGTGGCCGATAGATTATCCAAGTCATCAGAAGTTTTGGGTGTAAGAAGTTCCAAATAAGGAAACATTTACACGAGCCCCCAGTGTCCCAAGACCGCATGAGGCTGTTGAAAACTGGTCGGAAACTGCTCCAAATTCAACTAAATATTGCACTACGACTAAAGTAACCTCCGATCCAGCTTTGGTCATCTTCTTGCAGCTTTGCTGATCAGAGTTTTCAAACTTACGGGTCTGTCAAAGTGCGCGGAAACCCAGCTTGCTGGTTAGTTGGTGCCTGTGATTAGCACCCAATTGGGCTATTTACGATGATCGCGCCGAAGCTGCTCCGCCGCAGCTTTGGACGCGTATGGCCGTATACACGCAGTGAAACTGCACAAACCATACCGCCGTGGAGACTGACCTCCGTGGGGCTTCAGGTTGATCGATTTATGGAGTTTTGGCAGGCTGTCGTGCGCTGAATTGTTTCAAGGCAATCTTCTTCTCCTCTCAGCAAGACGCAACGGCCAGCCAGGCCCCAAGAAAGGTGCGCAAGCGCCTTCTGAGGAGAAGGAGATGTATCACTCGCAGTTTCGGCCGGTCGAAAGAGGCCGCAGACTTGTTTCGAAGCAGCAGTTCACGCAACAAAATCAGAATTCAATGACGGATCGGAGCGCGGCTCTTTGCTGGCCCTCATCTCTGCTCATGCCTCTTCGCAAGTCCAGACAGATTGTGCTGACCCTCTTCGCAGGGTCGGCGATCGTTGCTCTCTCTGGTTGCGGCGGCTTGGTTCTCAACGGCTCGGGCGCCTTTCCACGCGGATCTGGAACAAGCACTTCAACTGTCGATTTGAGCCAAGTTTCATGTGGAACCCAAGGGCTCACCGGAGCGCAATCGAAAGCTTGTTCCGTCTATCTGACGTCGGCCGCGTCCACTGAAGTGCTTGTGCAGCTGACGAGCAGCAACCCGGCGCTGAAAGTACCTGGGGTCGTAACCGTACCCACGGGAGCTCTGTCTACTGGGTTCGATGCAGTTGCTTCCGCCGTGAGCAACGCCGTGACTGTCACGATAACTGGCACTGTGGGAAGCGTATCGAAGACGGCCGCGATTACCCTCTATCCCACTCAAACACAAACCGCCCCGGTGACGTTGAGCAAAGTCTCGTGCGGAACCACGTCGTTAGCCGGTCCGACGACCAAGGCGTGCTCTGTCTACCTGAGCGGCGCAGCCGGCAGCGACACCGTGGTCAACCTGTCGAGCAATAACGCCGCGTTGCAGGTCCAGCCATCGGTGACAGTGGCGGCAGGTTCATCAACTGCGGGATTTGGGGTCACTGCGCTGTTGGTTTCGACACCGCAATCGGCAACTCTGACCGCGAGCGCAGACGGGGTCTCGCAGACGGAAACAATTCAACTGGTCGGATCCAGCACGCAGACATCCTCATCGCACCAAGTGAATCTAAGTTGGGTGGCACCGAATTCCACCTCCGATCCCGTAGTTGGATACAACGTCTATCGATCCGTATCCGGGTCAGGTTTTCAACTGCTCAACTCCACTGTCGACACAAGGACGAGCTACACAGACATCACCGTTCAGAGTGGCACCACATACGACTACCTGGTCAGGAGCGTAGATTCATCGGGCAACGAGAGTGCCCCATCGAACTCGACAACGGTGACGATACCGTAGTTGCTGACCGCCAGGGATTCCCGGACAGAACCCAGGATTTCGTCAATTCGTCCGCAATCGCGAGGTTCGCATCCGCGGTGGCCTATGCAGGACTCCGCCGTTGTTGCTGGACTGGCGACGTGCAGGACCAGCCTCCTTTCCATTACCTGCACCTGCTTGCGAGGCTGTATTGCTGACGAGCGTTTCTCTTTAGGAGAAGCTGATACGCGGTAGCCAGTCCAACAATGCCCGCGCCGATGGTGACGACTCCTCTCTCCGAACTGCAATCGATCAGTCGATCCGGATTTGCGATCCAAATCACGCAGACTTGTGACATCTGTCACGCTGTTTGGTTCTTCCCTCATCACAGACTTGTAGGACCACTGCTAGTTGAATGGTGCGATTGGCGCGAATTCGAAACTTGATCGAGCGGCGCATTTCCAATGCTCCAGTGATGCGCTTCTCGTTGTTGCTTCTTTACTTAGTCGGTGAGAGGCGTGAACAAGGCAGTTGCGTCGGCGCTTCACGATGAGTAGGAGAAAGCCGATGGCCGCAAGTGTAGTAGACCCGCTGGTAGACGAGAGATGGCCCGAGTTCGTTGATGAGCACCCACGCTCGAGCGTATTCCACGATGTCCGTTGGCTTCGCGCTCTGTGGCTGACATACGGATACAAACCGCTAGCTATAACGACATCCTCTCCGGGTGAACGTCTCAAAAACGCTCTCGTTTTTTGTGATGTTCGGAGTTGGCTCACAAGCAGAAGACTGGTTTCGCTACCCTTTTCGGATCACTGCGATCTGCTAACGAACCCTCACGATGACCATGCTGAGCTACTTGCGCATCTTGCTGCCTTGGTGGGTCGAGCAATTCACTATGCCGAAATCCGACCGTCATCTTGCGATTTAACGTCACCGGAACATGCCTGGCGCCGTGGCGAATCGTTCATTCACCATACGCTTTCGTTAGATCCCGGCCTCAACGACCTTTTCCATCAATTACATAAGGACTGCATCCAGCGGAAAATCCGGAAGGCCACGAAAGAAGGGTTGGGTTACACCAAAGGAAATTCAGACCTCCTCTTCCAACAGTTTTATGGACTGCTACTCCGTACTCGTCGCCGGCACAGAATTCCCCCACAGCCGATTGAGTGGTACCAAAACCTCATCTCCTGCATGGGCGACCGACTCACGATCCGCATAGCGTCTAAAGACCGTCAACCTGCAGCGGCTATTCTCACGCTCAAACACAAAGACACGATCACTTACAAATACGGCTGCTCGGACGAGAGACTGAATTGCTTTGGTGGAATGCCTTTTCTATTTTGGATGGTGATTCAGGAAGAGAAGGAAGCGGGAGCGCGCTCGCTCGACCTTGGAAGATCGGAGGCTGATAATTCCGGTCTCATCGAGTTCAAGGATCGCCTCGGGGCAGTCCGAACGCACATGACGTATTGGAGATGTAGTTCGGCAGGCGCGAAGATCTTCGGACCCACGTGGATATCGCATCTCGCGCGGAAGCTTGTTCCGCGATTGCCATCTGCCATTCTGCACCTGCCCAGAGGCCTGCTTGGAGCGTCAGGGGGGTTCTTTTACAAGCATATGGACTGATGGCCCGATTCCAATCGGCCAAATCGGAAAGACTTCTAGGAACTAACAAATATATGGATCAAAACACAATGGACGGATCGGGAGAAGCCTTAAAGTGTCGATATCAGTGTGCTTCTGAGAGAAACTCAGAAGAAGCATTGAACGTGATCGAAGTCAATTTCCGCAATGATCGACGTTGGATGGATTTCATCATAAGTCATCCTGATGCCCTGATCTACCATCACCCCGGATGGCTATCCGCCCTGGAGAGCGAATACGGACGAAAGTGCACTGCTCTCGCTTGCGAAGCTCCGGATGGCGCATTTCGGGCGATTCTTCCTCTGTTGCCGACACGCGGGCTGCCATTCAGGATCGGGAGACACGTGATCAGCCGGCGGCTCTCTTCGTTGCCTCGCACACCTCTCGCCGGTCCTGTCGCGGATAATGCGCACGCCATGAAGGCAATCCTTGAACGGGCGATCATGCTGGTTCAAGCCGAACCGAATGTTCAGCTGGAAATCAAGTCGACGCTCCCCGGCCTCGATCAACTTGTCCCAGGTCTCACTTGCGCTCATTGGAGAGGAACTTATACCCGAGCCTTACCCAATACTGAGACGAATAAAGCCCAGAATCTGAATCAAAAGACGCGACAACCACGACCGTGCTCCAACTGCGATGATTGTCGCCAGCTTCGCTTCGGATCTGCTCGCGCGAACCACCAAGTTCGGTGGGCGGCGAAAAAAGCACTAAAAGAGGGTGTATCTCTTTGCGCCGACAAGCAGGCAAAAGAACTCCGGAATTGGTACCGGCTCTACCTCGAGGTAATGAGGAGGAACGTTGTTCCACCACGTCCTTTTCGATTCTTTCAAGCCCTCTATTCTGAACTAAGTCCTCTCGGCCACCTTGCGCTGGTGCTGGCTGAACTGGATCATCATCCTGATGGCTCAGCACCAAGTTCGGTTGACTCGCAAAAGCGCGACACTCACGATGCGGTGAATCGATCAGGTCTAATCAGCGGGTCCATCTTGCTGCAATTTGGACAAACTGCCATTTGGGCATTCACTGGTTCGAACGACTTGTGCCTGAGGCTCCATGCGAACGATCTAACTCTCTGGAATTGCATGCACGATTCCTGCATGCATGGGTTTAACTGGTTTGATCTCGGCGAGGTCGCGGAGAACCACCCCGAACTCATTCAATTCAAAGCTAAATGGGGCGCTGTCCTACAGCCCACGTACCGGTACTACTATCCGATATCTTCATCCCCATCCGCGCCTGACGTTCAGCCGGCCGCCGCCATGATGACCAGGATCGCAGCCTTTGCATGGCAACGGCTACCACTCAGCATGGTCGAATTGTTTGGGGATTGGGCCTATAGGTTTTTGTGATTGCCAGGTTGGAAGGAGATACAGTATGGCCCAAGTAGATGATTGCAAGATCGCATATATAGGCTGTTGGTTCAATAGAGATATGTATTCCCACAACTGCAGCAATCTAATTGACTCTCTCCGGCGCCGAGGTGCAAACGTCAACGTCGTCACCTCGAATTGCCGCTGCTTCTCGAGCGCTCACCAGTTTGATATTTCCACGGACGAACTGATCAACGGCAACTGCACTCTAGTGAAAATTCCGCATGCCCCCGCAAACCCTGGGAAGCGAAAACATGGGCTCCTGAAATACGCGGTCGTCAAGTTTCTGCGTCTCGACATTTGGCTTGGAGCGGTGCGAGGATATCTCTATTACAAGAATTCGCGCAGCTCTGAGATCGTTCACTACGACCAAGTGCTGGAAGCGTTCGGCGTGATTCCTCTATATGTACTCGCGGCGTTAAGGGCAATCGAAGGCAAACGATTGTTTGTCACGGTCCATGAAATCGATCCATTTCAGCGGAAGCATCTCTGGGTGAATGAGCTCTATCGTAAATGTACGGGCGTGATCGTCTATAGCGAGAATATGAAGAGAGCCCTGGCGGACCTCGGCATTGATCCGAATCGCATGACGGTAACACGATACGGCACGGTCGTGCTGGATTTGGTCGGGAAAAGGCGAGAGGGGTATATCTATTTTGGGGGCCACAACATACTCAACGGAAAGGGATATCCGGAGTTGCTGGGCGCCCTGAAGATTCTACAGTCGCGTGGCGTCCAAACAAAGGTTGTGGTCTATGTGGGACACGGCTGCAATCGTTTGGATGATGCGCGCGCGATGGCAACTAATCTCGGCCTCGATGAGATGATCGAATGGAACAAATTCCTCACTGGATCGGAACTCGCTGCAGCTTACCAACGTGCCAAGGCGTGCATTGTGCCCTACACCAGCGGTTCAGCACGGCACCCATTGACCACTGCTATGTCGAACGCAACCGCGGTGATTGGAACCCGCTATGTAGATATTCCCGAATATCTTGGGCCACTAGGCATCTACATTGACGGAACATCAGAATCGATTGCTGACACAATCTGTAAGATTCAGGATGGGTCAGTCGAGATAAATAGTCTCGGAATTGAGTTGAGAAAGAAGTCCATCGCGGAAATGCACGTTGACAGGGTGGCAGAAGATCTATTCCGTGTCTTTTCCCTGGATTCGCAGGGCCCTCAACAGAAGAGTTAGCTCTTAATCCATCAGAGAAGCCCAGACTCCGATTGAGGATTGCAGAATCCGTGTGAGACCCCGGGCATGGTACTGACCGACTTCACACGTTAGTCCATATGTCTATAGACAAGGCTGCCTACCGCAGAAAACAAACTAGCGGGGAGGCTCACAGCGGCGCTCGGAAGTCGAGGAATGTACCGGTGAGCAATATTGGTCAGCGATGCGGAACAAAGGCGCCCCGTCTCAATCTGTCCAGATTGCCAATAGGTCAAGGATTTACGTTCTGCGCCCAGGCGATCCTTGAACGTGACCAAACCTATGTTGGATAGATCTGATCGTCCGAGATCAAGCTGAGCCATTCCCTGCTCTTTGGCTTCCTCAATGGTTTTCCATAGCAAATAGGGCATGCCGCCAAGACTATTGAATCGCTCGTCAGAACACCCATACTTGTAGGTGGTTGTCTCCCTGTGGGAGAGCGTCAAGAGAGCCGCAACCGGAACGCCACCCTTCGCAGCCACACGAATTGTGAGGTTTTCACCCATGCACGCGACGAGGTTGCTAAACCATTTCAAGGGCTGGGGAGGAAGACGATGCCGTATCCGCGTGCGTAGGAGCAGCTTGTAGAACTGCGTGATCAAACGCTTTGAGCGACCGCTCGTGTACTCCAGCCTCTCTCTTTCCGCTCGCCTGATTTTACGCTGGATACAGTTCCTGTGCAGGTTCTGGAAGAGCTCTTCCAGCGGCAACACCAAAGGCAATGTATGAATGCACAGCCTTTCCACACGATTCCAACTGGGCGGCGGCTGCAGTTCATCATTCACTGGCCGAATCTCTGCATACCGATTACTTGATCCGAGTCTTCCTTCCAATTGCTGGAGGAGTTCACATGCCCCTGAGGCAGAGTGTGTCAAAACGTCGCAATGGTCTGAGAATGGAAGGGAAACCAGCCTCTGGCCGGTGATCCAACTTTTCACTTCACAGAAGATCAGCCCATCATTCAGAGGTTCATTTCCAGAGGAGGCGGTCAGAACGAGTGGTTTGAGACCGTATGTCTGCTGGAGAGCCTTGAGCCAACCTTCGGTGTGAAAGACACTTGCTCTCGGATGGCGCTTCAAGAGATCCGCCCATCTTTGATCTCCCAGTGCCTCGATGACATGCACAGTCATGCGTCCTCACGCTGATCCTAATACTGACCCCAGTCCACGCTCTTAGGCTACGAGAAATTTTCTGGTCAGTGTGTGAAATCATTCTGTCGATTGGCAGGTCAGGGCAGAACTCGATTTCAAGACCTGCTCATGATAGATCTGACCAGTTCTTACGAAAACTACTGGACACCTATGGCGAACTGGCCAGACTACGGAAAGTGATGGTCACGATCTTATATATTTTTTCGTCGCGAGGTACGGAAGCATGACGATCTCGGCTAAGGAAGGCAGCGGGTCGCGCCAAGCAAACACCGACTCCACACGAGTTGCACAGAGTGATCTGAGATAGGTTCGGAGGTCCAGGCTGCCATGGGCGAGATCCGAAAGAGCTGTAGGGATGTCGCTAGCCAGCCTCAGCCATCCTACACCCGACGTTGCATGCACCGGTTTGATCGGCAATCCCATGTGATCTGCGTAAACCAAGTAGGGAAAATCTACACCCGAGGCGGCGCCGATGCTGTGGAAGCCCCATGTTCTCGCGTTTACGTCGAGTAGTTTGTACTGATCGTCGCGGGGGTCGCGCTTGAATTCGATCTCAATCACACCATGGTAATTTATGGAGGCCACGAAACGCTCGGAGAGACTCGCGATGTCCGGCACGTCGAGGGTTTCAACATACGTCGCTGCTCGGCCGAATTCTCGAGGATGTTGGCGCGCTCGCCGTGCGGTCAGCGTGCAGCAGGGAGCGCCGTTGCGCACAAATGCGCAATAAGAGTATTGCTCGTTGCCGCCGCCAGGAATGATCTCCTGGATAAGAATCTCTTCCGGCCTGATTTGCTTCAGTGCTTTGTTGTACAGGCAGAGAAGTTCTTCCGCGGTATTGGCTCGCCATGCCTTTGCGCCTGTCGCATAGAAGAAATTCTCTTTGACGGCTGGTTTAATCGCCAAAGGCAATCTGGGGATGAGGTCTCGTAGCTCTTCGATGGATTCCGGGTTAAAAGTTTTCGGATGAGGTATGTTCAGCCTGTCGGCCAGTTCGTAAGTCTTCTTCTTATCCCACGCCCATTCGATGCATTCCCATTCCCCGGTTGTGAGCCGATAGAATTCAGCGAGTTCAGAGCGATAGCGAGAAAATGCAGCGACATTCTCATCGCGTGTTGGAAAAAGTATCCAGTTGCGAAGGTTAAAACGGTGCCCGACCTCGAGCACCGCGTCTACGGTCTTTCGCTCAGAGAGGATATCCTCGACTCGGATGACTTTGGTAGCGTATCTCGAGAAGGAAGAGATAGAGTGCTGATCATCCAGGATAAAGACGGGGATTCCCCGGCGCCCCAAACTTCGAGCGATGCCAAGGCCCGGATGATCGCCCCCAACGACAACCGCACCTACAGTTTCGCCCTGCACCTCTACCTCCGTCTTCGTCGTTTGCTGCTGGTACTGAATTCAGTGCCCGACTACAAAAATAAAGGAGGGGACCGAGTTTTTTGAGTTGCCTTGCTTCGCTAAAGTGAACGCCCGGAACGGAAAAGGTAAACCTGGTTTGAGCTGCCGAGATGAGCCTTCACCTGTAAGTTCAGAATGATTCTTTGACTAGTCCACCCCGGCCCTTCGGTGAAGCTCCACGCCGGTTTCGGATAGAACTGGAACCTTCTCTGGATCAAAGCTGTAAGTCACACTTTCTCCATCGAGCCGGAGGAACGCAACCTGTGCCTGTTCACGCCCCGGACCATCCACAGCCCAGAACCCATTCTCCGAGGTCAATCTCATCTGGCTTCGCTGACGCCACCAGTTGGCAACTTCGCGAGGACGCGCAGCCCACACTCCGCCGTAATCTCGCAGACTGGCTACGTGCTCCAGAATCTTCCTGTAGGTTGATTGGGGCTGCTGCTCAATCACATAGTCCGGGTGCACGAGGAGGCTGATTAGACCGTGGTTCTGCCTGATCAACTCGATTTGCCGGATCCAGAGATCGATGGAGTAATCTTCGAGGATGTTGAAAAGTGTGTGATCCTGCGTGCATGTCAATGGCAATTCGACAATGTTTCCGACAAAGTAAGGCAATACCGTACAGCAGCCCCCGCGTTGCGGATCCAGGTGCCCAACGTTTGGTATCGACATGTCATAGGAAAACTCGAAGTGATCGTACCAATCTGCGTTGCGGTACAGGATACCTGACCGAAACCCGCTTGCACCGAAATCGCGGACATATTGGTTGATTCGCTTTGCCCCCCGTTTGAATTTCTCAAGCTCCGCGTAGAGGCGTCCATCATGCTTCAAGTCGTGAACATTCACTTCGAATCCGCGTTCGACAATACTCCGCAAGAACTCCTGAGTAACAACATAGCGTTCTTCAGGAACGATCTGAAACGAACTGTAAAACCCAAAGGATTGGTCTAAATCCATCAGCTTCGAACAGAATTCCATTCCACTGTTGTCTTCAACGTCATGAGTAAGAATGAAGCAACTTTTCATGCCCTTTGGCCAGAACCATATGAACGGCAACTTCTCGATGCCTTGAGCTCGCATCGCCAAGGCCATGAGACGTTCATGCATGCGATTCACGGTGCAATCTACCGGCCATTGGGGAAAAGTAATTTCGTGCCAATTTCGGAGATGAATCTTCTGCAGACGTTTTCGAACGGGCATGATCAAAAGCGGCCTGAGCAGATAATAGATCTTTCGAATCGCCTCGTGTGAGAGCTTTCCGGGTTCCCGAAAATGAGCCGAATAGCGCTCCCTCAGCAGATTTTCAACCACCTCCGAAGCATCGAATGGCAGGCTAACGTCTGGGCCGTCGAGTATCACCTCATTCGACACGTCGTACAAAGGGCGATCTACCTGTCCCGACCTGATGCCAGATGTACTACGTCCATAGCAGAGAACATCCTCGCCCCACCGGAAGAAGCCCTTATCCTGGGAGAGACTCCCATTCAGTTTGAAATCCCCAAGGATCTCCTGACAACGGAAATAGTCATAAAGAATCCTATTCATGGGGCCGCCTTTCGTGCTTTGGTAATCCTTTGAACCACATTCAGCTTCTCTCATGGGGGGTTGTGCGATAAATTGGGATCGATGTTCGGAATCTTGAAACACGAGGGATACGTGAATACTTCGTTGCCTGCTCTCCGGGAATCAGATCATCAGTATCAGATTCATTCATTACATCACCCTGTCGATGCTGACAAGGCAATCATTTATCAAAGCGGCCACGGCGTGAAGATTCGCGACATGGACGGCAAGGAATACATCGATGGTCTTTCCGGCCTGTGGAATGTGGCTGCCGGACATGGCCGCGTGGAACTCGCCGAGGCGGCCGCAGAGCAAATGAAGCAACTTGCTTACTATTCCGGCTATGCGGGATCTACCACGATTCCATCGATTACACTCGCACAGCGCCTTATCGAGCTTACACCCGGTATGGGTGCCGTCTTCTTTGTCTCCGGCGGAGCCGAAGCGAATGAAACTGCATTCAAGACGGCGCGCTACTACTGGCGCGTTCAGGGCAAGCCGGAAAAGATCAAAATCGTTTCTCGTATATACGGATACCACGGAGTGACGCTTCAGGCAATGAGCGCCACCGGAATTGCCGAGTACTGGAAGATGTTTGAACCACGTGCGCCTGGCTTTCTGCACATCCAGAATTGCTATCCCTATCGTTTCCAAGGCGTGAGGGCCGGCGAGACGATCGGTGCTGCGGCAGCACGCGAGCTTGAAGAAGCAATTCTTCGGGAGGGACCAGACACCGTCGCTGCTTTCATTGGAGAACCGATCCCAGGTGCCGGGGGCGTGATTTACCCGACCGATGATTACTGGCCTCGAGTTCGCGAAATCTGCACACGCTATAACGTGCTGCTGATTGCCGATGAAATCATCACTGGATTCGGTCGCACCGGTCGCTGGTGGGGTATGCAGCAATGGCAGATCCAGCCCGACATTATCTCCTTCGCGAAAGGAGTTACTTCCGGCTACGTTCCTCTGGGCGGAATCATCATTTCAAAAGAGATCCGGAGTGCATTGAATTCTGTGGATCCTGGAAATCGCTGGATGCATGGATTTACGAACTCTGGACATCCCACGTGCTGCGCTGTAGCCCTGAAGAACATCGACATCATCGAGCGGGAAGGGCTCCTCGACAACTCTGCGAAGATGGGAGACCTGCTGCTTGCAATGCTGCGCGAAGCTTTCGAAGACCATCCAAATGGTGGAGACATACGGGGCGGCAAAGGGCTGATCGCGGCTGTTGAATTCGTGGCAGATCGAACTAGTAAAGAGAATTTCCCGACCGAAAAAGGCTTCGGAGCCCAACTACGAAGAGAGATGCAGAAACGAGGGGTCGTAACCCGTACACGTCCCTCCGGAGGACCGCATCCCGCAGCCGGAGATCAGGTTTTGTTTGCTCCGCCACTAGTAATTAACGAAAAAGAACTCCAGGAGATGGTCTCAGTAGCAAAGCAATCGATGGAGACAATTCTTCACAGCTGACACCCATTCTCACACTTGCACCTTTTGCCCTCTAATTCAGCTCGGGAAATCAATGAGGTTGGAGTGAGGACGCCTGAGTTCGTGCCTTTGGTGGGTTGAGTGCGCTCAGATCTCTGGCACGCGCCTCCTCTAGCGCCAACACCGCATAGCCCGTCGCCGCGTCGCTCATGAAGCGGCCCACTTCGCTATATTGATTTCGAAATCCGTTGAGGGAGGATGCCCACCAGTTCCCCTCCTGCTGCTGATGAACTTCGAGCCACGCGAGGCCACGCCTAAGCATCGGATCCTGCGAATCCACCCCGGCTTGCTCGAGGATCAGAATGGTCAGGCCGGTGGCGCATCCATCGCTGACATCGGAGTCGCTGGCCCGCTTGAACCATTGAAGAAGAGCCCGTTTGGGAGCCGTCTGCCTGTCGAGGGAAGATAGTGACCACCCGCCGTCCCCCTTTTGGAGGCCGGCAACCCGTTTCAACAGGTTTGCCCGCTGCGTCCCGGTAAGGAGGTCGGAAAAGCGGCTCGATGCCCACAGAACATACAGCTGGTTTAGGATCGGCTGCTCTGGATACTGCCGGACCAGATATTCGCGCAGGCTCTCGATGTGGCGATGATTCGAATAATCGTGATCATTCAAATCTGGATATCTGCCAACGGCCAGCGCCAACATGGCCGCACCCTGGTAAGCAGACTCAGGCGCCTCCCATGGGGCCTCATGAAAGTCCTGCCATTGCCATCCGCCTGCGTCCTTCCCGCTCACAATTTGCAAAGCCCATGCGAAATCAGTTGCGCGCCGCGCAATCGGCTTCAGAGAATCGTCTTCCGCGCTGTAGCTCGCCAGGATCACAGCATTGAGAATTGCCTCCGTGGCATGGGACGACATGGCATGTGCCTGGTCTGTGTAGTACGGTCTCTCCTCAGACCATCCGCTCACACGAGCTTCGACGTTCTTTAGCAGGCTGCTCTCCTGTGTAGTGAGTGCCCGCTGGTTGAGATCTCTGCGAAGCGCAGGGCGCGCCAAAGCATACGGCACTGCTGTGTGGCACGATAGGCAGAACGTCCCATGATCCAACTGCGCTGTCGGCCAGTTCTGCCACCAGGTCTCACGGCTGTCCAGGTATGTCGCAGCAGCTACGGAGCTCCAACTGGAACGATAGGACTGCCTACCAGGAACGGCGAAGACGTGCGCGTGAACGATCGACCACAGTGCGCTCAGAGACAGCCCTGCCGCCAGCACAACGCCTGAATATAGTAAGACGCGCTTCATTCGGCTGTTTCACTTCTGCAGTCATGTGTCGCCGGCAAACGTTCCCAGCTGTCTCCGGATCTCAATTCTGCGAGAGACCTTAAGCATCGAGACTACCGGATCGCGGCTCTTACAGGCTCTGCAACCGGCAAGTTCGACATGCGCCGCCCAGGCCTCTGGATGACCGCTGCAGGCTTCTTTTGGATAGCCATGTACTCCAGCCAGTTTCTGTAGATCGTCATCGCTGTCGCATGCCATCCGTTCGCCGCACGAGCGCGGGAAAGAACTCGATCGAGATGCACCATCGTCTCCTGAGGCAACCGTACCGGTATATCCCGCCGGATCTCATCCAACTCCTTCAGAGTGCTCTCTTCGAAATACCCTGCCGGAACG
>Ga0207667_10002286_pt1 | contig 24079 bp, 20 predicted proteins | sample KBSCornC52_FD_184301 | JGI IMG/M metagenome (GOLD analysis project Ga0207667, IMG submission 184301) | Corn rhizosphere microbial communities from Kellogg Biological Station, Michigan, USA - KBS Corn C5-2 (SPAdes) (version 2) | ecosystem: Host-associated > Plants > Roots > Rhizosphere > Soil ...
ACGCCGTTGCTGGCGCACCAGCAGGTGGGCGCGGCCTTCTGCGGGGAGGGACGCGATGGTGTATTCGCGCGGTGCGTCGGGAGCCTGGGGCACGCGTACCTGCAACAGGTCGCCCGGCTCCCAGGAGGGCGACGCGCCGGCGGGCGGCTCGAGCTCCAGGTGGAACACCGGCGCGCCCTGGCTGCCGGGATTGACGTGCGTGCGGCGCGCCAGGCGCCAGGTCTCGCGCGCCGGCTCGCGCGAGGCCAGCGCGTCGCCGACGGGGCCCAGGTCGCCGAGCGCGTCCTTCCAGCGCGCGAGGTCGGCCGGCGCCAGCGCGTCGACCTCGATGCGCTCGAACAGCGGCCGCGCGCCCCGGGCCCGCAGCCATTCGTCAAGGCGGCGTCCGAACGCGCAAAAGCCGGTGAACTCCCGGTCGCCGAGCGCGAGCAGGCCGTAGCGCAGGTCAGGCAGCGACGGCGCGCCGGTGGCATCCATCACGCGACGGACGAACGGCAGCGCGCTGTCGGGCGCATCGCTTTGCCCGCAGGTGCTCACGATGAACAGGATTCGCGATGCCTGCGCGATCTGCGTCGTGGTGAGCGTGCCCAGCGCGGCGAGGCGCAGGCCGGGGGTGGCGCCGCGCAGCGCCTGCGCTGTCTGCCAGGCCAGCCGTTCCGCCGCGCCCGTCTGGCTCGCGTGCACGACCAGGAGGGGCTGGACGTCGCCCGTGCCCACCAGCGCAAGGCCGCGCGCGGCGTCGCCCGCGGCCTTGCGGCGCGCGTCGATGTACACCGCCGCACACAGCGCGGCATAGAGCGCAAGCGTGGTCGCCGCGCCGACGAGGCGCGCGGCATCGAGGCTGAAGGGGTTCATCGCAGCAGCGCGTCGAAGGCGGCGCTGCGGCGTTCCGCGAAGCCGTCGCCGGCGCGCACGAGCAGGCGCGCGGCCAGCCCCAGGCGGTTCGCCAGCGCGAGGCCCGCGTCCGGGCCCAGCACGCCCAGCGCAGTGGACCAGGCGTCGGCGCGCATGCAGTCCGCGTGGATGACGGTGACCGATGCGAGGCCGTGGCGGATCGGCCGGCCGTCGCGCGGGTCGATGGTGTGGCTGTAGCGCGTGCCCTCGTGTTCGAACCAGCGGCGGTAGTCGCCGGAGGTGGCCACCGACAGGCCGTGCAGCGCGAGCAGGGTCTGCTGGCCAGCGTCGCCGTCGGCCGGCTGTTCGAGCAGAACCCACCACGGCTGGCCGTCCGGCTTGACGCCGCTGCCGCGCAGCTCGCCACCGACCTCCACGAGATGGTCGGTGAAGCCCAGCGCGTCCAGGCGGCGTGCGACCAGGTCGACGCCGAAACCCTTGGCGATCGCCGACAGGTCCAGCGCGAGCCCGCCCGGCTGCAGCAACGCGCGGCGGACAGGGTCGATGGCCAGGCGACGCCAGCCGGCGCATCGGTGCGCGTCGGCCAGCGGCGCCGCCGCGGGCATGCCCCGGCGCGCCACGGGGCCAAAGCCCCAGGCATCGACGAGCGCGCCGACGGTCGGATCGAAGGCGCTGTCGCTGCGCTCGGCGACCTCGCGGGCACAGGCCAGCACCGCGTGGAAGTGCTCGGGCAGCGGAGTCCAGGTGCCAGGCGCGGCGCGGTTGAAGCGGGCCAGGTCGGACGCGGCGTCCCAGGTGCTCATCTGCGCGACGACCGCGTCGAGCGCGGCCTGGATGGCCTGGCCCACGGGCTCCCGCCGCAACGTCGACGCGCCGACCAGCCGCACGCGCCACGTCGTGCCCATCGTGTCGCCCGCGAACTCGTGCACGCGTGCGCCCAGCGTCGGCGGCGTCGAGGCGATGGCGGCGGGCACCAGCACGCGCGGCGGGCTCACGGGGGCAGCACCTCGAAGGTGGCGCTGTAGGACGCGCGGCGCGCGGGGGCGGCGGCGCCAGGCTCGCGGCCGCCGTGGGAGATGCCCATCCACCAACGGCCGGCCTCGGGCCACGCGACGCCGAACTCGCCGGCGGCGTCGGTCTTCAGCGCGAGTTCGCCCAGCGTGTAGCGATAGCGGTTGCCGCCGCGGACGAGCGTGACGTCGGCGTCCGGGTAGGGCTTGCCATCGAGCAGCACGCGAAAGCGGCTGGTGTCGCCCACGCTGAGGTCGGTGGGATTGGTCAGCGGCTGGAGCTCCACGCCGTCGCCCGAGATCGCGGCAGCGAGCGCGCCGGGCGTCTCGTGGGTGACGAAGGTCTCGGCGCGGGCGAGCTGGCGCGTGACCTGCAGGTCGTGCGCGTCGGCCGGCAACGCCGTGGCGAGCGCCGCAGGCGGGCCGCGCCAGCGCTTCGTCTGGCCGCCGACCTGCCACGAGGCCACGGCCACGTCCGTGAGCCCAGCGATCCGGAACGTGCCCTTCTGCGTGAGCTGGACGTCGAAACTGAGGCGGCGCTTGCCCTCGACGCGCGCGTCGGGCGCGACGATGCTGCCGTCCGGCGCCGTCACGCGCAGCGTGTCCAATGCGAGCGGGAACGCGTCGAACTCGAACAGGTCCTCGGAGATCGCCGCATCGATGCTGACGACCGGTGCTGGCCCTTCGGCCAGCGTGGCCGAGGGCAGCAGCCACGGACGGTGCGCGTGCGCGGACAGGCTGGCCAGGGCGCCGGCGGCAAGCAGCGCGAGGCGGGCAAGGATGCGTCGCATGGCGGTCGTCCTCACGGCCTGGCGACGATCGCGATGGCGCCGAGCTCGCCCTGGCCCTGCGCCTTGGCGGACTGCGCCTTCCTGAGCGGCCAGTCGAACGGCACGCGCAGCACCTCGCGGCCACCGTTCTCGCGCGCGGCCTCGACCACCAGCTCGTACCGGCCCGGCGCCAGCGCGGTGACGGCCTGGGCTTCGAGCAGGTCGATCGCATGCTCGCCGGCCGCACGCGTGGCCCCGGTGACGCCGTCGATGGCGGGCGCGTCGTGGCCGCTCTTGCGCCACCACGATCGCATGTCCTTGAGCCACTTCGCGCCGCCGTTGTTGCGCTTGCCCACGTCGTACCAGAGCGCCACGTTGCCCGCGAAGGACTGGTCGGATGCCTTCTCGATCCACGCCGCGACATACGGCTTGTGGTATTCGGCGATGTCCAGGCGCGGCAGCTGGATCTTCAGCAGGGCCTCGGCGGACAGGGCGGGGACGGCCACGACCGCGGTCGTCAAGGCAAGGGAGGTGCGGATCAGCATCGGAGCTCAGGGGAAGGGGTCAGTGGATGAACAGCAGCGCCAGCAGCAACGGCAGCACGACGCCCAGGCCCAGCAGCGGCCAGGTGGCGGCCCGGTGGCCCGCGTGCATCTTGAGGATGGCCAGGCCGGTGATCGTGAAGACGAGGCAGGCGACGGCGAAGGCGTCGATGAACCAGCGCCAGGCGCCGCCGGCGTTGCGTCCCTTGTGCAGGTCGTTGAGGTAGGAGATCCAGCCGCGGTCGGTGTCTTCCAGCTCCGCCTCGCCGCTGGCGCGAACGATGCGCACCCACGCGTCCCCGCCGGGGCGCGGCAGCGCGACGTAGAGCTCGTCGGCCGACCACTCCGCGGGGCGACCGCGGACGTCGGCCTGCAGCGCGGTCGCGACCCAGTCGGCGACGTCCGCCGGCAGGGGATCGTGCCGCCTCGCATCGCCCGGCGCGGGCGCGTGCGCGGCCAGCAGCGCGGGCGGCAGCGTCGCCTTGCGGTCGACGACTCTCGGATGCGCCTCGATCTGCGCGGCGTGGTTCAGCGTCAGGCCCGTCGCCGCGAACAGCAGCATGCCCACGAGCGCGATGGCCGAGCTGATCCAGTGCCACCGATGCAGCGTCTTGAGCCACCGCGCGCGCGCCGGTGGGCCGGCCACGGCGGTCATTTGGTCAGGATCAGCTTGCCGAGCGAGGTCTGGCGCAGGCGGTAGAGGGCGTCCCCGTGCGCGATCTGGACTTCCGGGAAGTCGGCGAAGAGCGCCTCGCTGGTGATCAGGCGCACCTTGGGTGCTCGGGGCGCGGGGGCCGGGCGCGCGAGCCCGTCGCCGGTCGGTGCGACGGCCGCGGGGTGGGTGGGAAGGTCGAAGCGATTCATGTCGGCAGCTCGAATTCGATGGGAACGGCAGCCCAGCCGGCGACGGCGACGCCGTTGTCCAGGTAGGGCCGGAAGCGGCAGTGGCGCACGGCGGCCAGCGCCGCGTCGTCCAGGCGCGCGAAGCCGGTGGATGTCGCCAGTTGCACGTCGCGGGGCAGGCCGGCCTCGTCGATGAAGACGCGCACGAGGGCCTTGCCCGACTCGTGCATCCGGGCGGAGGCGCGCGAATAGACCGGGGCCGGCGGCACCAGGTACTGCACGGCCGACGGCGGAATCGTCCGCGGCAGCGACGGCGCCGGCGCGGGCGGGACCTCGGCGGCCGCGACGGGCGCGGCGGGCGCGGCGGGCGCGGGCGCCGGCAGCACCTGGGCGAGCAGCGGGGTGGGTGCCGTGGCGGTCGCCGTCGCGACCAGCGGCAGGGCCAGCTGCGGCGGCGGCGGGATCTTGACGCTGGGCGGTGGTGGCAGCGGCCTGGGCGGCGCGGCCGGGGCGGGCGCATCGACCACCGCGAGGAACAGCGGCTGGGTGTCGACCGCGACCTCGCGCCGCCGGCTCGCCTGCAGCAGGCCGACGACGGCGAGCGCGTGCAGCGCCAGCAGCGCGGCGAGGACGATGCGGCGCTGGCGCCGGTCGGTCGCCGAACTGCCCTGGTGCGACGCCAGCGCGGGCGCGGCCACGGCCGGCACGAGCGGCGGCACAGCCGCGCGCGGCGGCGGCTCGGCACGCGGCGCGAAGACGGCGCCGGCGGCCTGGTACGACAGGCGTTGAAGTCTCATCGAGGCGATCCGAAGCGGTCAGGACGTTCAGATAATAGTCTATATGAGAAGCATTCGCATTAGCATTCCTGATGATTGAAAGGTCTTCGACGGGAGGGGCGGCCGCCTGCGACTTCAAAGAACGCATTGGCGGCCGCCGAGAGGCTCGGCGCCAGGCCTTCGTTCGGCCCCCACGCATGGCGGCTCGTCGCACGGGCCGCCCTCGAGATGGGCTGGTCTGCGATGCTGCACCGGCGTGCGACATGCCGGACCGCAAAGCCGACGTCCGGAGCGCGCTGCCTGCCATCGCAACAAGATCAGGAGAGGAATCCGAATGTTGACATCGCTCATACTTGTACAAGCCCTCGCCGCCGCTGCACCCGCGTCGGCGGCGTCACACGCACGCCCGGCCCTGCCGCGCGTGCCTGAAGTCCCGACGCTCTTCCAGCGCGCCGTTCCGCCTGCGCCCGGGCACGACGTGGAGTCGGTGCTGCTGGGTCCGCTGTTTGAACAGATGTTCGCGTGCACCGACCACCCCGAAGGCACTGTCGGCGCCCTCGGCGATGCGTTTGGTACCGACTGCATGGTCGTGGGCGGCCTGGAGCAAGAGGGCGAGCATGGCTATCTCAGCTTCTTTCGACAGGACGGCAAACGCAACGAGGATTGGTATGGCTGGCACGCCAAGGTGCTCGCCCCGTTCGACGGTCGGGTCGTGGGCGTCATGCACAACGACGTGACGAACGTGCCGGGCACGCTGGGCAAGTCGCCTGCGGCGGGCATCATCTTCCTGCGCGACGACGGACTGGTCGTGGTCTACGCCCACGTCGACGACGTGCAGGTGAAGGCGGGCGACCGCGTCAAGGCCGGTCAGGTCGTCGCCGTGGATGGCAACAACGGCATGGCGCGTTCGCCGCATGTCCACGTCGGCGCCTTTCGTGACACCACGCCTTACCAGATCCGCTGGGATCAACGCGCCGAAGGGCGGATGGACGGCTTCCGATAGTCCGTCGGTGACGTGACGCCAACTTTGGAGCGCACTCCGTCGTTGGCCAGGCCCGCGACGGATGTCCTCGTGGGCGCGCGCGAGGACGACCCCGCGCGATGCACCCGGACTCGTCGCAGGACCGGAGCGGGCGGTCTCAGGCGAACGCCGGCACGTCCTGCACCATCACGCGCGCTGCCGCGGCGCCGACCGGTGGCCGCCACAACGCGAGCCCGCCGGCCAGGCTCCAGGCCTGCTCGTGGCCGAGGCGGCGCAGCGCCCTGGCCGCCTGCGCGCTGCGATTGCCGCTGCGGCAGTAGAAGACGACCGGCGTCGTCGTGGGCAGGGCCAGCCAGTCGGGCAGGGCCAGCAGCAGCTGCGACAGCGCGATCGCCTGGTGGCGCACGTGCGGCGCGACGAGCTCGGGCGCGTGGCCCAGGCGGTGCTCGTAGGCTTCGCGCACGTCGACCAGCAGCAGCTCGGGCTGGCGTTCCAGCAGCGCCAGCAACTGCTCGGGCGACAGGTCGTGGCCGGCACCGTCGTCGCGGGCGTCGACGCGCGCCCCGCAGGCCAGCGTCTGGTAATCGGTCAGGCCCAGCCCCTGCTCGAACTGGGCCTTCGCGGCGGCGAAGCCGGCCGCGTCCAGGCCACCGCCCAGCATGCGCGCCAGCAGCGGCTGTGCGCGGCGCTCGGTGGCCAGGGTGCTGGCGAAGCGATCGTCGTAGTCGTGGCCGGGCAGCAGCAGGGTGGTCGAGCCGACGACCTGCGCGAGCTTGAGCAGCGACGCGCCGAAGGCGAGCGGCGCGCTCTGGTCGAAGTCGCTGCGGCCGAGCGCGCCGGGCATCACCGTATCGCCGACGAAGGCCAGGCGCAGTCCGTCCGCGTCGTGCAGCAGGTACGCGGTGGAGTCCGCGGTATGGCCAGGGATGGGCAGCCGCGTGAGGACGCGATCGCCCAGGCGCAGCTCGCGCGCATCGCCGGGCCAGCCCAGCGCATCGAGCGCGCCGGCGTCGTCCATCAGGTCGGGCAGCGCGGCGCGCAGGTCGGCGGCCGACGAGACGTGGTCGCCGTGGCTGTGGGTGTCCAGCACCGCGGCGAGCGTGTAGCACTGGCAGCGGAGCAGCGCGGCGAGGCGCTCGGTGAGTTCGGGCAAGGGATCAATGACGACGCAGCGGCGGCTCGCGGCGTCCGCCAGCAGGTAGCAGCAGGCGCCGTCGACGACGAAGCGGGTCAGGCCCTCGGGTGGCAGCGACTGCGGGGCGCTGGGCAGCAGGCAGCTCTCGCGCAGCGAGCGTCCGCAGGCGCGGATGCGTTCGCACGCGGCCGCGATGAAGGCGTCGTCGGCGGCCGGCCCGAACGAGAGCCGCACGGCCGAGGCCGTCTGCCAGGCCGGCAGGCCCATCGCCTGCAGCACGTAGCTGGGCTGGGCCTTGGCGGCGCTGCAGGCCGAGCCGCCGCTGACGCGCACGTCGGCGGCGTCGAACACGTCCAGCAGCAGTTTCGACGGCAGGCCCGGCACCGAGAAGTTCAGCGTGGTGGGCAGGCACAGCGCAGGCGGCGCGTTGAAGACGAGCGTGGGAAACGCCTCGGTCAGCGCCTGCGCGAGGCGGTCGCGGTAGCCGGCCAGCGTGGCGGCGTCGCGGAACGTGCCGCCGTCCTCGAGCGCGGCCAGCACGGCGCCGAAGGCGGCAACGCCGGTCATGTTCTCGGTGCCCGAACGCTGCGCGGCCTCCTGGCCGCCGCCGGCCATCAACGGCGTGAAGGGCGCGCCCTCGCGCACGTACAGCAGGCCGATGCCCTTGGGCGCGTAGAGCTTGTGGCCCGAGAACGGCGCGTAGTCGATGCGCCGTTCCGCCAGCCGCAGCGCCAGCTTGCCGAGCGCCTGCACGCCGTCGACCAGCCACAGCGCCGGGCTGCCGGCGAGCACCTGGGCGAGGCCGTCCAAATCGCTGACGACGCCCGTCTCGTTGTTGGCGGCCATCGTGCAGACGAGGCCCGCGCACGGCGCGCGCTCGCGCAGCCATGCGAGGTCGTGGCGGCCGTCCGTGCCCACGGGGATCGCCTGCACCTGCAGTCCGAGTTCGAGCAGCGTGTTCCAGTGCCGCAGCGATTCGGGCACGGCCTTGTGGTCGGTGGCGCCGTACAGCAGCAGGCCGGGAACCGCCTGCCCGCGCTCGCGGCGCTCGCGCAGCGCCACCAGGGCCGAGAGCACCGCCGTCTGGATGCCCTCGGTGGCGCCGCTGGTGAACAGCAGCCGCCCGTCAGGCGCCCCCAGCACGCGGCGGGCGCGGGCGCGCACGTCGTCGATCAGCGACCGCGCGCGCAGCCCCGTGCTGTGGATGCTGCTGGGGTTGCCGAAGTCGTCGGCCATCGCAGCCAGCGCCGCCTCGCGCGCCGCGGGCAGCACAGGGGTGGTGGCGTTGCAGTCGAGATAGATTTCCATGGCGTCGGATTCCGCAGGGGTGCCGGGAGGGCATGGACAAGCATCGTATCGGCGCCGTCGTGTAATTCCATGCTTCAGGCGGCGGCAATTCTGAAATGAGATACCAAGCCTGGCGTGACATGGCCGGTGCCTTGGAAAGCCATTCCCCCGCGGCCGCGCGCCCGCCAGGCGCAGGCGTCGACACCCCGGCGCGGCCAGCCGCATTCCGGTCGCTGTTTCCCGCAATCCGTCCCGCTGGAGCGGCGCCGTGCGGGCGCCTGCGTACCATGGCGCCATGTCAGAGAACATCGTCCCCACCGCCAGCCACGAATCGGGCAGCCGCCGATCGCTGTGGATCGGCTACGCAAGCGCCTGCGGCGTGGCGTGGCTGCTGTACGTGCTGGCCGGCGCGGAGTTCCAGCGCGGGCTGTGGCAGCTGTGGCAGGCCGTCTACCAGGCGACGCTGGCGCTGTGGCCGCCGATGACGCTGGGCGTGGCGGTGTTTCCCTGGGTGCTGCGCCTGCAGGCCGCCGGGCAGGGCGTGGCCGCGCGCGAAGTGCCGCTGCACGTGGTGGGCGCACTGCTGTTCGGGGCGGCCTGGCAGGCCTGCGACTACGCCGTCTCCACGCTGCTTTACGGCCACGTGTTCGCCAACGTGAACCTGGAGCAGACGGTGCTGTGGCGGGCGATCTGGGGCGTGATCGCGTACGCGGCGATCGCCACCGCCTTCACTGCCTGGCTGCAGGCGCGCAAGGCGCGGGCGGCGCTGCTGGCGGCCGCGCACGCCGAATCGGCCCTGGCGCGGGCCGAGCTGGCCGTCATCAGCGGCAAGCTCAATCCGCATTTCCTGTTCAACACCCTCAACTCGCTGATCGCGCTGACGCGCAAGGACGCGCAGGCCGCCGAGGCCGCGCTCATGCGCTTCTCGGGCATGCTGCGCTACGTCCTGGACACCAAGCGCAGCGCGGCCGACCGCGTGCCGCTCGGCGAGGAGATCGAGTTCGTGCGCGACTACCTCGCGCTGGAAAGCCTGCGCCTGGGCAAGCGCCTGCGCGTCGAATGGGAGCTCGACCCCGACACGTTCGGCGACGAGATCCCGCCCCTGAGCCTGCAGCCACTGGTGGAGAACGCCATCCAGCACGGCATCGCGCCGCGCGTGGACGGCGGCCGCGTGGGCATCCGCAGCGCCCGCAACGTCCTGAACCAGGGCCTGGAGCTGAGTGTCGAGGACGACGGCGCCGGCTGCGAACCGGCCAAGCTGGACGACCCGTCGCCCGCGCGTTCGGGCATCGGCCTGACGGCGCTGCGCCGGCGTTTCGCGCTCGACTACGAAGGGCGGGCCCGCCTGCAGATCAAGACCCAACCCGGCGCGGGCTTCCGCGTCGATCTCTGGATACCGCAACCATGACCGACACCACCCGAGTTCTCATCGCCGAGGACGAACCCCTGGCCGCCGAGGCGCTGGCCGACTGGGTCGCCCGCATGCCCACGCTGCAACTCGTGGCCAGCTGCGGCGACGGCGCCAGCGCGCTCGCCCAGATCCGAGCCCTGCAGCCCGACCTCGTGCTGATGGACATCCAGATGCCGGTGCTGACCGGCCTGCAGGTGATGCAGGCACTGGCCGGCGACGCGCACCAGCCGGCCGTCATCTTCACCACCGCCTATGACGAGCACGCGCTGACCGCATTCGAGCTGCATGCGGTGGACTACCTGCTCAAGCCGTTCTCGCACGAGCGTTTCGTGGAGGCCGTCGAGCACGTGCAGCGTGACCGCGGTGCCGTGGCCAACGCCGTCGACGCGCTGCAGGCGCAGGGCGACGCGCCGCTCACGCGCGTGCTGGTGCGCGACCAGGGCCGCATCTTCCCGATCAACGTGGACACCATCGAGCACCTGCGCTCGGACACCAAGTACACGGCGCTGGCCGTCAAGGGCAAGAGCTACCTCGTGCGCCTGCCCATCGTCACCTTCGAGCAGAAGCTCGACCCGGCCCGCTTCGTCAAGCTGCATCGCAGCTGCATCGTCAACCTCGACTTCGTCGAGTCGCTCACGCCCGACGAGAACTCGCAGCTCGTCGCGCGCATGACCGACGGCACGCTGATCACCGCCAACCGCGACGTTTCCAGGAAGCTCAGGGAGCAATCGATATGAACCGCCATCTCATCCTCGCTGCTTGGATCGCGCTGTCCCTGGACGCCGGTCCGGCCATCGCCCAGGACGGGCCGGCCGATGCGGCGCAGCAGCGCGCGGACCAGGCCCAGCAGCAGGCCGAGCAGGCCCAGCAGCGTGTCGACCAGGCGCGCCGCGAGGCCGAGCAGGCACGGCGCGACGCCGACCAGGCCCGGCGGGCGGCCGACGTCGCGCGCAAGCAGGCGCTGAAGGCCGAGCAGGCCCAGCGCGATGCGCAAAGGCAGGTGGAGCAGGTGCAGCGCGACGCCCAGAAGCAGGTCGAGCAGGCGCAGAAGCAGGCCGGCGAGGACGCCCGCGCGCAGGCGCGCGCCCAGGCCGACGAGGCGCGGGCGCAGGCCGACGAGGCGCGTTCGCGCGCCAAGGGCCCGGCGACGACCAAAGGCCGCGGCCCGGGGGTGCCGTCCGGCGAGGGCAAGGTCTATGCGCCCGGCCCGTTCGACAGCCTCACCGTGGACGGCGCCGGCCAGGTGCGCATCGTCCAGGCCGACCGCGACGAGGTGTTCGTCCCCGGCGACGAGAACGCGCAGGACTCGGTCGACGTCGAGCTCAAAGGCAGCCGGATGCGCATCGACCTGCCCGGCGGCTGGAAATTCTGGAAGGGTGGCAACGGTGCGCTCGTCGAAGTGCGGATGCGGCACCTGAGCAAGCTGACGCTGTCGGGCTCCAACGATGTCATCGCGCCCGGGCCGATCAGCGGCGAACAGTTGACGATCAGCATGGCCGGTTCTGGCCTCGCGCGCTTCGACCAGCTGCAGGTAGGCAAGCTGAACTTCGACATCTCCGGGGCCGGCGAGGGCCAGCTGACGGGCAAGGTCGAACAGTTGCACCTGAGCGTTTCTGGCAAGGGCAAGATCGGCGCGGAGCAGCTGCGCACCGGCAGCGCGGACGTGTCCATCAGCGGCGTCGGCAACGCCTCGCTGTGGACGGTGGGAGACCTGCGGGTGCAGATCTCCGGCGCCGGCCACGTCGACTACTGGGGGCAGCCGCGCGTTCAGAAGTCGATCTCGGGGTTCGGGTCGGTGGATGCGCGGGGTGACAAGAATTGAAATTCATTTGAATCAATGGCTTACGGCGAAAACATCGAGTCAATTCTTCGAGTTTATGGGCCCTGAATCAATGCGTTGCCACTGGGTCTTCAAGTTGATTCTATTTTGATCACTCAAAGGGTTGGATGTCGAAGTTCAAGTGATGTATGGAAGCCAATCCCTCTCCGGCGTCCTGGCCTGGCCCTTGCATGAGACGCCGACCAGCCCCGCGCACAATGCGCCGTTGCTCCCGAGGGACTCCACTTGAACCATTCGACACGCCTGCGGCGCGCGATGGCCTGCACCACCGCCATTGTTCTCGCCGCTGCCGCGCCGCACGCGCGCGCGGCACCGGACAAGCCGGCCGCGCCGCGCGCGGTCAAGGTGATGGTGATCACGCTGTTCGGACCCGAGGCCGCCCCGTGGCTGGACAAGCTGCCGATCCGGCATTCGGTGCGCGTGCCGGGGTTGTCCGCGCAGTATCCGCAGGTCAAGTGCACGGACAGCGGCGTCTGCGTCATGACCACCGGCATGGGCCACGCCAACGCCGCGGCGTCGACGATGGCGCTGGCGCTGAGCCGGCAGTTCGACCTGACGCGCACGTACTTCGTGGTGACGGGCATCGCCGGCATCGACCCGAACCGGGGCACGCTCGGCAGCGCTGCCTGGGCGCGCTGGCTGGTCGACTTCGGGCTGCAACAGGAATTCGATGCCCGCGAGGCGCCGCCCGCGTGGGCGGGGGGCTACGTGGGCATCGGTGCAGCCGACCCGGACAGCAAGCCGAAGCTGGAATATGGCTCCGAAGTCTTCCGGCTGGACGAGGCGCTGCTGCAGCGCGCGTTCGCGCTCTCGCGCGGCGCGACCCTGTCCGACAACAGCACGGCGGCGTCCTATCGCCAGCAGTACCCGCAGCCGGCCGCCCAGGCGGCGCCGGGCGTCCTGCAGTGCGACACGCTGGCCGGCGACACCTGGTGGCATGGCGAGCGCTTGGGCGAGCGCGCCAGCCGCTGGACGCGCCTGCTGACCGATGGCCAGGGGACGTACTGCACCACGCAGCAAGAGGACAACGCCACCTTCGAGGCGCTGCGCCGCGGCGCAGCCGCCGGGCGGCTGGACCTCAAACGCGTGGCGGTGCTGCGCACGGGCGCGAACTTCGACCGCCCGCATCCGGGGCAGACCGCGCAGGAATCGCTGGGCGCGCAGTCCGGGGGTTTTGCGATCGCCACGGCCAACCTCTACCTGGCGGCCTGGCCGCTGGTGTCGGACATCGTGGCCCGCTGGCCGCGGTGGCGCGAGGGCGTGCCGGTCCAGTGAGGGGAGCCGGTCGCGTGCGCGCCGCATGAGGCGCGCAGGCGCACCGCGCGGGGGCGGGGCGCGCGAGCGCGATGCGTGGCGCAGCACCCTGGGGCACCTGGCGGTGCGCCGGGCGCTTCGTGTGCGCCCGCACCGTGCGGCGGCCGGTTTCGAGCGCGCCCGCACTGCAAGGGGGCGACCTGCTCGTGCGTGGCGCATACATCCAGCCGTATCAGCCGCGCGGTCTTGGCGTCGTCGGCGTCGCGATCCATCGTCGCTCGCAAGCGCGTGGCGACGGCGGCCGCGTGACGACCGGAACCGGCTCCCACGTGGGACAACCGCCCGATCGCGCGACGGGCGCCCGCTTCACACCCTTGCCGGACGCTCGCGTGGCCTTCCTCTTGCTTCATGGTGCGCGCACAAGACATTTCGGGAATCCATTCGATGCACACTCGCACCACGATTCGTCCGGCCACGCGACCCATGACGCCGCACACGCCGCTTTCCCTGTTCATCGCGCTGGCGTTCTCCGGCGCAGCTCACGGCCAGGCCGCCGCACCGGCGCAGGCCGCCTCTGCCACCGAGGCCGGCAAGCTGCAGTCGGTCACCGTCACCGCGCAGCGCATCACCGAGGATGTCAGGCAGGTGCCGATCTCGGTCAGCACCGTGGGCGCCGAGGAGCTCGACGTCCTCGGTTCGTCGGGCGACGACATTCGCGCGTTGGCGGGCCGCGTGCCCAGCCTCAACATCGAATCGTCGTTCGGCCGCGCCTTCCCGCGCTTCTACATCCGCGGCTACGGCAACACCGACTTCCACCTCAATGCGTCGCAGCCCGTCTCGCTGGTCTACGACGACGTCGTGCAGGAGAACCCGATACTCAAGGGCTTCCCGATCTTCGACACCGAGCAGGTGGAAGTGCTGGCCGGCCCGCAGGGCACGCTGTTCGGTCGCAACACGCCGGCGGGCGTCGTCAAGGTCGATTCGGTGACGCCGGGCCGGACTGCGGGCGGCTATGCCAGCGCGAGCTACGGGTCGTTCCATACCGCCAACGTCGAAGGGGCGTACGGCATGCCGCTGGGGCCGGACTGGGCGATCCGCGTGTCCGCGAAGATCCAGCACCGCGGGGACTGGGTGAGCAACACGGCGCCCACGCAACAGACGGGCAAGCTCGAGGGCTATGACGACGACGCGTTGCGCCTGCAACTGCTCTACAAGCCGTCGGCCACGTTCAGTGCGCTGTTCAACGTGCATGGCCGCGACCTGCACGGCACCGCGCGCCTGTTCCGCGCCAACATCATCAAGCCCGGCACCAACGACCTGGTCGACGGCTTCGACCCTTACCAGGTGTCGTTCGACGGCCAGAACCGCCAGTCGCTGAATTCCGACGGCGCCAGCGCCAAGCTGCGCTGGGCGCTCGGCGACTACGTGCTGCACGCGATCACCGGCTGGGAACACGTGCATGCGTTCAGCCGCGGCGACGTCGACGGCGGCTATGGCGCAGCATTCGCGCCGCCGTCCGGCCCCGGCGACATCTCGTTCCCCGACGAGACGTCCGACGCCCTCAAGGGACACGCGCAGGTCAGCCAGGAGTTCCGCGTCGAGCACGCCGACGCGAGCCCGCTGTCCTGGCAGGCCGGCCTGTATCTGTACCGCGAGAAGTACCAGATCCACAGCCTGTCCTACGACACGCTCGGCGGCGCGGCGCCCACCGAGGTCGACGCCACGCAGGTCAACAACGCCTGGGCGGTGTTCGGCTCGGCCGGCTACCAGCTGACGACCGACTTCAAGCTGCGCGCCGGCATCCGCTACACGCAGGATCGCAAGTCGCTGGTGACGATCCCCATCAGCGACACCGGCGTCAACGCCGCCAAGGGCCTGGCCGCCGGCACCAGCGACGCGAAGACCAGCTGGGACCTGAGCGGCACCTACGCCGTGGACAAGGACATCAACGTCTACGCCCGCGTGGCCACCGGCTTCCGCGCCTCCAGCATCTTTCCGGCGTCCGACTTCAACGTGCTGACCGCGGCCAAGCCGGAGACGACGACGTCGTTCGAGTTCGGCACCAAGGCCGACCTGTTCGACAAGCGCGCTCGCATCGCGGCGGACGTCTTCCACTATGACGTCAAGAACCAGCAGCTGAGCGCTGTCGGCGGCGACGGGAACGGCACCGAGCTGCTCAACGCGCGCAAGGTGACCGGCCAGGGCGTCGAACTGAGCGTCGATGCCTACCTGCTGCCGACGCTGCTCGTGAGCGTCAACGGCTCCTACAACTTCACGAAGATCAAGGATCCGGCGCTGTCGGTGGCGACCTGCGGCAATTTCGCGCCGGACCAGCCGATCTGCACGGTGACCGACCCGCGCGACGCCAACGGGCACGCGCTGATCAACGGCAACCCGCTGCCGCAGGCCCCCAAGGTCGTGCTCAACCTGGACGCACGCTACGGCATCCCGGTGGGCAACGGCGAATGCTTCGTCTACACCGACTGGTCGTACCGCAGCAAGGTCAACTTCTTCCTGTACGAGTCCAGGGAGTTCACCGGCAAGGCAATGACCATCGGCGGCCTGCGCGCAGGCTACGACTGGGCCGACAGCAAGTACGAAGTGGCCGCCTTCGTGCGCAACATCACCAACCAGATCCGGGTGACGGGCGGCATCGACTTCAACAACCTGGCCGGCTTCATCAACGACCCGCGCACCTTCGGCGTGCAGTTCAAGGCGTCGTTCTAAGATCGCCGACGTCCGCGGCCGCGCGGGTGGACCTGCCCGACGCGGCCGCTTTCCATTTCGGGGAGATCGACGTGAAGAAACTGTTCGTCACCGCCATGCTGGCCGCGGGGCTGTCGTCCGCCTTCGCGGCCCGGCCTGCCGTCAAGGCGGCGTGCCTGAGCGAGTGCACGCCGCGCATCGGCATCGTGTCGGCCTTCGGCCAGGAAGCGGCCCTGCTCGTGGGTCAGACGCAGTCGGCCCGCACCTGGGTCGTCAACGGCAACCGCTTCACCACCGGCGTGCTGCGCGGCGAGCCGGTGGTGATCGTGCTGAGCGGGGTCAGCATGATCAACTCGACCATGGTCACGCAGCTGATGGTCGACCACTTCAAGGTGAGCCGGCTGGTGATGTCGGGCATCGCGGGCGGCGTCGACCCGTCACGCCACGTGGGCGACGTGATGATTCCCGACCGCTGGGCGATGCCGCTGGAGGTGTTCTGGAACCGCGACAACGTGCTGCCCGCGACCTGCGGCAAGGAGGCCGACGTGTCCTGCCTCGGGCTGAAGCTGGCCACCGTCGACGGCCGGCCCGTGCCGCCGTTCTACCTCGCGACGCCTGCGGCGCCGATGCCCAGCGGCCTGTTCATGCGCGAGAACTTCGTGATGACCACGGCCAACGCGCCCGCCGGCGAGTTCCGCTTCGACTACCCGGTGGACGCCGCGATGCTGGCCGTGGCGCGGGCGATCCGTCCCGAGCTGGCGCGCTGCGGGCCCAAGGCCGTGAAGTCGCCCGGCGCCGAGCCCGACGCCGCGCTGTGCGTGCGGACGACGCCGCAGGTGGTGGTGGGCGGGCGCGGCGTCTCGGGGTCGGCCTTCCTCGCCAACCCGCAGTACCGCGCCTACCTGTTCGAGCACCTGCAGGCGCAGGTCTTCGAGATGGAGACCGCCGCGCTGGCCCACGTCGCCTACGCCAACCACATCCCCTACATCGCGTTCCGCAGCCTGAGCGACCTGGCCGGCGCCCAGGAGTTCGACGCCGACGCCGTGGCGCTGTTCGCCAGCGGCCTGGCGGAGACGAACGAGGCGGCCGTGACGCTCGCCTTCCTGGACGGCTGGCACCACCGGCACTGAGCGTGGGGCGCGTGTAAGGTTTCGGGTGCCGTGCGCGACGAACGAGATGGTGCCTTTTCCCGGCGCGCCGGCCCATACCGGGTGCCGTATGTAATTCTCGCGATCCGTGTAAGCGAACACGGGTCTGGTCGACCAACGGAGGTCGCGGCCACAGCCGGCCGCGATGCGCGACTTCCCTGCCGGGAGCGCGCCACATTCCCTCCAGGAGAGAGACCATGACCATCCATCGAATCCTGACGGCGACCGCCGCCGCCATGCTGCTGGCGTGCGCTGCCGGCCCCGCCTCGGCCGAAGGCGCCGCGCACCGCGCGCTGGTGCTGACGGCGTCGAACGCGACGACCAATGAACTCGTGGTGCTCGACACCGCAGGCCACGTCCTGGGCCGCCTGCCCACGCAGGGGCAGGGCGGCGTATCGGGCAACGCCGGCGGCATCGCCGCCAGCCGCGATCGCGTCGCCGTCGTCAACTTCGGCTCGTCCAACGTGTCGGTGTTCGAGCGCGACGAGGGCGGTCGGTTGTTCCGCCTCGAACGCGTGCTGCCGACGGTGGGCAGCCCGGTCAGCGTCGCTTTCGGCCACGACCATCTCTACGTGCTGACCACCACCGGCGTCGAATCGCATCGCGCGGGGCCCTGGGGCGTCGCGCCGGCCGCGGACGGCCGCGCGGCGCTGCTGCACGCCGACGGCAGCGCGGCGCAGGTGGGCGTGCTGTCCGGCGAGCTGGTGCTCAGCGAGAAGAGCAACGCCATCGAGACGGTGCGGCTGTCGGGCGACGGCGCGGTCACGGGCGCGGCCGCCCTGGTGGCGGCCCTGCCGGCCAACATCGACGCACCGTTCGGACTGGCCACGCGCGGCGACGATGCGTACGTGTCGATCGCCCACGCCGACGAGATCAGCCTGGTGCGCCACGACACGGTGCTCGCGGTCACCCCGTCGGTGACCCAGCACGCGCCGTGCTGGGTGGCGCTGGACGGGCCGTTCCTGTACTCGGCCAATTCGCCGAGCAAGAGCGTGTCGCGCTACGCCGTCTACGGGCAGAAGATCGTGCAGGACGCGCCGGTCATTGCGCAGTTCACCGGCAGTCCGACCGACATCGCCGCGCGCGACGGCCTGGCCGCGGTGGTGGACGCCGCGGGCGGCATGGCGCGCGTGTCGGTCTTCGCGGTCGACGAGGACGGGAACTTCACGCTGCGTGGCGTCGCGGCAGTCGGCACCGCCAACGGCGTCGCGATCGTCGATGCCGACGGCCGCCGCTGAGCAGCGGATTTGACCCTCACGCGCCGGCATGTCGCATGCCGGCGTACCATCGGCGCGCCGCACGAATGGCGTGCGGCGCCCGGCGCGCGATCCGCGCCCGTGAACTTGAGAAGAGGCGTCCCGGCCCTACATGGCGGGGACGTCGTCGCAGGAGCAACAGACATGTCCGAGTACAGGAAGACCCCCGAGGCGCTGGCCCAGCTCACGCCCATCCAACGCCACGTGACGCAGGAAAGCGGCACGGAACGCCCCGGCACCGGGGAACTGCTGCACAACAAGGCGGCGGGGATCTACGTCGACATCGTGTCCGGCGAGCCGCTGTTCGCGTCCTCGGACAAGTACGAGTCGGGCTGCGGCTGGCCCAGCTTCACCAAGCCCATCACGCAGGGCTTCGTGGACGAGTTCCGCGACGTCACGCACGGCATGATCCGTACCGAGGTGCGTTCGCACCACGGCGACAGCCACCTGGGGCACGTGTTCCCGGATGGCCCGCGCGACCGCGGCGGCCTGCGCTACTGCATCAACTCGGCGTCGCTGCGCTTCGTGCCGCGCGAGCGCATGGAGGCCGAGGGCTACGGGCAATACCTGGAACAAGTGGAGGACGTGCAGTGACCAGCGAACGCGCAGTGCTTGCCGGGGGCTGCTTCTGGGGCATGCAGGAACTGATCCGCCATCAGCCCGGCGTGCTGCAGACCCGCGTCGGCTACACCGGCGGCGACGTCGAGGACGCCACCTACCGCCGCCACGGCACCCACGCCGAGGGCATCGAGATCGTGTTCGACCCCGCCGTGATCAGCTATCGCGACCTGCTCGAGTTCTTCTTCCAGATCCACGATCCGAGCACGAAGAATCGCCAGGGCAACGACGTCGGCATGAGCTACCGGTCGGCGATCTACTACACGACGCCCGAGCAGAAGGCGGTGGCCGAGGACACGATCAAGGACGTCGATGCGTCGGGCCTGTGGCCGGGCCGGGTCGTGACCGAGGTCGAGCCGGCCGGGGCGTTCTGGGAGGCCGAACCCGAGCACCAGGACTACCTGCAGCTGTTTCCCAACGGCTACACGTGCCACTTCCCGCGGCCGGGGTGGAAGCTGCCCCGACGCAAGGGCTGAAGCGCCGCGCGACCGCCGCTCAGCGCGCCGACGGGCTGTTGACCAGGCCGTTGCTGGCCGCCCATTCGGCGACGTCGTCGCGGCGGATGGCCGCGGCCATCAGCGCCGGGAAGGCGTCGGGCGTGCAGGCGAAGGACGGCATGCCCAGCGCCGCGAGCTTGGCCGCCAGCGCGTGGTCGTAGGCGGGCCGGCCCTCGTCGCTGAGGGCCAGCAGCGCGATGCTCTGCACGCCGCTCTCCACCAGTTCCGCCGCGCGCCGCAGCAAGTTGGCCTCGACGCCGCCCTCGTAGAGGTCGGAGATCAGCACGAAGATGGTGTTGCGCGGCTCGCGGATCAGCGACTGGCAGTAGCCCACCGCGCCGTCGATGTCGGTGCCGCCGCCCAGTTGCACGCCGAACAGCAGTTCCACCGGGTCGTCGAGCTGCTCGGACATGTCCACGACGGCGGTGTCGAACACCACCAGCTTCGTCGCCACCGCCGGCAGCGACGCCATGACGGCGCCGAAGATGCTGGCGTACACGACCGAGTTGGCCATCGAGCCGCTCTGGTCGATGCACAGGATGATCTCGCGCTGCGGCTTGCGCGCCTTGCGGCCGTAGCCATGCAGCGTCTCGGGCACGATGGTGCGGTACTCGGGCTGCCAGTGCTTCAGGTTGGCGCGGATCGTGCGATTCCAGTCGATCTCGGCGTGGCGCGGGCGGCGGTTGCGCTGGCTGCGGTCCAGAGCACCGGCGACCGCCGAGCGCATGGGCTCCTCCAGCCGCTTCATCAGGTCGTCGACCACCTGCCGCACGACCCGCCGCGCGGTGTCCCGGGTGCCGGACGGGATCACGCGCGCGAGCGCGATCAGGCTGGCGACCAGGTGCACGTCGGGCTGCGCGTTGCGCAGCATCTCGGGCTCCAGCAGCATCTCGCGCAGGTTCAGGCGCTGCAGGGCGTCGTGCTGCATCACCTGCACGACCGAGCTCGGGAAGTACTTGCGGATGTCGCCCAGCCAGCGTGCCACGCTGGGCTGCGACCCGCCGCGGCCGCCCCGCCGGCCGCCCACGCCCAGGCCACCGGCCTGGCCCTGCACGTCGTAGAGCGCTGTCAGCGCCTGGTCCATCTCGACGGCGGGCCCGGCCAGCGCGCCGCAGGCCGCCTCGGCCTCGCTGCCGATCACCAGGCGCCAGCGGGCCAGCCGTTCGCGTTCGGGGTCGTGGCTCATGGGGTGTCTCCGTCGGAGGCGGCGTCGGGCAGGCCCAGCAGCGTGCGCAGCAGCGGCAGCGGCAGGGCGGTGCGCCCCGCGTCCCAGGCCGCGAGGACGTCGCCGTCCGGGCTCGCCGCGGCCGCCAGGGCGACGCCGGGCTTGCGACGCGCCTTCTGCGACAGGTCGCGCAAGTCGGTGGCGGCGAACGCCGAGAACGTGCGCCGCACCAGCGGCAGCACCCGGACGAAGTGCTCGTCGCCCAGGCCCGACAGCCAGTCATCGACCAGCGCCCAGACCGTGGCGTCGTGCAGCAGCACCACCGCGTTGCGGTTCAGGAAGCCTTCCAGCCACGCGGCCGCGTGCGCGGGTTCGGCGCCCGCGGACAGGTTCAGCGACATCGCCGTGGCGGCGCGATCGCCGTCCCAGTCGGCGGCGTCCAGCAGCAGCCGGGTGGCCAGGCCCTTGAGCAGGTGGTGCGCGCCGGCCTGCTCCGCGACCTGGCCCAGCGCGCGGTGCCAGGCCCGCGTGGCCGCGTCGCCGTCGCGCAGCGCGATCGCGCCCTGGGCAGCCAGGACGACCTCGCGCAGCGACTCGGCGGCGCTGTCGTCCAGGCTGGCACAAGCCACGGGCAGGCCGATCGCGGCGCGCAGGGCCAGGCCGTCCAGCACGTGCGCGACGAGCGCGGCGTCGGTCTGGCGCACGTTGCCGTAGCGAAAGACGTTGGCCAGCGGCGGCAGGGTGGCGAGCAACTGCGCGGCGTCGCCCGTCAGCGCGGCACGATCCTCCAGCGCGCGGGTGGCCGCGGCCACGGCCTGGTCGAGGTCGGCCAGCAAGGCCTGGTCGACCAGCGTCGACAGCGCCGCCAGGCTGGCCGCTTCGCCGCAACGCGCCTGGGCGCGCGCGGTGGCGGCCTGTTCGACCGTCCGGCCCCACAGGCTGGCCTCGATCAGGCGCAGCGCGAATTCGGGCTGCCATTGCAGCGTCCAGATCTCGTGGAAGGTGCCGCGCGTGGAGCGGCCCACCTTGGCGACGGTGCCCCACGGCACGTCCAGCAGGGCGAGTCGATGCAGCAGGTGGCTGCGCGCGAGGTCGTTGTCGCTGCGCAGGTCCAGGTCGAGCGTCTTCTGCAGCGCCTCGGGCTTCAGGCGCAGGCGCTTCTGCAGGGCGTCGACGTCGCGTTGCAGCGGCACCGTGGGCACCGCGGGTGGCACGGTGCCGAGCCGGTCGCCGACGACCAGCGCGTCGCGGATGAACTGCAGCGCGGTGTCGTCGCCGAGCGTCAGCACGGTGCGGCTGGCCTCCTCGAGCTCGGGCAGGCCGGGCGCCGGACGGTCGCGCAGCGCGGCAAGGGCATCGGCCAGGCGCGTCGCCTCGATCAGGTGGGAGGACGAGCAGTCGAGTTCGCGCTCGCGCATCAGGCGCGCGACGCGCGCGAGCCAGCCGACGGCGCGCAGTTGCGGCCGCTCGTGCGTGCGCCACAGGTGCTCGTACCAGCCCGGCGAGGCGATGCCCGCGCCGTAGCCGCTGGCCCGGGTGAGGTGGCGATGCGTCCACGGCACCCACGTGGACTGCACCTTGACCTTGGGCAGGCCCTTGAGCAGGGCGCCGTCGGCCTTGGCCGCGACCTTGGCTTCGAGCGCCGGCAGATGCCAGGCTCCGCAGACGACCGCGATGCGCGCGAAGCCGTCCTTGCGTGCCGCGCGCAGGCATTGGCGCATGTGGGCCTCGCGTAGCGCGTCGCGCCGGGCCGTCGCGGGCGACAGCGGGTCGTCGCCGAGCTCGGCGCGCAGCGACGCCATCGCCGTGCCGATCGCCTCGAACAGCTCGGCCCCGTCGGCGCGCTCCTCGACCATGTGGTTCCACCACGATTCGCCATCACCGTAGCCGGCCGCGCGCGCCAGCCAGGTGAGCGGGTCGCGGCGCTCCAGGGGGTCGTCGGTGCCGTGCGCCGGCGGCGCCGAATCGCTGCTGGAGGGCGGCGTTGCGGTGTCGTCGGAGGGGTCGTCGGTCGCAGCGGCCGCGGCGCCGGTCCCCTCGGCGGCTTCGCGCGCAGCCTTCTCCAGCGCCAGTTCGTGCGCCAGCGGCAGGTCGATGAAGCGCACCTGGGCGTCGTTGGCGGCGGCCCAGCGCAGCGCCTGCCACTCGGGCGAGAAGACGGCGAACGGGTGGTAGACGGCCAGGCGCGGTTCGTCCGGGCAGTAGCCCAGCAGCGCCACCGGTGGCGCCATCGCGTCGTCCAGCACGAAGGCCAGAAGGTCGTCGGCCTCCGGCGGGCCTTCGATCAGCACGCAGTCCGGACGGATCTGGTCGAGCGCGCGCTCCAGGCTGCGCGCGCAACCTGGCCCATGGTGCCGGATGCCGAACAGGTGCACGGCCGGGGCGTCGCCGCCGACGGGCGCTTCGGCCGCCGGTGGCGCGCTGGCGTCATCGAGGTCGTTCATGCCGCGTCGCCTGGCCTTCAGGCCTGCTCGCGGAAGGCGCGGTACAGGTCCTTCCAGTCGTCGCGCTCCTTGACGACGGCTTCGAGGTACTCGTTCCACACCACCTGGTCCTGCACCGGATCCTTGATGACCGCGCCGATCAGGCTCGAGGCCATGTCGTGCGGCCGCAGCACGCCGTCGCCGAAATGGCCGGCCAGCGCCATGCCGCTGTTGATGACGGAGATCGCCTCCGCCGTGGACAGCGTGGACGTGGGCGACTTCAGCTGCGTCTTGCCGTCGGCCGTGCGACCGCTGCGCAGCTCGCGGAAGATCTGCACGATGCGCTTGACCTCCTTGAGCGCCGGCGGCTCGGCGGGCAGCTCGAGCGACCGGCCCATCTCGGCGACGCGCTTGACGACGATCGCGATCTCGTCGTCCTCGCTGGCGGGCACCGGCAGCACCACGGTGTTGAAGCGGCGCTTGAGCGCGGCCGACAGCTCGTTGACGCCCTTGTCGCGGTTGTTGGCGGTGGCGATGACGCTGAAGCCGCGCACGGCCTGCACCTCGGAGCCGAGCTCGGGGATGGGCAGCGTCTTCTCGGACAGCACGGTGATGAGCGTGTCCTGCACGTCGGCCGGGATGCGCGTGAGTTCCTCGACGCGCGCGATCTTGCCCAGGCGCATCGCGTTCATCATCGGGCTGGGCACCAGCGCCTTGTCCGACGGCCCGTTGGCCAGCAGCTGGGCATAGTTCCAGCCGTAGCGCAGCTGCTCCTCGCCGGTGCCCGCCGTGCCCTGGATGAGCAGCGTCGAATCGCCGCTGATGGCCGCGGCCAGGTGCTCCGACACCCAGGACTTGGCCGTGCCCGGCACGCCGTACAGCAGCAGTGCGCGGTCGGTGGCCAGCGTGGCCACGGCGATCTCCATCAGGCGGGCGTCGCCGATGTACTTGGCGCTGACCTCAAAGCCGTTGTCCAGCGCGCCGCCCATGAGGTAGCGCACCACGGCCCAGGGCGACAGCGCCCAGTTGCCAGGCCGCGTGCGGTTGTCCTGGCGGCGCAGTTCGGCCAGTTCCTCGGCGAACTGGATCTCGGCGTGCTGTCGGAGCGTGGCGTTGAGGGCAGGGGTCATGGCGAGGTTTCTCAGGGAAGGCAGGAAGCCAGGACGCGGCGCGCCTGGATGATCTGGCGGCCCGCGTGGCGGCCGCGGCCGATGGCGGGGGATTCGTTGGACGATGCGGCCCAGTCGTCGTAGTCGGCGAGGAAGGACAGGGGCAGGGCGCAGCACAGCTCGGGCAGCACGCGGGCGACGCTCTCCTGTTCCGCGATGTTCGCGTCGTGCACCCCCGGGGCCAGCGCCGTGTCCAGCGCGAGCGTGCGTCGCACGCGCGCGACCAGCGGCGCGGCCAGGTTCGCGGAGATCGTCTCGCCGGGGCTGCAGCGCGACGCGACCGTCCAGATCGTCGACGACAGCGTGACCTCCGACGATGCGAGCTGGCGCACCACCCAGCGCTCGCGTACCGCGGTCGGGACCAGGTCCAGCGCCATCTCGCGATCGCCGTG
>Ga0207667_10002288_pt1 | contig 24073 bp, 27 predicted proteins | sample KBSCornC52_FD_184301 | JGI IMG/M metagenome (GOLD analysis project Ga0207667, IMG submission 184301) | Corn rhizosphere microbial communities from Kellogg Biological Station, Michigan, USA - KBS Corn C5-2 (SPAdes) (version 2) | ecosystem: Host-associated > Plants > Roots > Rhizosphere > Soil ...
GGTGGTGGACAGGTCGTACGCGTTGTTCCACGCGTTCGCCAACTCGTGCAACCGACTGGCGTCGCGCTTCTGGATCGCCTCCAGCACGGCCGCCTTGCCCGCCTCCGCGTCGCCTGCCTTCGTGCGCAGCGCTTCCCGCGCGAGCAGATGAGCAGGCACCCGGGGTGCGAGCGCCGTTCTCCAGTCGGGCAACGCGGAGTCGAAGGTGACCGTGATCGATCGTCCGTCTGCTCCCACCACCGGGGTCGCCGTTGCCTTCTCGAGGCCGCCGCCCACCCGGCCGTCGAAGAAGACCACGTCGCGGGGGAAGTCTCCCGTGTAACGCCCGGTGGTGGCATCCACGTACCGGGAATCGTCGAACTTCGGGGTGTTCAGCGCCCCCGAGTTGGCGGCCCAGGCGAGGAGCAGGTCTGCGGCGTCGATCTGAGTGCCATCCGACCAGTCCACGCCCTGGTTGACGGTGTACCTCACCGTCAACGGCGTGCGGCTCAGCAGCTGAGCGGTGCCGAAGGAGGTGTCGAGCACGGTGGCCCCGTGCTCATCCGGATACCCGAACCCGGTCGAGGTGAGCAGCGCGACGTCGGCGTTGGTGTCGGATCCCCGGCCGTACGAGGTGTCCGGGTTCGCCGAGGTGAACGGTTCGGCGACCGCCACGACGACCTCGCTGCCGGCCACGAGAGTGCTCTGCGGCGAGCACCCGGCAAGCATCGACGTCGCGACCACGGCCAGTGCCAGAACGGCGATGGTGCGGGATCTCACCCGGTCAACCCTATGCGGGCGCGCCCACCGATCGGCACTCAGCCCGCCCGGCGCTGCAGCCGGCGTTCGCGCTGCTCTCGCGGGTCGGGAACGGGCACCGCGGCGAGCAGCCGCTGGGTGTAGGGGTCTTTCGGCGCGCGCAGGATCTGCTCGCGCGTGCCCTGCTCGACCAGACGGCCCTTGTTGAGCACGACGATGCGGTGCGAGAGCGCGTCGACGACGCCGAGGTCATGGCTCACGAACAGGCAGGCGAAGTGCAACTGCTGCTGCAATCCCTGCAACAGCTCGAGGAACCGCGCCTGGACGGACACATCGAGCGCCGAGGTCGGCTCGTCGGCAACCAGCAGGGCGGGGCTCAGGGCGAGCGCGCGGGCGATGCCGACGCGCTGACGCTGACCGCCCGAGAGCTCGTGCGGGTAGCGGTTTCGGAACGACCTGGGCAGTTCGACCTGGTCGAGAAGCTCTTCGACGCGGTGGTCGAGCTCTTTGCCCTTGGCCTCCTTGGCGAGGTACAGCGGCTCGCCGATGCTCTGCCCGATCGGAAAGCGCGGGTTCAGCGACGAGCCCGGGTCTTGGAAGACGATGCCGATCTGCTTGCGGATCTCGCGGAGCTCTTTGTTGGTGGCGATCGCGAGGTCGTTGCCGAGCACGCGCATCGAACCCTCGGCGACCGGCAGCAGGCCGACAGCGGCCCGGCCGATGGTGGTCTTGCCCGATCCCGACTCCCCGACCAGCCCGACGATCTCGCCCTGATTGATCTCGAACGTCACGTTCTCGACGGCGCGGAAGGCCGGGATGCGCCCGTGCTTCGGATACTCGATGGTGACGTCCTCGAGCGCGAGCACCGGCTGCGCGCTGCGGTCGCCGGTTGGCGCCTCGACCTCGTGCGCGCCGAGGTGCGGAACGGCCGCCAGCAGCTGCTTCGTATAGGGGTGCTGGGGGCGGTAGTAGATGTCCTCGATCGTGCCGCGCTCGACGATGAGCCCGTCTTTCATGACGATGATGTGGTCGGCCAGGTCGGCGACCACGCCGAGGTCGTGGGTGATCAGGATGATGGCGCTGTTGAGCCGCGCCCGAAGATTGCGCATCAACTCGAGGATCTCGGCCTGCACCGTCACGTCGAGGGCCGTCGTCGGCTCGTCGGCGATCAGCAGCAAGGGGTCGCACGAGATCGACATGGCGATCATGGCGCGCTGGCGCTGGCCGCCCGAGAGCTGATGCGGGTATTTGTCGAATGCGACCGGCGGATCGGGCAGCTCGACCATGCCGAGAAGCTCGATCGCGCGCTTCTTGGCCTCGCTCGGCCCCATTCCCTCGTGGAGTCGCAGCGACTCCACGATCTGGAAGCCGATCGTGTAGACCGGGTTCAGGGCGGTCATCGGCTCCTGGAAGATGACCGCGACCTCCTTGCCACGGATCTGACGCAGCTTGCTGGGGCTCAGCGTGGTGAGCTCGCGACCGGTCAACTTGATACTGCCGTTGACCCGCGCGTTCGGGGGGAGCAGGCCGAGCAGCGCCATCGAACTCGAACTCTTGCCAGAACCGGATTCGCCGACGATGGCGAGCACCTCGCCGGGGCTGATCGTGTAGTTCATGCCGATGGCCGCCGGGTACCAGGTGCCGTCGACCCAGAAGTCGACGCCGAGGTCTGCGACCTCGAGGATCGGCGTCTCGGCGGCGGCTTTCGCCTTGGGGTTCACTGGATTCCCTTTCCGGCCGCGGAACTGCGCGCGGCGAAGTCTGTCACGATGGAAGCATGAGTGGTTCGTCGCCCGTCAGGCTGCCCGAGACGGCGGTGCTGCGGCCGACGTCCGGCAAGGTGCTGACCGTCGTGATCGGCGCGTTCGCGGCTGCCGGGCTCTTCTCGTTCGTCTACCGCGGGTCGTGGCGTGACGTGCTGGGCTTCACCCCGCTCGCGGTGGCGGGCGTTTACCTGTGCTGGCTGCTGTTCTGGTACCCCAGCGTCACCGTTGAACCATCCGGCGTGCAAGTGCGCAATCCGCTCCGCACCTTCCAGATCAGCTGGCCGGCGATCGTGCGCATCGACACGCGCTACGCGTTGACCTTGTTCACCAAGACCACGAAGAAGATCGTCGCCTGGTCGGCTCCCTCGCCGAGCCGCTACGCCGGCATCAACACGGTGCGCCCCGACCTGAGCGGTCTGAATGCGAACGTCGGTCAGAAGCTCGTCGACGCCGACAACTACGGCAACATCGCTCCGACCGCCGCCCACAAGCCCGGCACCGTGAAGCTCGGTGACACTCCTCGTTCGGAGTCCGGCATCGCCGCGCTGCACGTACGACGTGCGTGGGCGGCGCTGCGCGACGCGGGCTACCTGGACTCCGGCGCGCTCGAGGGCACGGGAGTGGTGACTCGCTGGAACACCGTCGCGGCGGGAGTCGGCGGCATCCTGCTGGTGCTGGGCCTGCTGGCGGCCTTCCTGATCTGACGGTCGAGGCGACCGGGCGGCGGTAACCGTCACGAGGATGCCGCCACGCGCGCCTTGGCGCGGGCCTCGGCCTTGGCCAGCCGAGCGGCGCGGTTGAGGGCGCGCTTCTGCCGCGGGTCGAAGGCATCACGGAGCCCGTCACCGATGAAGTTGATGGTCAGAGCGATCAGCACGATGAGCACGCCGGGCCACCAGAACAGCCACGGCCTGACCGAGAACGCCTCTTTGTAGTCGAAGATCAGCTTGCCGAGCGAGACGTCTGGCGCCTGAACGCCGAAGCCCAGGAAGCTGATCGCCGCCTCGGTCAGGATGGTGGCCGACATCAGCAGGGTCGAGTTGACGATCACCACGCCGATCGCGTTCGGCAGGATGTGCACGAACATGATGCGCCCACTGCTGGCCCCCGCGACGCGCGCGGCGTCGACGAACTCCCGCTCGCGCAGGCCGAGCACGTCGCCGCGAACGAGTCGTGCAAGACCCGTCCATGAGGCGAGTCCCAGCACGATCGCCAGCACGAACGACCCCGAGTTCCCATAGGTGCGGCCGAGCACTGCGGTGAGAACGAGCAGCGGAATGATGATGAAGATGTCGGTGATGCGCATCAGGATCGTATCGATCGCTCCGCGGAAGAAGCCGCTCGTCGCGCCGACCACGATGCCGATGAAGGTCGAGACGACGCCGACCACGAACACGATCATCAGCGACTGCTGCGCGCCGCGCATGACCTGCGCGAAGGTGTCATGGCCGATGTCGTCCTGGCCGAACGGGTGGTCACCCCAGCGGATGCCTGCGCCGCCCAACCACTGCGGCAGAAGGCTCAGGGTGGGGTGGCCACCATCGACGACGGGTCCCACGAAGGTGTACGTGTACTTCCACCAGCCCGGAATCCGCAGGCCAAAGGCGTCGATGCCCTCCGAGCTGAAGGCCATGATCACCAGAATGCCGAGAACGACCAACGAGATCAGGGCTCCGCGATGCCGGAAGAACCGACGGATCACGATGCGGCCCTGACTCAGGCCTTCGATCTCTTTGAGCTCGATGGCGTTCTCGTTGCCCTCGCCGAAGGCCTTCTCGAGGGTCGAGTCGTCGCTCAGCGTGTTGCGGTCGGCTTCTTTCGGGTCGGTCCCGCTCGGGGGCTGCGGGCTCAGGGGAATCGTCATACTGCCACCCGGATTCGTGGATCGAGCGCCGTGTAACTCAAATCGGCGAGAAGGTTGAAGAGCACGGCGACGGAGCCCGTGACGAGGAAGAAGCCCATCAGTGGATTGACGTCCACTCTCACCAGGGCGTCGTTGAACAACTTGCCCATCCCCGACCAGGCGAAGACGATCTCGGTGATGATCGCACCGCCGATCAGTCCGCCGAAGTCGAACGCCACGATGGTCGTGATCGGGATGAGTGCGTTCCGGAACGCGTGCCGCATGATCACCGCGCGCTCGCTCAGGCCCTTTGCTCGGGCGGTGCGGATGTAATCCTGGTTGAGCACGTCGAGCAGGCTGGCCCGCGAATAGCGGCTGTACGAGGCGAGCGAGATCAGCAGCAACGATGCCGTCGGCAGCAGCAGGTGGGTGAAGTTGTCGAGGCCCTCGATCCAGAAGTTGCTGGTGACGTCGCTCAGGTTCGGGGTTCCGGCGCCCACGGTCCCGATCGGCCGGCCGTTGATGATGTCGCTGTTCGCATAGTTGCTCCACGATCGCATGAAGCGGTCGACCGCGATCAGGAAGGCGACCAGGAACGCCGTGATGGCTCCCGTGCGCGCGGAGATGGCGCGATCGGTCCCGCCCCACAGGTAGCCCACGATCAGGCCCACGACCACTGCGAGAACGCCGAGGCCGAGCACCGACCAGATCGTGAGGTAGTCCGAGAGCAGGTTGAACGGATAGTAGATCGCGAGGCCGACCGCCACCACGGTCAGGGCGGTGTAGAGCGACTTGCGATTGCCGAGGCCGGCCGTGAGAGTCGTGATCAGGAACGCGATGCCGACGCCGAGCACGCCGACCACGACGATGCCGAGGCTGGGGCTGTTGAACCAACCCGTGAGGCTCACGAACGTCATCACGACGGCGGTCGCGCCGGCCGCCACGGCAACCGTGATCAGACGCTTCCTGGCGTCGCCGCCCAGGATTCCCTGCCAGATGCCGCCGGTGAGCAGCGCGACGATGAGGATCACCCACCAGGGGAACGTCGCATTCTGCAGGAAATTGTTGAAGCCGATGCCCACGTACTGCTTGAGGATGACGGCCACGAAGAAGGAGGGCAGCGAGAAGAACAGGAACGACAGGCTGGTGACCGTGTAGTCGTACCCGCTGTACTGACGCAGCGCGGTGGTGATGCCGACCAGGATGCCGAGAATGATGGCGAGAAGTGTCGCGGTGAGCAGCAACTGAACGGTGACGCCGACCGCGGAGGCGAGCATGTCGGTCACGGGCTGCCCGGCCAGGGACTTGCCGAGATCGAAGTGGCCGATGAACACCTTGAGCACACCGCCCAGCCAGATGAAGTAGCGGAGGGGCGCCGGAACATCCAGGTTGAGCTGGGCGATCCGCTGCTTGATCAACTCATCCTTGTTGAGCGCCGTGCTCTGCCGGAGGTCGCCCAGCGGGTCGCCCGCGTTGGACGAGAGCTGATAGACGAGGTAGGACGCAGCGAGCAGGACGAGGATCGAGGCGATCAGCCGCCGAGAGAGGAAAGTCAACATCTGCTCAGCCGTTCTGCAGGGGATAGCTCCGGCGGCATCGTCGCCGCGGGGTGTGACACGATCATGGCTTTTCCAATAGTCGAGGGCAAGAGCTTGTGGCTCTCGCGCGGGCGCCGGGGGCGGTTAGCCCCCGGCGCCCGGTGAGACCCGTGAGGGTTGAGGTGCTACTTCGTGCTGGTCTTGCTGGTTGAGGTCCAGTCGAAGAAGTTCCAGAACACGCTCGGCGAGAGCGCGTTGTCTGAAACGTTCTTGACCTTGTCAGACCACGCCGTGACCTCCGGGAACTGGAAGATGGTCACGCCGTAGGCGTCCGACCACAGATCCTTGTCGACCTGGGCAAGAAGGGCCTGCTGCTTCGAGGCGTCGTACTCGCTGGTCAGCTTCGTGAACGCGGCATCCGCGTCCTTGTTCGAGTAACCGTTGAAGTTGTTGCCGCCTCCGGTCTGGATCTGCGACTGCGTACCGGTCACGGCCAACGAGGTGAACTGCCAGGCGAAGAGCACGGCGTCGTAGGTGCCGTCGCCGAGCTTCTGACCCCAGTTGTCGTCACCGGCATCGATCACGTTGATGCCCGCCTGAGCGGCCGATGCCTGGATCAGCGCGAACTCGCTCGCACGGCGGGTGTTGCTCTTGCCGTACATGAAGCGGACGCTCGGGCTGGTCACTCCGGCCTGCGCGAGCAGCGCCTTGGCGCCCGCGATGTCGACCTTCGCGTAGTCGGCCGAACCGTTCGACGCGACCGTCTCGTTGTAGCCCGCAGCACCCGGAAGGATCGTCTGCGAGTTGTCGAGCTTCGCCGTGTCGCTGATCGGCTTGATCAGCTTGTCGACGATGTCCTGACGCGGGATGGTCTTCAGGAACGCCTGGCGCACCAGCTTGGCCTTGTCGGCGTCGCCGCCGTAGGTCGCCGGGTCGAACGGACCACCGTTGTTGAAGGTCAGGTCGACGTGCTCGTAGGTCGAGGTCGACGTCGTGGTCGCGGTGACCCCGCTCAGACCCTTCAGCGCGGACACCGTGTCTGCGGTCGCCTGACCCGAGATCACGCTGACCTCACCGTTCTGCAGGGCCTGCACCTGGGCGGTCGGGTCCTGGATGAAGCGAACGGTGATCTGCGACAGCTTGGGCAGCGGGCCCCAGTTGTAGTCCTTGTTCGCCGTCAGGGTGATGTACTGATCCTTCACCAGCTTGGTGATGATGTACGGGCCGTCCGAGACGAGCAGCTTCTTGTCGCTCGGCAGCGAGGTCATGTTGTAGCTCGAACCCCAGACCTTGGCCAGCTTCGCCATGGTGGTCTTGTCGTCGCCCTGGATCGCCTTGATCACGGCGGCCTTCGCCTTGCTGGCGTCGGTCACCTTGGGGAAGGCCTCTTCGTAGACGATGTGAGCCGGCATCATCGCCGACGGAAGCGCCGTCTCCCAGTCGACGAAGTCCTTGGAGTAGACCATGGTGATCGTCTTGTTGTTGTCCGAGAGCTTCGGCACGGCGGTGACGTTGTCGAGGCCGGTGCCTGCGGCAGCCGACGTGAAGTTCACCTCGCCCTTGGCGTCGTTGTACTTGGTGATGTTGGCGGCCCAGTCGAGCAGGAGGTCCGCGGCGTCGACAGGAGTGCCGTCCGACCACTTGACGCCATCGGCGATCGTGTACTTGATCGTCAGCGGGCTCTTGGACACCAGCGAGTAGGTGCCGAACTTGGTGTTCTTCACCAGCTTGGGCGTGTTGTCGTAGTAGTTGAACCACGAGCTCGACATGTAGGTGATGTTGCCGTTGTACGTCGTGTTGCCGTCCGACGTGTTGCTGTTGTTCGAGGTGAAGGCAGAGTTCTCAACCGCAGTGAGCGTGGTGCCCGCCTGGATCTCGGAGCCTCCGCCCGCGGCGCAACCGCTCAGTACCAAGGCTCCCGCGGCGATTATCGCGCCGACGAGAGAAACCCGTGTGAGTTTCAATGTTCCTCCTGTGCAAGATGAGACGGCGCGTGAGCATGCCCCCGCGCCGCGCTGGATACCTCGACCCTAAAGAGGGGGCCACGGCCTGACAAAACCTTAGGAGGAATCGTTACACGGCGGAAATGTGGGCTGTGGATTCTTGCGCAGACGCGCAACTCTTGCACGGATGCGCCGCGGATTGCCGGAATAGTGCGTCGAATTCCGAACGCTGCACGAATTGCGTTCGGGATGGCGGCGTAGCATCGATCTCGTGACGGGCGCCGGATGGTCGAAAACGTCCCGGAACGGGCTGCTCGTCTTCGACGGGGACTGCGCGTTCTGCAGCACCTGGGTCGAGCGGCTGCGCGAGGCGCTCCCCCGCTATCCCGAAACCGTGCCGTACCAGTGGGCCGATCTCGATGCCCTCGGACTGTCTCTCGACGACGTGCGGCACTACGCCTGGTATCTGACTCCGACGCATCAGTACGCCGGCCACCTCGCCTTCTCGGCGCTGTTGCGCAGCCAGCCCCGACTGGGGCTGCGCTTCGCCGGGCAGCTGATCGCGACGCCCCCCTTCTCGTGGGCGGCCGCCCTCGGCTATCGCCTCATCGCCCGCTACCGTCACCTGCTGCCCGGCGGCACTCCGGCGTGCGCTCTGCCGCGTGACTGAGGTGGGGAAGCCGGCCGCCGACCCGTACTCCCGGGGCCGGATCCAGTGGGAGATCGCCCTCGTGCTCGGGGTGTCGCTCGGGCAATCCGCGGTCTACGCCATCGTGTCCCTCGCCGACAGCCTGACCAGGCCCGCGCCGCTGTCGCACCAGACGGCGACCCTGAACCCCAGCCTGAGCAACCGCGAGGTCTTCGACCTCATCTACCAGCTGCTGGCGATCGTGTTCGATCTGGTGCCCGTCGTGCTGGTCTGCTACCTGCTGTGGAGCCGCGCCCGTCCGCATCTGTCGCGACTGGGGATCGACGCGAGACGCCCGCTCGGCGACGCGGGGCTCGGGCTGGTGCTGGCGTTGGCGATCGGCATCCCGGGCATCGCGCTGTATCTGGGCGGCAAGGCGCTCGGCATCAGCGTCACGGTGGATGCCGCGGGGCTGAACTCGCACTGGTGGACCGTGCCGATCCTGCTGCTGTCCGCCGTGCGCGCGGGCCTCCAGGAGGAGGTCATCGTGCTGGGCTATCTGTTCGAGCGGCTCGGGCAGCTCGGCTGGGGCCGCTGGCACATCATCGTGGCGGCGGCGCTGTTCCGCGGCAGCTACCACCTGTATCAGGGCTTCGGCGCCTTCGTCGGCAACTTCTTGATGGGGATGCTGTTCGGGTTCCTCTATTCGCGCAGCAAGCGCGTGCTCCCCTTCGTGATCGCGCACGCGATCATCGACGGGGCGATCTTCGTGGGATACCCATGTGCCGTGGCGACCTTCCCCGAGCTGTTCGGTGTGGTGAAGGGCTGATTGCACGTCCGCCCCGCAACAATGAGGCCATGACGGCCTTCCGGCTCCAGCTGCGGCGACCGCCGCTCTCGTGGCGCTGGCCGCTGACCGGCGGGTTCCTGGTGCTCACGGCGGTCGCCCTGGTGCTGGTGGCCGTGGCGAGCATTTCGGATGCCTACCCCGAGCCCGTCGATGTCGGCGTGTTCGCTCCGGCGGGAGCGGCGCTGCTCCAGGGGCAGTGGGCGGGGATCTTCTCCGACTCGTTCATCCAGGCCGGACCGTTCGAGCTGGCGTTCTGGGGTGTCGCCCAGCTGCTTCACGTCCAGACCACGCTGCAGTGGCAGCTGTTCGTGGTGATCGGTTCGGCGCTGGCGGCCATCGCGTTCTGGGTGATCGCCGAACGCATCCTGCGACCGATCACGCCGGTGTGGAGTCCGGTTCTCGCCGCCGGGGCGACCTTTCTCGGAGCGGCCACCGCGATGCTGACCACCTCGGTCAGCTCGGGGCATCCCGCCGAGATCGCCGTGCCGCTGCTCTGGCTCGCGTCCGCGATGCTCGCCCGCCGCGACCGGCCGTTCACGGCGGCAGTGCTGCTCGGCCTGTCGGTGGGGTGGGAACTGTGGGGAGTGCTCGGCGCCGCCGTACTGCTGCTCGCACCCCGCATCGACCTGCGGATGCTGTGGCGCTCCGCGATCGGAGCGCTGGCGCCGATCGCGGTCGTCTTCCTGCCCTTCGTGCTGCTCGGGCCGTTCGAGATGTTCTCGTTTCACTGGATCATCTATCCGGGCACACTCGCTGACCTGCTCTTCCCGCACGCGACGACGTTCAGCTGGCCGATGCGGCTCGTGCAGGCGGCGCTCTCGGTGGGCGGCGGCGCGGCCGCCGCCCTGGCGCTGCGCAGGCGAGTGGAGGCGGTCTGGCTGGTGCCACTCGCCACCTGCGCCATCCGGCTGTTCCTCGACCCGGTCGATTCGGACTACTACCGAGTGCCGCCGATCGCGCTGGTGATCGTCGGCATGGTGATCGCGATCGCGCAGGTCTCGATTCCGGTGTTCCTGGCGAACGTCGTTCTGCTCAATCTCGTCGTCGATTTCCACCAGCCGAAGGCCCTGATCGGCGGACTCCTGGTGCTCGCCGTGGCAGCAACCGCCGTCATCGTCGCGCGTGTCCGCCACAAGGGGGACGGCACGTCCCGAGCCGAGCGGGCTCGGAAACCGATCGGCGCGGAGAACTAGACGGGCCGTCTCTGCTGGGCCTCCTGCGCCGCTTATGATGTGCAGCATGGGGGCACTCGAGATCGGTGATCGTGCGCCGGAGTTCAGCCTTCCCGGCATCCGGATGGTCGATGGCCGCTTCGAGCGCGATGAGTACTCGCTGTCCGGTCGGCGTGGGCGCCCCGTGGTGCTCGCGTTCTACCCGCTCGACCAGAGCAAGGTCTGCACCGAGCAGATGTGCGCATACCAGGACGACTTCGAGGGCTTCGCAGAACTCGGCGCCGAGATCTGGGGCATCAGTCTGCAGGGGGTCGAGAGCCATGAGGAGTTCGCTCTGAAGAACGGCCTGACGTTTCCGCTGCTCGCCGACCACCGCGATGGAGTCGGCCGGGCGTACGGCGTCGCGTTGGGCGGGATGCTGCGGCGCGCGATCTTCATCATCGACGGCGACGGCATCATCCGGTGGAAGCATGTCGCGATGATCGGGTTCACCTACCGCAAGGCGGCCCAGATCCGCGAGCAGATCCTGCGTCTCTTCCCCGCGCCCTCTGGCAACGCGTTCGCCTTCGCCCCGCCCGCGTGACCCGCGAGACCCGCGAGAGTACTCAGTTCTGCGTGCTCTCACGCTCGAAAGCACGTGCCTCAGACGTACTTTCGCGGCGGCGCGCCAGCTAGGCGCCGATTTCGGCGTTCGCTAGGCGAAGGCAGAAATCGGCGGGCACTCGCACATCAGGTTGCGGTCGCCGTATGCCTGGTCGATGCGGCGCACCGGAGGCCAGTACTTGCGGTGCTGCAGTCCCGGCAGCGGGTAGACGGCCTGTTCGCGGGTGTACGCGTGCGTCCACTCGCCCGTCTCCGAGTCGCCCATGATGACGGCGGCGGCCGTGTGCGGCGCGTTCACGAGCGGGTTGTCGTCGGCCGGCCAGGCCCCGGATGCCACGGCATCCGCCTCGGCCTTGATCGCAATCATCGCCTCGATGAACCGGTCGAGCTCGCCGAGGTCTTCGCTCTCGGTCGGCTCCACCATCAGGGTGCCGGAAACCGGGAACGACATGGTCGGCGCGTGGAAGCCGTAGTCGATGAGGCGCTTGGCCACGTCATCCACGGTCACGCCGGTCGCCTCGCGCAGCGGGCGCAGGTCGAGGATGCACTCGTGCGCCACCAGGCCGTTCTCGCCCGAGTACAGCACCGGGAAGTGCTCGCGCAGTTTCGCCGCGATGTAGTTCGCCGAGAGGACGGCGGCCCCGGTGGCGCGGCGCAGGCCGTCGGCTCCCATCATGCGCACGTACGCCCAACTGATCGGCAGGATCGCGGGCGACCCGTAGGGGGCCGCAGAGACCGGGGCTCCGAGGTGCTCGTATGCGCCCGCCGCGCCGGTGGCCAGGTCGAATGCGGGATGCGCGGTCGACTGGGCAAGCGGATGCCCCGGCAGGTACGGCGCCAGGTGCGCCTTCGCCGCGACCGGGCCGACGCCCGGGCCTCCTCCGCCGTGCGGGATGCAGAACGTCTTGTGCAGGTTGAGGTGCGAGACATCTCCGCCGAAGTCGCCGAAGCGAGCGTAGCCGAGCAGCGCGTTCAGGTTGGCCCCGTCGACGTAGACCTGGCCGCCTGCCTCGTGCACGGCGTCGGTGATCGCGCGGATCTCGTGCTCGTACACCCCGTGCGTGCTCGGGTACGTGATCATCAGGGCGGCGAGATCGCCTGCGTGCTCGGCCACCTTGGCGTGCAGATCGTCCAGGTCGACGTTGCCGAGCTCATTGGTGGCCACCACGACCACTTTCATGCCGGCGAGCACAGCGCTCGCCGCGTTCGTGCCGTGGGCGCTCGACGGGATCAGGCAGGTGGTGCGGTGCTCGTCGCCGCGTGCGCGGTGATAGCCCCGGATCGCCAGCAGCCCGGCCAGTTCGCCCTGGCTTCCGGCGTTGGGCTGCAGCGACACCGTGTCGTAGCCGGTGACCTCGGCCAGCCAGGTCTCGAGGTGCGAGATCAGCACCAGGTAGCCCTCGACATCCGCGGCGGGTGCGAAGGGGTGGATGTTCGCGAACTCGGGCCAGGTGACCGCGGCCATCTCGGTGGCGGCGTTGAGCTTCATGGTGCACGAGCCGAGCGGGATCATGCCGCGGTCGAGCGCGTAGTCCTTGTCGGCGAGGTACTTGAGGTACCGCATCATCCCGGTCTCGCTGTGGTGCGTCGTGAAGACCGGGTGAGTGAGGAAGTCGCTGGTGCGGCGGAGTTCGGCGGGGATGGCCGCATCGGCGAACCCCCGACCGCCGCTGAGCCCGAACACGATGTCCAGGTCGACCTCGATGGGCGGCAGGGCCCCGCTCGTCGTGCGCTCGGCGCTGACCTCGTCGAAACTCAGCGACACGCGGTCGCGGTCGACGGCGTGGAGCAGGATGCCGCGCTCCCGCGCCGCACCCACGACCTCCGCCGCGCGTCCCGGGACGTGAACGGTGAGCGTGTCGACGAAGTCGTCGTGCTCGACCGGGATGTCGGCCGCCCGCAGCTTCGCCGCGTAGCCCGCGGCCTGCTGCGCGACCTCGCGCGCGATCCGGGTCAGTCCGCCAGGTCCGTGGTAGACCGCGTACATCGACGCCATCACGGCCAGCAGCACCTGCGCGGTGCAGATGTTGCTCGTCGCCTTCTCGCGGCGGATGTGCTGCTCGCGGGTCTGCAGGGTCAGGCGGTACGCCGGGTAGCCCTCGGCGTCGACCGAGACGCCGACCAGCCGACCGGGGAGCTGGCGCTCCAGCCCCTCGCGCGCGGCGAGGTACCCCGCGTGCGGGCCGCCGAATCCCATCGGCACGCCGAAGCGCTGCGTGGTTCCGACCGCGACGTCGGCGCCGAACTCGCCGGGCGCGCTCACGAGGGTGAGGGCCAGCAGATCCGCGGCGACGACGGCGAGACCGCCGTGCGCGTGCGACGCCTCGACGACGGCCGCCGGGTTCCACAGCCGGCCAGACGCTCCCGGGTACTGGATCGCGACCCCGAAGCTCTCGGGCAGCTCTGCGGGGTCGGTGGTCGCCAGTGGCAGTTCCACGAGGTCGATGCCGACCGCCTCGGCACGGCCGCGCAACAGCGCTTTCGTCTGCGGGAACAGGTCGGCGTCGATCACGAACAGGTGCGACGGCGAGCCGGATGCCCGCCGGGCCAGCAGCATCCCCTCGACGACGGCCGTGCCCTCGTCGAGCATCGAGGCGGTCGCGGTGTGCATGCCGGTGAGGTCGGTCACCATCGTCTGGAAGTTGATCAGCGCCTCGAGCCTGCCCTGCGAGATCTCGGGCTGGTACGGCGTGTACGCGGTGTACCAGCTCGGATTCTCGAGCACATTGCGCTGGATGACCGCCGGCGTGATCGTGCCGTAGTACCCCAAACCGAGCAGCGAGCGCCGCACGGTGTTGTGGTCGGCGAGGGCCCGCAGCTCGGCGAGCGCCTCGCGCTCGGTCGCCGGCGCGGGAATCGAGCTCGGCCCGCCCTCGGTGAGGCGGATCGCCGTGGGGACCGCGGCATCCATCAGCGCGTCGACGCTGTCGTATCCGACCGCCTCGAGCATGGCGAGTTGCGCGACGGAATCCGTGCCGATATGACGGTCGGCGAACTGGTCGGTCATGTGGGGAGTGCGTTCCTAAGCAGTCAGCGCGGCGTACTCGGCCGCCGTGAGAAGAGTGGGCAGGTCGGTGAAGCGCACCTTGATCATCCAGGCGCCACCGAACGGGTCGGCGTTGACCAGATCCGGCTGGTCGATGACGGCCTGGTTGACCTCGACGACCTCGCCGGCGACGGGCGCGAACAGCTCGCCCACCGACTTGGTCGACTCGATCTCGCCGACGACGGTGCCGCCGGTGACCTTCGAGCCGACCTTGGGCAGGTCAACGTAGACCACATCGCCCAGCTTCTCGGCCGCGTAGGCGGTGATGCCGACGGTGGCGATGTCGCCGTCGACGGCGATCCACTCGTGGTCGGCGGTGTACTTGAGGTCGGCGGCGGGCTCGGTCATGGTGTCTTCTCTCGCTTGTAGAAGGGCAGGGCGACGATGGATGCCGGAACGCGTGTTCCCCTGACATCGAGATGCAGTGCGGTGCCGACCGCCGCGTACTCGGGGTCGACGTACGCCATCGAGATGGGAACCCCGAGCGTCGGCGACAGCGCCCCGGAGGTGACCTCGCCGACGACGTGCGCGCCGTCGGGCAGCACGATCGGATAGCCGGCCCGGCCGGCGCGCTTGCCCTCGGCGATCAGGCCGACCAGAACGCGGGCGTCGGCTGCGGGGCCCTCTTCGATGGCGGCGCGGCCCACGAAGTCGCCCTCCTTCGAGAGGGCGACGACCCGGCCGAGCCCGGCCTGAACCGGAAAGATCGAGGTGTTCAGCTCGTGGCCGTACAGCGGCATCCCGGCCTCGAGGCGCAGGGTGTCGCGCGCCGCCAGGCCGGCGGGCACCAGGCCCGAGCCCCCGCCCGTCTCGATCAGGGCCTCCCAGAGCTCGGCGGCGCGTTCGGGCGCGAGGTAGAACTCGAATCCGTCTTCGCCGGTGTAACCGGTGCGCGCGACCAGCACGGGATGCCCGCGGAAGTCGGCGGCGATCGAGTGGTAGTACCTGAGGCCGTCCAAGCCGGGCAGGTCGAAGCCCTCGACGTTGCGCAGGATCTCTTCGGCGATCGGGCCCTGCAGCGCGATGAGTGCGATGTCATCGGATTCGTCTTCGACGACGCAGTCGAAGATCGAGCAGCGGTCGCGCAGCTCGTCGGCGACCAGCGCCCGGTTCGATGCGTTGGCGACCACCAGGTAGCGGTCGGCGCCTGTGCGGTAGACGACCAGGTCATCCAGGATGCCGCCGTCTCGGGCCAGCAGCAGCGAGTACTTGGCCTGCCCCTCGGCGATGGCCGAGAGCTTGCCGGCCAGCGCGTAGTCGAGCGCCTGCGCCGCTTCGGGGCCGACGACGACGATCTCGCCCATGTGGCTCAGGTCGAAGAGGCCGGCAGCCGTGCGAACCGCGCGGTGCTCGGCGAGGTCGGAGCTGTAGCGGACCGGCATCTGCCAGCCTGCGAAGTCGGTGAACAGCGCACCGGCCTCGACGTGCAGCTCGTGCAGTGGGCTCAGCAGTTCGTCGAACGGAGCGTCCGCCGCCTCGGGAGTGCCGGGAGCTGGCTGCGTCGACGGCGGCGCGGCCTGCCGACCTGGATCGAGGGGCGTGTCTGACATGGCGGCGAGTTCTCTCCTGAGCGCGTGCGATGGCTGCGGTGAACTCCCCCTCTGTCATGGTGCCTGAGAGCTTCGACCGCGCGAGCGGGCTTTCACCGTGGGCGGACTTCTCAGCGGTGCGCTGGAAGTCTCTCTTCAGAGTGGCCTGGTCGATGCGGTACACGTACCTGAGAGATTGGCGGGGAGGCTTGCTCCTTCGGTGCCGACCGAGCCTGATCGGCTGTGTCGGCTCTCCCGCATCGCGTGCGGCCCGGTATTCGGTTATGAGTGCGATCCTGCGCGGCCAGCCTAGCAACCGCGGGTTCCGGATGCGCGAGGGCCGCCCCCGCGCGGACGGCCCGCCAGGTCTACGGTCGAGCTATGAAAGCTTCTCTGAAGCGCATCTGGAACAAGCTGTTCGGCCGGGGCTCATTCGACCCCTCGATGACCGAGCAGGAGAAGAACGTGGCGCGCAACGACATGGCGCGGCAGCAGCTCGAGCAGGAACGGCTCGCCAACGAGATCCGTGTGCGCCAGGGCTACAACGGAGGCACCGGCTTCATGCCCTAAGCGCTCGTCGCTTCGACGGCATCCGATCGCTGCGGGATCCGCCTGCTCCGCCGGAACCCGCTGTGACCCTGGATCGTGACGATCCCCACGGTGATCACCCATGCCACCCAGGGGAACGTGGCCGTCAGCGTGACCCCGACCCCGCCCGACGAGAACCAGAAATGGTCGCTCGTGCCGCCGAAGATGGTCGCGAGCCCGAAGATCTGCAGGCCGGCGACGATCCAGGCCACCACGCCCGTCCACCTGGGCAGGGCTCGCGAGGCGAGCACTGTGTAGGCGGATGAGCCCGAGATCACCGCGAGCAGCACGCACCCGGTCGCCCCGAACATCACCGCGTGACCCTCGGTGAGCGCTCGGATCGCCGAGGGATCCGGAGTCAGTTGCACGACATCCAGTGCCGACCCCGCCTCCATCGCGTCGCCCACCATCGTGATCGCCACGAAGACCAGGCCGGCACCGAAGGTGATGTCGGCGATCCACTGCAGATCGTGGCGGGCGTGGGTGATGATCTGCCGGAATCCGCCAAGGAACACGATGATGTTGCCCATCAGCACGGTGTCGATCAGCACGATGGTGAGCAGCATGTTGTGATGCGTCACGAAGAAGTCGGCGAGATCGGCGGACTGGTCGAGCTCGGGTCGTGGCCCGACGACCTGATGCAGGACGAACTCGGTGATGAGCAGGGCCGCGACGCCAATGGCTGCGACGCCCGTCCAGCGCTTCACATCGGGCGAACTCACGGGCGTCGACGCGGGCAGAGACATAGCGCGAGCCTACGTTGGGGGTCGAGCGTCAGCCGTTCTCGCGGATCCAGTGCCAGTCGTCTTGGCTGAGGTCGTAGCGGTCGGGCTCCTGCTGACCGACGCCCGGCGTGAACTCGCCCTCGGGCTCGCCTCCCGCGGCGACCACTGCATCCAGAATCTCTTCGGTCAGGGCCTCGTTGTGGTGGTGCTTCAGCCAGTGCTGAGTCTCGGGATCGAGCTGGGGCCACCAGGATGCTGCGCTCATGCCTTCAGCGTAGCGACCCCGCCCGACGCCGAGGCGAGCGGGTCACGAGGCGAGCGGGTCACGAGGCGAGCCGGTCACCCGGCGAGGAAGGCGTCGATGGCCGCGAAGGTCGAGGCGGGCTGTTCGAGCTGGGGCAGGTGGCCGGCACGCGCCACCAGCTCGAAGTGCGCGTTGCCGAGTTGCGCGGCGTACGCCCGCCCATAGCCCGGGGTGAAGACGCCGTCGCTCTCGCCCCAGAGCACGAGCGCCGGGATGACGATCCGGCCGAGCTGCGCCTGCAGAGCCGGGTCGGACATCCCGTGCTCCGAGGTCATGGCTGCCATGGTCTGCATGTTGGCGCGTTGGGCGGCGACGCGCTCGGGCGGCAGGGTGGTCGGGTCGGTGAAGAAGGCGTCCGCGTCGTGCCAGGAGTGCTCGGCCTGCTCGCGCGGGCTCAGGCCGGCGAAGTCGACGACCGGCTCGCCCGGAACGTCGATGCCGGCGCCGTCGATGATGACGATCCTGCCGACCCTGCCGTCCGAGTCGCCTGCCGCCATCCGGGTCGCGATCCAGCCGCCCAGCGAGGAGCCGATCACCAGCACGTCGACCAGGCCGCGCTCGGCGAGCAGCTGCAAGTAGACGTCGGCCAGGGCCGGGACGTCGGTCAGCCACTCGGGCCGCGGAGTGCCGTTCCAGCCCGGGTGGGTCGGCAGGAGCACGCGGGAGTCGTCGGCGAAGTGCGCGGCGATCGGCGCGACGGTGAACGGGCCGCCCCCGCCGTGGAGCACGAGAACGGTGCGGGCGGCGTCGGCCGGGCCGGTCTCGTCGAGGGTGAGGGCGAGGTCCGAGGCAAGAGTGATCGTGTTCGTGGTCATGCGGACACGTTATATCAACATGTTTATATACGCAAGTTGCGATAGCCTGGGGGCATGAGAGCGGCGGATTCGGAACTCGGCACCCTGCAGCAGCTCGGCCGCGCGGTGAAGGCGGCCCAGTACCGCCATCACCGCTGGGCCGACCGCGAACTGGGCGCGATCGGCACCACGCTGCCCCAGTGGGATGCCCTCCGAGCGATCGCCCGGCATCCCGGTTCCTCGGCCCACTGGCTCGCGGGCGAGACCTTCATGAGCGACCAGGCCTTTGGAACGCTGGCGTCGCGTCTGGTCGACCAGGGGCTCGTCGTCCGCACCCCGGGGCACGGCCGCCGCGTCGAGCACGACCTCACCGAGGCGGGCCGCGCGATGTACGAGGCAGGCAGTCGGGTCGCCGACGCGGTGCTCACCGAGTCGTTCGGCGATCTCGATGACGCCGAGCGAGCGACCCTGCTGGCTCTGCTGTCGCGGATCGGCAACGGCGGCCCGGCTCACGCTCCCGGCGGCGGATCAGCCAGCAACTCGACCCGCTCGGCGAGATAGCTCGCGAACGGGGCCAATGAGTCGGGAGCCCGGGTGGCGTTCCAGCTGACGAAGAGCAGGCCGTCGCGCAGCACGAGGGGTCCGATGCTTCCGAGGGTGTCATCGAGCGGCAGCGGCTGGGCGTCGTAGTCGACGGTCTGACCCGCGGCGAATCCTGCCCGGCGCGCCGCCTCCCGCAGCTCGCGGCGCTCCTCGCCCGAGACCGAGGTGAAGTTGGGATGCCGCGGCTCCCGCGCCCGCGTTACGGCGCCGGTCGCGAACAGCAGCCCGGTGCGGTCCGGCCCGGCTGCCAGCAGCAGAACGCCGAGCCGCCACACCTCGGCGATCGGGATGAATCTCGGCGCCCGGCGGAGGGGCCCGACGCCGCGAGGGATGCGCAGCTCGGCCAGGGATTTGGTGCGGGCGTTCGCCGTCGAGAGGCGGGCGACCGCGGACGCGAGGGCGGCGCTGGCGATCGCTGCGGCATCCATCACGGCGCGACCTGAGGCATGCGAAAAGCCTCGCACATGGTCAATCTGGGAGTCTCGTGAACCCACTATGCTCGCACCAACAGTCCACGAGCCAAGGGGAAGATCATGGCTGACGCACCCAAGAAGAAGGTCGTTCGAGTCGACGAGACGCCGGCCGAGAAGGCGGCAGACGCCGCTGTGGCGAGTGGGGCGGCCACCGGAGCGACCTGGACGCCGACTCCTGAGGCGAAGAAGCAGGCCACCACCTTCCGCATCATCGCGATCGTGCTGTGGCTGCTGGCGATCGGAACCGAAGCGTTCGCCATCTTCTGGGTGCTCAAGCAGAACCCGATCAACATGGTGCTGCTGATCATCCTGCTCGTCGTGATCGCCGCGCTCGCCATCGGCGGCTCGCTGCTCTGGAAGCAGTCCAACCGGCTCGACCCGGCCTCGAAGTCCGACAAGGTCCGGTTCTTCGTGCAGAACCAGCTCGGCGTGATCATCTCGGCGATCGCCTTCATCCCGCTCATCATCCTGATCTTCACCAACAAGAACATGTCGGGTCAGCAGAAGGCGATCGCGGGCATCATCGCGATCGTGCTGCTCGGCGCGTCGGGCACCATCGGGGCCAGTGTGAACCCGCCGTCGACCGAGCAGTACACCTCGGAGACTCAGACGGTCACGGATGCCACCGGCGGCACGAACCTGGTCTATTGGACGAAGGAGGGCAAGGTCTTCCACCTCTGCGCCGCCGCCTCGGCCGTGAACCTGCAGTCGAAGGACAACCAGATCTACTCGGGAACCGTCGCCGAGGCTCACGCCGCTGGCAAGTCGCGCCTGACGCTCCAGGTCGAGCAGGAGCGCAAGCAGTGCGGATTCGAGCCGACGAGCGGCGCGACGGCACCGGCGGTCAGCGCGACGCCGACGCCGTAGCCGCCGGGCAACGCTCATCCTCCACACCTGAGTGGAGGCGCGCATCTGCACGCGACCGGGTGCGGGTGCCGAGGATGGACCGTCGATTTCCGATGATGAACCGTGGGAATCCGCTACCTCGCCATCTCGATCGACCTTGACGACTACCTCCGCATCAGCGCAGGAGCGTGCCCAACATGCGGCGCACGGCCGCACACCCGGCAGCCCGACTACGGCCAGCCCGAGCCCGACGTGCTCGACCTGGACAAATGTTGGGGTTACCTTCAGCGACTCTTCGATTCGATGGATCTACGTGCCGCTGCGGAGCTCGTGGCAGGGCATGTCACGCATACGCCAACCGGATGGATCTCGCACCAGGGAACCGTCGCACCGGACCGCGTGCCGGCGCTCGCCCACGAGCTAGCGAGCGTCAGCGTCGATCAGACGCGGAGTCTCTTTCAAGAGAACGGGGAGTGGGCGGATCACCGCTCAGAGGGCGACTTCGGCTACGTGAGTTCGTATCTGACGCGGGCGGTCTCATTCGCGGAGAAGGTTGCACGTGACAACCGGGGCATCGTGTACTACATCGGATAGCTGACTAGAATTATGTACATGATGACGCTTTCGCTCGCCGAGGCCCGCGCACAGTTCTCCAAGATCGTCGAGTCGGCGTCGTCGACTCATGAACGCTTCGAGGTGACGAGAAATGGCAGTCGCGCTGCTGTGCTGCTCGGCGCCGATGATTTCGACGCGCTCATGGAGACCGTTGCGATCCTCGGCGACAAGAAGCTGGTCGCTGAAATCGGAGAGGGAATCGCTGCGCTCGACAGAGGCGAGACCGAGAGCTCGGAGGATGTGGCCGACGCGATGCGCCGAGCCGGACGGTTGCCTCGGTGACGTATGACGTCCGCTTCACTCGGTCGGCGAAACGAGCGCTAACCAGCGAACTGCCCCAGAAGGTCGCGGCCGCGGTATGGAACTTCGTCATGGGTGCGCTACGCGACAACCCTCAACGCGTCGGAAAACAGCTGAAGGCGCCGCTGTTTCCGCTTTACTCCGCTCGACGCGGCGAGTACCGGGTCATCTATCGAATCGTCGACGACGTCCTCGTCATCGAGATCGTGACGATCGCCCATCGCAGAGATTCGTACCGCTGAACCCGGCTCGGGGTTGATGTGCCCGCGCATGTGACATCTCTCATCTGCGAGAGGCATCGAGCGCTGCACCGATCCAGACTCGGTCCCTAGCGTGGGAGCGTGAATGAGCCGACCCCCTCCCTCGAACGCCCGACTCAAGCACTGGCGCGCTTCGGCTTGGACTTCCCGAGTGGCACAGCCCACCCGCGGGCGTGGCGCTTCGTCGTCGCCACCGCGGTCGCGGTCGCGTTGTCGATCGCCGCGTGCACGGCATTGGTCGCGATCGGCGTTCGCGTCTTCCCATCGACGGTCGGCTACGAGCACTTCCAGTTCGGCGACTACACCAAGCTGACCGTCATCGGCGTGGTGATCGCCTCACTCGGCTGGCCGGCCGCCTGCTACGTGACGACCCGGGCGCGCCGCCTCTACCTGGTGCTCGCTGTGCTGGTCTCGATCGCGGCCCTCGCTCCGGATGCCTGGATCATGTACCAGGGGCAGTCGGCTCAGGCCGTGCTCGTGCTGGTCTGGATGCACCTGGCGCTCGCGGTGATCACGTACCTCTCGATGGTGCTGATCGCGCCGCAGCGCCGGCGCACCATCGTCACGGGTGCGACGTGATCCACCCCTCAAGGCGCCGCGCGGCCGCCGAGTAGTCGAGCGCCCCTGTCGACACGGAGATGATGAGGTCGTACGCGTCGTCGTCGGGGGCGTCGAGCCTGAACCCATTGAGGTCGAGGAAGACCACCATGGCGAGCCAGCCGATGCGCTTGTTCCCGTCGATCAGCGCGTGGTTGCGGGTCGGCGACTCGAGCAGCACGGCGGCCTTCTCGGGGATGCCGGGGTAGGCCTCCTGGCCGTAGAGCGTGGTCTGCGGGCGCTGCGCCGCCGCCTCGAGCAGTCCGAGATCGCGCACCACCAGATCGCCCAGGTCGGAGGCGAGCTGAAGGAGATCCTCGAGGGTGAGGTACTCGACCGTCACTGAGCGAGGCGGTCGAGCAGTGCGGCGAAGCGCTCGCGACCGGATGCCGATGCCTCACGCACGCGCGCCTCGTGCCCCCGGCGCGCCGCGGCATCCGTGATCGCGCGGAGCGCCGCCTCCTGCTTGCTGATGCCGTCGGCCTCGGCCAGCGCGGCGAGCGCGCGCTCCTGCTGCTCGTTGAGACGGAGGGTCATGGCCATGGGAATGATGGTATCACTGTGGTATCACTTCGCCTCCTCCGCATGACCCAAACGACCGATGAGACAACAAGGAAGCGGCCGGCGCGCACTGCGGCGCCTGCGACTCCGATGATGTGCCATGGGCATTCGCTACCTCGCCATCTCGATCGACCTCGACGACTACCTCCGGATCAGCGCCGGACCATGCCCCAGGTGCGGCGCACGACCGCACAGCCGGGAACCAGACGTTGCCTCGAAGGTCGCCGCCGAGAATCGCGGCATCGTCTACTACATCGGATAGAAACGCTAGAATTATGTACATGTTGACTCTCTCCGTCGCAGAAGCCCGCGCTCGCTTCTCGCAGATCATCGAGTCGGCGTCATCCACTCACGAACGCTTCGAAGTGACGAGGAACGGCAGCCGAGCGGCCGTGCTACTGGGTGCCGACGACTTCGACGCACTCATGGAGACGGTCGAGATCCTCGGGGACTCGAAACTGGTCGCTCAGATCAGCGCGGGTCTCGGAGAACTGGACCGCGGCGAGACCGAGAACGCGGACGACGTCGCCGAGGCGATGCGCAGAGCCGGGCGGCCGCCTCGGTGACGTACGAGGCGCGTTTCACGCGATCCGCGAAACGAGCCCTCACCAGCGAACTGCCCGAGAAGGTCGCCACGGCCGTGTGGGCCTTCGTGATGGGCGCTCTTCGCGAGAACCCTCAGCGAGTCGGCAAACAGCTCAAGCCGCCCCTGTTCCCGCTCTATTCAGCGCGCCGCGGCGAGTACCGGGTCATCTACCGGATCGTTGACGACATCCTCGTGATCGAGATCGTCACGATCGCGCACCGCCGAGATTCGTATCGCTAGACGTTGAACCGGAACTCCACGACATCCCCGTCGTGCATCACGTAGTCCTTGCCCTCGATGCGGGCCTTGCCCTTGGCACGGGCCTCGGCGATCGAGCCGGTCGCGACCAGGTCGTCGAAACTGACGATCTCGGCCTTGATGAAGCCGCGCTCGAAATCGGTGTGGATGACGCCGGCCGCCTGCGGGGCCTTGTCGCCCTTGTGGATGGTCCAGGCCCGCGACTCCTTGGGGCCGGCCGTCAGGTAGGTCTGCAGCCCGAGGGTGTCGAAGCCGATCCGGGCGAGCTGGTCGAGGCCGCTCTCGGTCTGGCCGGTGGATTCCAGCAGCTCGGCGGCGTCGGCCGGGTCGAGATCCTTGAGCTCCGACTCGATCTTGGCGTCGAGGAACACGGCGTGAGCGGGAGCGACCAAGGCTTCGAGCGACGCCTTGCGCGCAGCATCCCGAAGCACCTCCTCGTCGACGTTGAAGACGTAGATGATCGGCTTGGCGCTGAGCAGGCCGAGCTCTTTGAGCAGACCGAGGTCGATCTTCTTGTCGCCGACCAGCGGCGTGCCGGCATTGAGCGCGGTCTGCGCGGCGATCGCGGACTCGAGCACGGCGGGCTCTGCCTTCTTGCCGCGCACCTCTTTCTCGAGGCGCGGGATCGCCTTCTCGAGCGTCTGCAGGTCGGCGAGCGCGAGCTCGGTGGTGATGGTCTCCAGGTCGGATGCCGGGTTCACCTCGCCCGCGACGTGCACGACATCCGAGTCGGCGAAGCCGCGCACGACCTCGGCGATCGCGTCGGCCTCGCGGATGTTGGCGAGGAACTGGTTGCCCAGCCCCTCCCCCTCGCTCGCGCCCTTCACGATGCCGGCGATGTCGACGAAGCTGACGGTCGCGGGCAGGATCCGCTCGCTGCCGAAGATGCCGGCGAGCACCTTCAGGC